>JAEEGL012038417.1_pt1 | contig 25707 bp, 28 predicted proteins | sample 9134231 | NCBI WGS metagenome assembly JAEEGL01 (sample SAMN16246548, study PRJNA631951) | gut metagenome | biome: gut microbiome; feature: rumen; material: fiber-attached | host: Bos | place: Iran: Karaj | collected 2018-10 | reverse complement strand
CTACCCTCCCGAAAAAAGGGTAGACTGGTCCCGTATAAACACAGACTGCTCTATGTAAAGCATATCTCCGGGCCCGGCCGGACCTGATGGAGTATGCAGACATAGACTTTGTCTATGTGGGTGTTTGTATATAGCCTGCGCATAGGTTAAGCTTCACTACTGAAGCTGCTGCCTTGTTCGGGCACATAGTTTGGATCTGCACTTTTTGGGAAATAGAGCGGACCGCCTATGTAAGTAATGATAACCTTTGGCATCTCCTTTACCTTTAGCTCCAGATCCGGTGGGGTGAAGCTGACGTCTTCGGCGTCATGCAGACCACTCAGGTCAAAGCTAATGGAAATGTCAGAATCTCCGAGAGGGAAGTAGTTGACGAAATCGTCATTTCTGCCTGTGCCGATGCTGTCGGCCATGGCCGCTTGGGATCTGCCAACCTGTGAGTAACGGAGCTTGCCGGTTTCTTCATCTGTGATATTCAGGTTGAGCGTAAGCTTGCCCAACGAGTCATATCCGGCGGTTGCTGTGTAAGACAGGTTCTTCAGCGATCCAGCGTCCCTGCTGTTGATGCTGCTAAAGCCGTCAAGCTTTAAGTGGAGCTTCTCCGGTTTGATATCTACGGCCTTTTTGTCGTAGTCGTGAGAAACCTGAAGCTTGGCGATGCTGTGGGAGAGAGATGCAGGTTGTTTACTTTCTACAAACTCGTATGAAATTGGTACTGTTTCGATCTTTAATAAAGGTCCAGTTGCCATTTTCGTTCTCCTTTAGTTTTTAGAATTACCTCATATAATCAAAGAGTGAAGGTCCGATGATCTTCGAGCCTACATTAAGTGCTGCCTGGTACGAGGTGTACAGGGAAGTGAATGTAGTGAAGGCTTCGGCATAGTTCACATCTTCAATATCGGCTTGTTTCTGATTCAGATTGATATCAAGTGTGCTGATACGATTCTCTGAATACTCGATATAGGATGTTTTGGAGCCTATATTTGTTAATTGTGTTGTAACGGTTGCTACCGCTGTGTCGAATACTTCGAGGAGATCCTCCGCGCGGTCTACGCTGTAGCCTGCGCTGCCCGATGCATCGTCGCTCTTGTTGAACTCCTTGATGAGCTCGCCGAGGATGTCATAGAGATTGGAGGAGACTACATCGCCCGCCTTGACGTCGATTGTGTCGCCTGCGGCAGGGGTGCCCTCTACTGTAAGGCCAACGTCTGCCGGATCGACAAGCTCACCTGCTGCGTTGTACCAGCCGTCTTCTGTGATGCCCTCAGAGCCGTTTACAGCTACTGTTTTGTAGGTGAGGGTATCGTCTGCGAAGCCGGTGTAGCCTCCGGAAACCGTAAGGCCGGTAGCTGCAGTTGTAGCCGTGCCCGGTGTAACTACGGTCTTGCCGTAACCCATTACATCAATACCTGTAATGGAATATTCGAATACTGTGCTTGAAATGATGTTTTCATCTGCGTCAAGCTCCGGCGCCAGACCTACATCAAGGTAGAGCGCATCGTGGCTTAATGCATGCACGGTAGGGTCGGTCGGATCATTCGGTAAATCCGAAAGAGTGTGACCGTTGTATGTCAAATTTCCGTTGGCATCGGTATCGAAAGGCTTGCTGTCGGAGTTTGAACCACCGAATACGTAAAAGCCGGAATCGTTACTGTTCATTGCCTGGAAAATCTGATCCTGGATGGAAGCAAGCTCTGTAGCAATTGTCGCACGCTCTGCATCACTGTTTGTGGTATTCAGAGCCTGGGTGATCTTTGCCTTGGCTTCTTTTAATCTATCCTCTATACCAAGAAGAACGGACTCGGATGAGGTTAAAACCGCGTCTGCGTGGGACAGGTTCGAGGAATAGCCTTCGTTTCTGTTGAGGCTGGTTCTGACCTGATAAGCCTTTACCGCTGCCGCAGTATTTTCTGATGCCTTGAAGAGCTTCATTCCGGATGACAGCTGGTTCAGACTGTTCTGAGTACCGGTCGTCAGGGAATTGACGTTCTTCAGATATGTTCTTTGCATCATCTTGGATGTAACTCTCATCTTTGTCCTCCTATCACTTGCTTGTATTATATATCGGCGATGCCTAATAAAACATTAGCGAAATTTTATGTTTTTTTGTAAATACATGTCGCCGAAAATACACTACATGTAGGTGACGCCTTTGAAAATCAGCGCCAAGGGGCACATTATATGCCCGACGGGAATTCACTATCTGCCGACGAGGCCGGTGCTGTTTATAAGCTTGTCCAGCATCTCATCGAGGGCGGTGAAATAACGTGCCGCTGCGTTGTAAGCACTCTGGAAGGTGAGGAGGTTTGATGCTTCCTCGTCCAGCGATACACCGGAGGTCGCTTCTCTCGAATTGTCGAGGGAGGCGAGGATGGTGTTGCTCGTTTCCATATAGTTCTGATTGAGCTCTACATCAAGTGCCAAGGTGCCGCCCATGGAAATCATATATTCATTGAACGTACCTGTGAACTTGAGATCTGTAGTCTTGTCCGTAGGATCTGTATGGAATTCGTGCTCGCTTGAAACTGCGGATATCATGCGGACGATGTTGTCATTGCCGCCCTTTTGCTCAGGCAGGCCGTTTTCCTTTGTGATATCCTTTGTTGTAGTTATAAAGAGACTGTCCTGAACCCAGTCGGATGAAATTGCGATGTTCTGTGCAGTAATCTCTGCGCTGCCGTCAGCAGGGGTAAAGAGATCCTTTCTCGCAAGAGTCATTCTGGTGACGTCCTTTGGCATCTTTAAGATGTTTTGGCCGAGAACATCGAGCTCACCGAGGCGCGGATTCTTTTTGATTGCTTCCTTTAATGTGTCAAGCTCATCTGCGGAGAGGCCGCCTGTGAAAGCTGAAATCTCTGCCGGGTCCTCGGTCATGGTGAACTCAGTGCGCGAATCCTGCCAAAGGGCAAGAGTCTCTTCAAAGCTCATGGCCGATGTGCGATTTGCAATTTCAGTCGCATTCGTAGTCTCAATACTGTTTATCCGGTTGTAGGTTTCGGCAAAGGTCTTTGCAAAGGTGTCGAGCTGGCGCTGGTAATACTGAATACCGCGAAAATCATTTTCGCCTTCGACAACGTTTGCGTAGTCGCCTTTACCGTTTAACAGATCGAGGTATCCGGAAATTCCGCCTGTGGTGAAATAATCCGTGATGTCGTCATAGTCCACATTGGAAGGGGTGTTCTCAAGGCGGAACGAAGGATTCATTCCGATGGATACACGCTCGTCGTTATCCTCCACAAAGAGGACATTTGCCTTTGTGTGGTCTACAAGTCCGATGGAAGCGCTGGTGTTTTCGTCATACATCGAAATGGTCATATGCTCCAGCATGAGCCCATCGGCAACCTCGTCTGCGGTAATTGTTACCTTTATATTTGCCATTTCCGAGAGCTTGTCAATCAGGCTGTTTCTCTGGTCCAAAAGCTCGTTCGGATTATTGCCGTACAGATATTCCTCGCGAATCTGACCGTTTAAGTGAGCAATCGATTCAACGGTGGAATTGAAGTCTGTGTCCACAACTACGGTGCTGAGGTCATAAGCCTGCTGGTCTCTTACCTGTTGGAGCTGTGTCGCATAGACATTAAGCATCTGGGACATCTGCTGCGCGGAAGTACGTACTACCAGGGCGATGTCCTTGCTTGTAGGATATTGTGAAAGGTTTTGCAGCTGATTTACAAAATCATCGAACTGATTCTGCATACCCTTTGTGCTGATTTCGTCGAGAACATTTTCAATGTCAGCCAGACCGGAACTGATGGATTCGTAGCGTCCGGTGTCGGCATATTCCGCACGATATCTCGCGTCGAGGAAGGTATCCCTGACCTGCACGGTGGTGGTAGCCGCTACGCCGTTTCCTGTGGAGATGAGATTCTGATCGTATCTGGAATGGAATCCGGATAAGGTCTGAGACTCAAGCACAGTTTTCTGGCGAGTGTAACCCTCTGTATTCATATTGGATATGTTGTTACCGACTGTTCCTGTGGCAGCGGTGGCTGCGCTCATGGCACGGTACGACATATATACTGATGCAAATGTGGAACCCATAGTGTCCTCCTTGATACTCATATATAAATGAAGAAAAAGTTTTTCACAGTACGTTTTGAATTTTTTCTACATTATATATAGGGCTTACACGGTAACCTTACGACCTGCATTTGCAGGCCCGGTTATGATTATTTAACTTTGCTGCCAATATAGCTTTTTGCCAATATTGTAACAATGATAAATAAACAATGTATTTAAATAAATCAAATTTTCTTTTCTAAAGATTTTGGAAAGAGCGAAGTCTGAACTTCGGATGCGGTACTGTCGTAGGTGGTATTCTCCTGAGGATTGCCGGAGCCGTCCAGTATGCGCTCGATTTTGTGCATACCGGCAGTGAGCATCTCTCTGCACTTGTTGCGATAGAAGAGAACCTCCTCGATAGTGACCTTCAGGTCTTCATGTAGTTTGGCAAAGCGCTGACCCTCGCCTGCGGGGAGATTTTCCGCAAGCTCACGCAGACTGCCGTTCGGTACTTCGATAAGCTTTCCGAACTCAGCCATACGCTCGTCAAAATCACGGGTCTTTAGGATCACCGCCTGCTGCGCGTTCATGGCGAGGTTTAGCTTTTCGGTATCTTCGCCGATGATTGCATCCAGCTCGTCTTTGAGCACAGGAATAGCGTCACGGTAGATTGCAAGAATCCCGTTCATGTAGTCATAAAGGTCGTCAAGTGCTTTGTAATGCTGCTTTGAATAAGCCATAAAAATCCTCCAAATGGTATGTCATATAATAAACCCAATACTTTATTATAACACACATAACCAAATAAGGCTATCCGGGAATACTATCCGAGAATAGCTTTTGCCAGAAGATCGCTCGATACATTGTACTTGCCTTCGGAGATGGACTGTGCGAGATCTTCAACCTTGTTGCTGCCGTTGGAAACTTCATAGAGCATCTGGGACTTAGCCACAGTGATGCGCTTGTCTTCAAAGTTGCCGGAGTAGCTCGAAGAGATTTCAGCACTGTCTACACGATTCTTCATCGTGTACTTTTTGTTGTCTTCGCTGGAGACGTTGCGATTTGCGTCTTCATTCTGATCACGAATCTGCTTTGGCTGTATCGCCTTGTCATTGTTTACAAAACTAATTTCCATAATTTTACCTCTTTCCTCGGTTTGATTTAAGTGAAAAACGTTGATTTTTGAACGGGCTTTGGGTAAACCCTCTACTCCGCTCGTAAATATTATCGGCAAGAGTTTAATTTACTTTAGGACTTTTTTAAAATTTTTTTATTTTTTTTACACCTCATCCGGCACTGCGTGCCACCTTCCCCTCGAGGGGAAGGCTGAATAAAGAGTGAGGGCAAAAAGCCTTCCCATTGAGGGGATGGCAGGGGAAGGCTTTTTGTCCGCACATATATTGTAGAAAAAGTGTGAAAATATTATAAAAAAGAGCGAAAAAAGGTTGCAAAATAGGGCATTTTGCGATAAAATATTGTTGATGTAGTATACCCAGGGTGAAATTTATGCAAAAATAGGCCCTCGGGAAACTACCTGAAAGTGTTGAAATTACAGTGCCCGGTGGCATTTTTGGCGGCTCGATTTGCAGCCGCGAATGTCAGAAAACGATGCCGGCAAATCTCACGGAAGGGGAGGTGGAAAAAATGATTGGCGACAGCTTGATGAGCTCGACCGTCCAAAGAGCCCTCGACGGCGTTTGGCAGAGACAAAAAGCAATATCTTCGAATCTGGCGAATTTCGATACGCCTCATTACAAGGCAAAAATCGTCAATTTTGAGGATGCGCTCCGCGATGAAATCCTGAAAATCCAGGATACGGCGCATACCCGCAGCGAAATCAGATCCCACCTTAAAGAGGTAGAGGAAACCAGAATCGCGGTAACCAGCGATTATTCAATCTCAGAGCGTGCCGACGGAAACAACGTCAGCATTGATGAACAGCAGATAGAGCTTGCCAAAGCGCAGCTTCAATACATGTATCTTACAAACAGCATTACGAACATGTACTCGCGCTTAAAGACGGCTATTACCACAAACGGTTAATGGGAAAGGGAAAATAAATGTCAAACTTTTTGAGATCTCTTGATATCAGCGGTTCAGGTCTTACGACCCAGAAATATCGCCTCGATATCATTTCACAGAATATAGCAAACGCCGAGGTGACCCGTACCGAATCGGGCGGTCCTTACCGCAGACAGGTGCCGGTACTGAAGAGCGTAGAGGAAAAGCTCACGTTCCACGATGTGCTCGAGGCTGCAAAAAACGGCGTAACGATTAATTCGGCTTACAACCACGGCGGTTCCCGCTCCGCGGGCGTAAAGGTGGACAGAGTCGTAGCGGATCCGCGCGATTTCGTACCGGTTTATGATCCGACTCATCCTGACGCGGACGAGAGAGGCTATGTAATGTATCCGAACGTGGACATCACCCAGGAAATCATCGACGCGATGGATGCCAGCCGTTCCTACGAGGCAAACATCACGGCATTCAATGCAGTAAAGGCAATGCTCCAGCAGGCAATGGATATGAAGATCTAGGGAGGCACTTAAATGAGTTACATAGTACCTATCAACATGAGCATCGACACATCCAAAATAAATTGGCTCACCAATACTCCAAAAGGCCATGACGTTCAGGATAAAGAGCCGGAACAAAGCTCCTTTAAAACCATGCTTAACGGCATGATAAACAACGTCATTGAAACGGAGAATCAGACAAAGGTCGATGCCTACAACCTGTCCATAGGAAACATGGACGATATGCACACCATGATGATAAACGAGATGAAGGCAGAGGTCGCTCTTCAGACCATGCTGAACATCAGAAACAAGCTGGTTGACGCATACAAAGAAATCATGAACACCAACATCTAACAATACATAGCGAATTGGCCGGTTAGCAAATGAAAGAGACGCTGAAAAAAATACTGGATCCAATCAAGAACTTCTGGGGTGGTCTGACCATGAGGATCAGAATCATCCTGATTGCAACGATAGTCGCTGTACTTGTTGTTGCGCTGGTCTTGGCGATGATCCTGAACAAAAGTGAATATGTGACTATCTATGACGAGCTTTCAGCTTCCGAGGTCAGCGAAATCCTGGCGGCAATTAACGACATGGATGTGAAGGTCAAGGTAGAGGGCGGCGACGCCATACTGGTACCTTCCGACAGAGAGGCAGAGGTCAGGATGGCTCTCGCTACGGCCGGTTATCCGAAGAGCGGATTGTCCTATTATCTGATTCAGGACAATTCCAATATGCTGACAACGGACTACGAGCGAAAGCAATACGAGACCATGCAGCTCCAGGAAAGACTGGGCGCCACTATTGAAACCCTTGAGGGAGTTAAGCAGGCAATCGTAACTATAGCTCAGGCCGAGGAAAGCATCTTCTACCTGACCGAAAAAACCGAGGCATCCGCCAGCGTAACGGTCCACATGAAAAAGGGATACGAGCTGGACGAAACTCAGGTCGGCGGTATTCGTAATCTGGTTTCATCCGCAGTTGCGGGACTCCAGCCGAGCAACGTTTCCATCACGGACGGACAGGGCAACGAGCTCCTCGACGATGGCACGACAGGCACTGATTCCAAGCGAACCAAGCTTGCTTACGAAGTTGAAAATGCCATCAAAAAGAAAGTCGAAAGTATTGTAAATAAGATATATGGACAGGAACATGCCAAGGTTGCGGTAACCGCAAACATCAATACCGACAACCGCGTCGAAGAGACGATGACATACTATCCGTCCGATCCGCTCGGCAACGGAAATAACACCGGTGTTACCTACGAGGAAACACATGCCACGGATAATTATCAATCCACCGGCACGGACGGCGGCGTTCCGGCGACATCAACCAATGCGGATGTTGTAACCTATCCGACAACGGATGGCGAAAACATGACATCATCGCAGTCAACCAGCGACCAGATAAAGTACGATGTAAGCTATGTAAAGACGCTCCTTGAAAAGAACGGCGCTTATATCGAAGGCTTATCGGTCAGCGTAGTAATAGACAAGCCAAGCTTTGATCCGGGCGAGCGTGAAAACCTCACAGAAACCGTAGCTTATGCGGCGGGCGTTCCGGAGGACAGCGTTACGGTCCAGAGCTTCAAGTTCTTCAGCGAAGAGGGTGAAGAGCCTATCATCGAAGAGGGTGGCCTCGGAAATCTGCTCTACATCATCATCGGAGCGGCATTACTCCTCATCATCGCACTTGTCGTACTGCTTCTCATCATGCGCAGAAAGAAAAAGGCGCTCGAGGAAGCGGCGATTGCAGAGGCCGAGGAAATGGAAAGACAACGCCTTATGCAGGAAGCTCTCGGCGAAGCGGGCGAAGGCGGCGAAGGTTTGGAAAAGGATATTTTGCCTCCTATCCAGAGAATCGAAGACGAGGTTATTGCAGAAATCAGACAGTTCACTATGGAAAATCCGGAAGTTGCGGCCCAGATGGTCAAGACTTGGTTGCGTAGTGAAGATGAGTTTTAGTTATTAGTTATTCAGAGGTGAGACATGGCCAAGAAAAAGATTAAAAAAGGCGAAGTCCAAGAAGAAACTCCGGATGTAGAAGAAGCTCCGGCATCGGAACCTGCTGCACCGGCTGAAGATTCGCTGGCCAAGTCCCTCGGCGGCAAAAGCATGAAATTTGCAGAGGTTGCAGAGCTTACGTCGAGACAAAAGGCAGCGCAGATTATCATTGCGCTAGGCGACGAGGCGGCTGCGGCAATCTACAGGAATCTTCCTGAAGAAGACGTCGAGAAATTAACATACGAAATCACCAGATTGGAATCCGTATCACCGGAAGTCTCCGACATGGTGGTAAAGGAATTCTACGGGCTCTGCCTGGCACAAAAGGTTTACCTCGAGGGTGGTATCAACTACGCAAAGAGCGTACTCGAAAAGGCCTTCGGACCGCAGCAGGGTAACCAGCTGCTCGAACGTGTTACGAAGAGCATCCGTACAAAGGCATTCGAATTCATCAGAAAAGCAGATGCAAAGAACATCATGAACATGATTGTAAACGAGCATCCGCAGACCATAGCCCTGATTCTCTCCTATGCGAGAGCAGAGCAGGCTGCTCAGGTTATTTCCGAGCTGCCAAAGGACATCCGTATCGAGGTAGTTGAACGTATCGCAAAGATGGACAGAACCTCTCCTGAAATCATCAAACAGGTAGAGATGATCCTCGAAAGAAAGTTCGACTCCGTAATCTCCGTAGAGCTGATGGAGGTCGGTGGTATCGACTACATCGCAGAGGTCATGAACTCCGTGGACCGCGGCGCCGAGAAATACATCTTCGACGAACTGTCCAGAAAGGACCCGAAGCTCACCGACGAAATCAGAAAGAGGATGTTCGTATTCGAAGATATTATCGTACTCGACTCGTTCTCGATTCAGAGATTTATCCGCGAAGTCGAGACAAAGGATATGGCTGTTGCCCTCAAGGGCTCAAACAAAGATGTTGCGGCTGTTATATTCGCCAATATGTCACAGCGTATGGCTGACACGGTAAAGAGTGAAATGGAATACCTGCACAATCTCCGTGTTCGTGATGTAGAGGAAGCACAGCAAAAGATTGTAGGCATCATCAGACGTCTTGAGGAAGAGGGCGAAATCGTCATCATGAAGGGTGGAAAGGACGAAGTAATTGCCTAGTATTGTAAAGGCCCGCTCAGTCGTGGTCGTACCCGCAAAATCGCATATTTCCAAAGAACTTGATGAACTCCGTTCCGGCGAAGGTGGCGACGAAAGCCCTGAAAAGCGCATAAAGCTGCTGGAGGCGCGGGTCGAAGAGCTCGAGGAAGAGCTTGAAAAGGCCAGAGCACAGGCAGAGATAATCTCTTCGGATCAGATTTACCAAGCAAAGATAGCGGAGGCCGAGGAACAGGCTAAAGAAATAATCCAAAAAGCCGAGGAAGAAGGCTTGTCGGCGGTGGCACAGGCCAGAATGTCCGCAAAGGGCATCACCGACGAAGCCGAACGCAGCGGCTACAACATAGGCTACAACAAAGGTCTCACCGACGGAGAGGCCAAAATGGAAGAGCAGGCAAAGGAAAGCATGAACGAGGTGGCCTACCTCATTGAAGCTCTGAATATGGAGCGAATGCAGACCTGCAAAGAAGAGGAAAAGGAAATACTCCGCCTGGCCTTCGAGGTAGCGAAAAAAATAATGCGACAGCAAATCAAAGTGGAGCCCGATGCCGTGCCTCTCATGGTAGAGGATATCGTGAAAGAACACGAGACGGCTGTAAAGGTAACGCTTACAGACTATAATCTGACTTTGGATGCAAAGATAGACCGCAAGGTACGCGACCGCATAAAGCAGCTCATACCTAACGTAAAGCTGATTGTGGTTCCGTGCGACGGAGAGGAGGAAATCTTCCAGATTGAAACGGAGGAGGGCCTCATAGATGCAGCGGTTTCGGGCCAACTTGAAAGGCTCGAGGAAGCAACCGAAGACTACGGTGACCCCGTGGAGGAAGATTAATGGACTTTTCCAAATACATTCAGAGGATACAGACGGCAGAGACGTGCAAAACGTTTGGAAAGATAGACAAGGTCATTGGCATGATGATCGAGTCTCTCGGCCCTGCGTGCAAGATGGGCGATCTTTGCAAGATATACTCGGATGACTTCAAAAAGTTCACATATGCCGAGGCTGTGGGCTTCAAAAACAACAGCGTACTCTTAATGCCATTCGAAGAAACGGGCGGCATAGGAGTCGGCAACTTCGTCGAATCGCTCGGCACCTGCCTCAAGGTAGGCGTTAGCGAAAACCTCATAGGTCGTGTAATCGACCCGCTCGGGCAGCCACTCGACGGCGGTCCGGAAATCGAGGCGAGTGCAAAATATGAAATACAGGCCCAGGCTGCGAATCCGCTGGCCAGGCCCAGAATAAACGATATACTCGAGTTCGGCATCAGACCTATCGACGGACTTTTAACCATCGGCAAGGGCCAGCGTATGGGAATCTTCGCAGGTTCCGGTGTAGGAAAGAGTACACTGATGGGCATGGTAGCCAGAAACGTCAAAGCCGATGTTAACGTCATCGCGCTTGTCGGCGAGCGAGGCAGAGAAGTTCGCGAGTTTATCGAACGAGACCTCGGTCCCGAGGGCATGGAGCGCTCCGTGCTTGTTGTTGCAACATCCGACCAGCCGGCGCTGCAGCGTATGAAATGTGCGCAGACGGCGACGACGGTGGCAGAATACTTTAAGGACAGGGGCAAAGACGTCCTCCTGATGATGGACTCGCTTACAAGATTTGCGATGGCGCAGCGTGAAATCGGGCTTGCGACAGGCGAACCGCCGGTTGCGAGAGGCTACACACCGAGCATATACAGCTCGATGCCAAAGCTCCTTGAGAGAACGGGAAATTTCGAAAAGGGTTCAATTACCGGTATTTATACCGTACTCGTAGAGGGTGATGACGTAAACGAGCCTATTTCAGATACAGTCAGAGGTATCATCGACGGGCATATAGTGCTTTCGAGAAAAATCGCTTCAAGAAACCACTATCCCGCAATAGATATCCTCGGCAGCGTCTCCAGACTTATGAACGACATCGTAACTCCGGAACAAAAGGCGGCTGCAAATCGTCTCAGAAACTACATGGCGACCTACGAGGAAAACTACGACCTTGTCAGCATAGGCGCTTACAAGAGCGGCAGCAATCCCGAGCTTGACGAGGCGCTTGGGCGCATCAAGGACATAAACGCCTTTCTCTGCCAGGCGACAGACGAGAAGGTGGCCTATGACGATACGGTGGCTCTCATGAAGCAGGCTGTGGAGTAGGACATGAAGTAAAATGAAAAAGTTCAAGTTTAATCTCGAAAAGCTGCTTACCTACAAGCACCAAATACTCGAAAGCGAGATGCAGAGGCTGTCGATGATTTTGTCGGAGATGCATCAGGTGGAGCTTGAAATAGGCAGGCTCAATACAGAGCTTCGCAAAGCGGGCGAGGACCTTGCGAAAAAGATGGCAGAGTCGATTCTCCCTACGGAGTGCCAGACCTACCAGAACTTTATAGACAAGACCAGAGATGACATAAAGAAAGCCGAAAAGAGGCTTATAGACCTTAATCTTGAAAGAGAAAGACAGATAGACAGGATTGCGGACGCAAAGAAAGAGCACCGCGCGCTCGAAATCTTAAAAGAAAATCAATACAGGGCCTACTTGGAGGAAAACAGAAAGGCTACGGAAAGGGAAATTGAGGAATTCATCTCAGCACGCGAAAGTTTGCAAAAGGATGAAGAGTACGAAGATAAATATTAATCGCAACAAATGATTTCTTGCACTTCTCTTGCAGTAAGTTTGCTACAATCTATTTGTTGGGAAAACGAAAGGGAAAAAACGTTAATACCCCGGGCAGAGCCCAAAGCAAAGCCACGGGTTATTATAAAAAACTAAATACGGAAAGGAGGTGCAAGGATGGATATGAGCACTAACATGATTGCTGTATTAGGTACAGGATCAATGCTGAACGCTCAGACCTCTGACAGTATCGCAGGCCTACCCGGCAGCGGCGGATTGGATTTCCAATCGATGCTGATGGGAATGCTCGGCGATACGGGATCTCCTGTTTCTGAAGCGTTCAATGCCAACAATTTGCTCACGTCAATTCTAATGGCACAAACTGACAACCAAGGTGAGACAGAAAAGTCGGAACCGACGGAAACACCTTTCCTCGAAGCGAGTGAAATCAGCAGGCTCCTGCAGGGCTTAGCGCCGATGCAGAGCATGACAGAGCCGGTCAAAACAGATACCGGAGAAAATGCTGACACCGCAGACGTAGGATTAAAGGTAGTACCTGAGGTTCAAAGCGCAGAGCCGAACAGGCAAGCGTTGGTAGTGAGAGCTGAAGTCAATCAAAGCTTCGCAGTTGAGGAGAGGGCTGTAAACGAGATAAATAATTTATCTGATTTACAAGACGCACTCCAAAACAGGGTAGAGCTGCCGACCACGGAAAAAGCTGCTAACTCAGCAGAACCTATTCCGGCAGAACAGACCGAGAGGGTTACAAATCCGCAGACAAGCGAGTTTAATACAAAGCTTGCGGATAAAGCGGAAATAAAGGAAACCTCACAGGTTATGCCGCAGGAAAAGGTGCAGCAGACAAAGCAGACTGAAAACCCTGAAGCGGTAACCCGGCCAAGCGGAGCAGAGAAAGAAACTTTGGCAAACACAAAGGAATCTGCTTTCGAAAGACCCGAAAACAATCTCGAGAGAAACTCTGAAAGGGTTGTAAACGAGATAAAGGTAGACGGTAATGAGAGAGTGGTCCCGGCAAAGACACAGACAGAGCAAAAGACAGACACGACGAACACAAACAGCGAAGATGTTTCGGCCAAACATTTCGCAAACGTACTTCAGAACAGCGAGGTAAGAGAGGCAACTCAGACTTCCGCAACCGAGCAGAGCACTTCTACTCAGCAAAGCAGACCGGCTTATGTGCAGGTTGCAAGCGGTGTAGAGACAGCGATGTCGGAAGGGAAAGAAGAGTTCACGATGCAGCTTAGCCCGGAGGGCCTCGGCGAAATCAGCGTAAAGCTGATGAGAGATGGTTCAAAGGTGACAATCAGCATCGCAGCGGAAAATCCTGAAACTCACAGCTTACTCCTCGGCAGCGTGGACAGCCTTGTGAAGAATCTCAGCTTATCGCACGTAAATGTAGAAAGCGTACAGATTCAGCAGAGCGCAGACGCCGGCAGGGAGGCTCCGGCTCCGGTTACATCGACTGAAAGCTATGACTTTAACGGTCAGGGCGCAGATGTAAACAGAGAGGGTGCACAGCGTGAAAATCATGGTTCTCACAAACCGAACACCGCAAACAGGCTCTTTGCAGAGGCTTTCGATGACAGACCGGATGACAAAAATGGAGTCAACGAAACACTCGAGATGCTCAAAGCCCAGATGCGTGTGATGGATTATCTTGCATAGCCCCCGCAGAAAGGAGAAGTGAAATGTCAATCGACACAAGCTACATGTACAGTGTAGGCAACACCACGACCGGTACGACGCAGACGACATCGTCCACCGCGAAGGGTAAACAAGATCTTGATATGAACGACTTCCTGACGCTGATGGTAGAGCAGATGAAAAATCAGGACATCGGCAGTACCATGGACACGTCGGAGTACATCAATCAGTTATCTCAGTACACCATGATTCAGGCAGTGACTGAAATGGCAGAAAAGGTTTCCACCGGGTTTGCAAACCTGCAGGAAATGACCCTTTCGACCTACAGCATGTCGATGATTGGTAAGGAAGCAACTATCGCAGTCGATGACGGCACAGGCGGACTCAAGAACCTGACCGGAACGATAAGCGGAGTTACATTCTACGAAGGCAAGCCAAAGGTTATCATGGATGGAAATCAATACGATCTTTCCAGTGTGATGAGCCTCGGTGAAGTGCCAACCACAAATACGGCGGAGCAAATGCTCGAAGCGGTAAAGGAAGTCTTAAAGAACGACACACAGACCGAAACGGTTCCTGAAGTTCTCGAAGAACAGCCAACACCGGTAACGGATGAAAGCACGAGCGTAACCGACGCCGAGATACTTGCAGGTCAGAGCGCCGCAGCACAGCGGATCGCAGAAGACAGCGAGTAGGAAAGGGATTATTAATAGGGTAGAAAAGGATGTCTGACCAGGTAATCAACAAATACAACTTTACTTCGGACGCGATGATTCGCCAGGCCGAAAGAATCGGACAAGCTACAGGGGCAACCAACGGGGTTTCCGGTAACAATGTAAATACACAGCCTCAGGATAGCCCATTCAAGAACTTGCTCGACCAAACCTATATCGGAAACGAAGAGGTTTCATTTTCAAAGCATGCGGCAATGAGAACCCAGCAGAGAAACATTAACCTCACAAGTGCAGATGTCGAGAAGCTCGGAGAGGCCTGCAGCAGAGCGAGCCAGAAGGGAATCAAGGAAGCTTTAGTTGTGATGAACGAATCCGCATTCATTGTGAATGCACCAAACAAAACAGTTATTACAGTTGTGGACAAAAACGAAATGAAGGAAAACGTTTTCACCCACATCGACGGCGCTTTATTCATATAGTAGGGAACAAAAGAAAGAAGAATCCCGACGCTTTATGTAGCTGGACCTTTCAAGGAAGCTACGGAACCCGAACGACAGACGGTTCCACAAAAGCGGCGCCATATTGAAAGGAGAAATTTAATATGTTAGCATCCATGTATTCAGCAGTTAGCGGTTTATCAGTACACCAGACAAAGATGGACACCATCGGTAACAACGTTTCCAACGTAAATACCTACGGTTTCAAATCATCCAGAGTGACATTCTCTGATGTATTCTATCAGAACTACTCCGGAGCTTCCGCACCAACCACTACTCAGGGTGGTACCAATGCAAGCCAGCTCGGTTACGGTGCATCCCTCGGGACAATCGACGTACTGATGACAAGAGGCGGTTCCGCTTCCACAGACAGATCCCTCGACGTTTACATCAACGGCGACGGTTTCCTGCCTGTACAGGACTCCTCCGGTAACACGCTTTATACCAGACTCGGAAACTTTTACTTTGACGTACAGGGTAACCTCGTAGACGGAAACGGTAACAAGGCTCTCGGTATCACAATGAACGACGAAGGCGTTGTACAGCTCGACGAAGACGGAACAACTACTACTTCCGCACTCGAAGCTATCTCCGTAGCTCCTGAAAAGCTCAAGGAGCTCACTTCCATCTCCATCGGTTCCACAGGTGCAATCACCGCTATCCAGGAGGGCGCACCACAGATGAACCTCACATCCGGTACAAGCTGGGTAAAGAATGCATCCATCAGCAGCGACACAAGCTACAGCGGTGCGGTTAACATCACAGAAGTAAAGACTTCCGGCGGTGCACTGGTTGCTCCAAAGAATGCAAACGGTGAAGAAATCGCCGTAACAGTAAAGACTGCAGGCGAGAACGGCCTCAGCATCAAGAGCGGAAACATCACAGGCGGAAACTTTGGCGGAGCGGCAATCACTGATTCCACAACTCCTGCAACAGGCGAGCTCGCAGGCACAGACAACCCTGCAAAGTTCAGCGATCTGATGAAGACTCTCACAGGTAGCGACAAGGGTACTTACACTCTGGTCTGCACAACAGCAGGTACAGGCGCAGCAAGCGTTTGGTCCGTAAAGGATGCAAACGGTGACCTGGTGGCAGTTAACAAGACTGCTTCCGATCTTGGTATCGACGGTTCCGTTACAGGTGCGGTAGCAGAGGGTGATACTCTTACAATCGAGAGCGGTTCTGCTACAGCTCTTTCCGGAGCATTAAAGTTCACACCGGCAGATAACAAACTGACTTATACAGATGCAAACGGCAACTCCAGAGAAATCGTTTGCACAACACCGGCACTTGACGGTACAGGCAACAATTACGAAATCACAGCAAACGTTCCTACACCGTATGCATCATCCACAGTAACAAAGCAGGTTGTATTCACAGTTCCAAAGGACTACTACGAAGCAAACCTCGCAAAGGGTATGAGCCTCGGTACAGTAACAGCTGCAAATGCAACAATCACAGCTTCCGTTTACAACAAGGGCGGTGAAGAGCAGACCGTTACAGGTACTTGGAACGCAGGTCAGTCCAGCATCACACTCGGCAACCTGACACTCGACCTTGATACAAACAAGTTCAACAAGCTTGACCTCAAGTCACTTGAGAATACAAAGCTCGGTAACGTATCGGCAGGCGACGGTACAATCTACACCATCGGTCAGCTGGCACTTGCCACTTTCACAAACCAGGATGGTCTGCTCGAAGCAGGCAGCAGCTACTACAACATTTCAGCAAACTCCGGTGCAGCAACAATCTCCATCCCGGGAAACAACGGAACAGGTTCACTCAAGGCTTCATCGCTTGAAATGTCAAACGTTGACCTCGCATCCGAGTTTACCGAAATGATCTTCGCACAGCGTGGATTCCAGGCAAACTCCAGAGTAGTAACAACTTCCAATACTATCCTTGAAGAGCTGGTTAACTTAGTAAGATAATAATTGATAGATAAAGGTAAGGGCATAGATAATTATGATTACACTTACAAAGTTGGATAAAAAGTTAAGCAAAAAGTTTTACCTCAACTGTGAGATTATCGAAACTATCGAGGAAAACCCCGATACGACGATTAAACTCATGAACGGCAAAACTTACGTAGTTGCAGAAAGCTCGGGCGAGGTGTTCCAAAAGATACTTGCTTACAAGCGCAGCATCTACGGCAGATAATAGGAGCAGTATATGGAAATTACTAATATAGCAGGATATGCATTGGCGGCTTTCGCTATTCTGTTCGGTATCGTAGCCGGTGACGGAATAGACTTTGGCAGAATGGCAAACTTCTTTGATGTGCAGTCCCTGTTCATCGTAGTAGTCGGCTGTATCGCCTGTATAGTAGCAGCCACACCGTTTCGAATCCTCAAAAAGGTTCCGAAACACTTAAAGATGATTTTCATCAAAAACAAGAGAGACCCTCTTGAATATATTGAAATCATTGTAGAGCTTTCCAGAGAGGCCCGCAAAAAGGGCCTCCTGGCTCTTGAAGATAAGGCAAACAATTTCGAGGACGAGTTCCTGAAGGAAAGTATTCTTTTCATCGTTGACGCCATCGAGCCGGACAAATTAAAGGCTCGTTTCCAGCAGAAACTCGACTATATCGCGGTTCGCGATGCCGAAGAAAAGAAACTTTACGATTTGGGTGCGGCCCTCGGGCCGTCCTTTGGCATGCTCGGAACTCTTGTAGGTCTGATCAACATGTTAAAGTCCATGAACCTCGAAGGTGGTGCCGGTCAACTGGGACAGGATATGTCCGTAGCTCTTATAACAACATTCTACGGTTCAATAATCGCAAACGTAGTGTTCACACCACTCGGGAACAAGCTCGAGGATGCGCAGTCTCAGGAAATGCTTTTCAAAGAGATGATTATTGAGGGTGTTATCTCCATAAAGGAAGGTGAAAACCCTAAATACATCGAAGAAAAGCTCCTCAATTTCCTTGAGAACGGCAAAAAGGATGAAGATTCATCATCCGGGAAAGAAGAGTAATTATGGCCAAAAAGGTAAACAAATCAAACGTAGACAAGAACGCTTGGCTCGGTACCTATGGCGATATGATAACGCTGATACTGGTATTCTTCGTACTGCTGTACTCTATGTCAACTATTGACCAGCAAAAGTACAGACTTCTGGTAAAGGCATTCACTTCCGACAAGGACACGCTCGAACAGCTGGCCATGGAGGAAGCGATGGAAAACGGCGAATACATGGATCCGGACCTCACGACGGCAGAAATGGGGCAGCAGGGCGACATGAACCCGGAGGACTCTCAGCAGTCCACCCAGGCTCAGCAGCAACAGCAGCAACAGCAAAATGTCGAAGAGATAGAGGACATGTCGGATCTCTACGAGTATCTGCAGCAATACGTTCAGGAAAACAATCTCCAGGACGAAATTCAGGTAGCCAAGGGCAGAGATATGGTTTATATCAGATTCACCTCGACCCTTTTCTTCCAGCCTAACAAGGCGGTGCTCCTGCCGGGCGGCAAGGACATCCTTGATACGGTGGGACCTGCCATCCACATGGTAGAGGAAAACGTAAAGGTAATCCGTATAGACGGGCATACTGCAGAATCTGCGCCGGGTGACAATTCGGTCAACGACCGCGACCTTTCATCGGAACGTGCCAACACGGTACTGAAATATTTTGAAGAATATTATATAACCGACCGAGCTAAACTCATGGCAGTCGGCTACGGTAGGTACAGACCTGTTGCCAGCAACGATACCGAGGAAAACAGAGCTAAGAACAGAAGAGTTGAGATATTGGTGTCAAAGGTAGACATCATTCAGGATGAACTGAAGACGATATACGACCAGATAGACGCTATGGAGTAGAATAGCTTAGCTAGGAGGCAAATTAATGGCTGAAATATTATCCCAAAGCCAAATTGATATGCTCTTGAACAGCTTGTTAAACTCTGATGAACCTGCTGAAGGCGAGGCTGACGCCGGCGGAGGGGGAGGAGAAGCCGCTGCTGCGGTGGATCCGAAAACCGCCAAGAAAGTCAAGGAATATGACTTTAGGAGCCCGAAGATATTCACTAGAGAGCAACTTAAGCTGCTCTATACGATTTACGAGAACTATTGCAGAATAGTATCTTCACACATCACGGCAAATCTGCAGTCCTATGTAGCTGTAGAAATTGTCGAGGTCGAGGAGCAACAGTACTACGAGTACAACAACGCACTTCCGGACAGCGTACTGTGCGGCCTGATAGACTTTGACGTAAGAGACGAGGAAAGTATCGCGACAGGAAACCTCGTTATCATGGAAATGTCAAAGGATATCGGATTTGCCTGCATAGACAGGTTTCTTGGAGGCGAGGGCAAACCGCTTGAAAATGACCGAGAATATACGGAAATTGAGCTTTCCATTCTCGAGCATCTGTTCAAGGGTATGATAGGCCTGATGAAGAATGTTTGGGCAGACCATCTCGAGGTTAATCCAAAGCTTGTAAAGATGGAAACAAACTCCCGAATACTTCAAGGTATCAGCGCGGACGAAAATGTAGTAATTGTAGTAATGATGGTAACCATCAACGAGACGCAGGGAAAGCTCACGCTTTGTATTCCGGCTGACACGCTGAACATCATGTTCAAAAAGCGTGAAGCGATGTCAAAGCGCAGAGAACTGAGGGGAGACCCACACAGCGAAGAAATCCGCAAGGAGCGTATCGTTTCGCAGATAAACGAAAGCGATCTCGTTATAACGGGAATACTTGGCGAAGCCACGGTGATGTCGAAAGATATCGTTGAATTGCAGGTCGGTGACATAATAATGCTTAACAAACCTGAGGATTCTTATGTGGATATTGCTGTAGAGAATACTGTATGGTTTAAGGGCGAGCTTGGAGTCTACAACAAGAAAAAGTCCATAGAAATCAAAGAAAAAATCAGGAGAGGAAGTGATCATGCGATATGAGTGAAGTATTAGGCGTACTCACCGATATGGAAAAAGACGTCATTGGCGAAGTCATGAATATCAGTATGGGTGCCGGAGCGACGGCGATGTCCACCGTTTTGGATACCAAGGTAAATATCACGACGCCAAGGATTGAGGTCGTTCCGGTATCGGAATTCGATTTTGCACACCTCGAGCCTGTAATCGGTGTAAGCATAAAGTATGTCGAGGGTATCGACGGCGTAAATGTACTCCTCTTAAAACAGGAAGACTTGAAGCGAATTCTGTCACACCTTCTCGGAATGGACAGCGCAGATGAGGTCGTTTTCGACGAAATTGCCAACTCGGCCGTATGCGAAATAATGAACCAGATGATGGGATCCTCCGCAAGTGCTCTTGCACAGTTCCTCGGACGACCTATCAACATCTCCACACCTGAAATAATCGACGCAAAGGTCGAGGACGTAAAGGAAATCTTTACGATAAAGGGTGATGAAGTAGTCAGTATAAAATTTGATCTTAACATAGAGGGCCTGGTTGAAAGTGAGTTCTTAAGTGCGATGGAACCGAGCCTGGTTCGCGAAATAGTCAACATGACTATGGGCGGCGGAATCGGCGAAATCAATCCTGAGGATGTACCTGAACCAACCGGACCTGAAATGGCAGGTACGGCAGTACCGGATGCGGCAGCGGAAGCTCCTGCACCGGCACCGGACGCAGCGGCGGCAGCACCGCCTCCTCCTGCACCGGAAGCAGCACCTGCGCCGGCACCGGCTCCTGCACCTGAGCCACAGGTTATCCAGCCTGTACAGCCTGCACCGGCACCTCAGATGCCACCGCAGCCACAGATGCAGCCAATGCCGGACCCTATGATGTATCAGCAGCCGATGCAACAGCCAATGTATCAGCAGCCGATGCAGCAGCCGATGTACCAGCAGCCAATGTACGCACCGCAGCCAATGCCTGCACAGGCGGTGAATGCGGCACCGTACAGCTACAAGCAGCTGGGTGAGGCAATAGGACTTGATCTTACCGACAGTAACAACTTAGAGCTTGTTATGCAGGTTCCGATCAAGATTACGGTTGAGCTCGGTACGACAAAGAAAAAGATCAAAGATATTGTAGATTTGTGCCAGGGCAACATCGTTGAACTGGACAGACAGGCCGGCGACCAGGTAGACATCCTGGCCAACGGCAGATTAATCGCCAAAGGCGATGTAGTGGTTGTTGATGATAATTACAGCGTTCGCGTCACCGAGATTGTAAAGCGTGATGGCGAGGGACTAGTTTAAGAGTTTGTTTTACGACAAGGAGAAAAGAAAATGAGCAAGATTTTAATCGTAGACGATGCAGCATTCATGCGTATGATGGTAAAGGACAACCTCAAAAAAGCAGGTTACACCGACTTTGTTGAGGCAGCCAACGGTGAGGAGGCTGTAAAGGCTTTCAACGAGAACGCACCCGATCTGGTGCTCCTCGACATCACCATGCCTGTAATGGATGGTATTCAGACACTCGGAGCTATCAAGGGTGCAAACCCTAGCGCAAAGGTTGTAATGTGTTCTGCAATGGGTCAGGAAGCTATGGTAGTTGAGGCTATCAAGCTCGGTGCTCTTGACTTTATTGTAAAGCCGTTCAAACCGGATAGACTCGTACAGACTGTAAAGAACATTTTAGGATAAGGCGAAAAGTCGAATGATAAAAACGATTTTGCACATTCTGTTTGCCGTAGTGTGCGTCGTAGCCGTTCTTTTCATGGCATATTACCTCACTAGGATATATGCCAAAAAGATGGGGACGTACTTTGGGACGAGTCAGAACATAAAGGTTATAGACAGAATCCCCGTGGGGAAGGGCTCTTCGATTGCAGTGGTTGAGTTGCAGGGAGAGCAGTACCTGCTCGGCATAACGGAACAAAACATCACGATGATTGACAAGCTTGACGAAAAGATGGAGCCGGCGCCTGCGCCGGAGCTTCCTCAGCTGCCAAACATCAAGGATGCATTCAGTTCACTGCTTCACAAGGAAATAGGCAAAAATGATAAAAGCTCTGACGAAAAATAACAAATCAACATTCATTATGCGCCTTGTGCAAGTTGTAACCATAGCAATTGCATTCGTTTTGCTGAGTACGGCAAAGGCGTTTGCGGTAAGCTCGATTGATGTTGTAATAAACGGCGAGGGTTCTGACACAGTCAGAATTATTGTGCTACTTACAATCATTGCGGTTTCACCGTTCCTGCTTCTGATGTGCACGTGCTTTGGCAGAATTGTAATCATTCTTTCGTTCCTCAGAAATGCCCTCGGAACGCAGCAGGCGCCGCCGAACCAGGTACTTGTAGGGCTTGCGCTTTTCATCACACTCTTCATTATGCAGCCGACATTTGCGGACATATACGAGAACGCATTTGTTCCGTACGATCAGGGGCTCCTGGAAACAACGGATTTCATAGAAAAATCCTGCGAGCCGCTGAAAACGTTTATGCTGAGGCAATGCACAAACGAAGATGTGGATCTGTTTGTAGGTCTTTCAAACGACCCGGACATGGCGCAGCTTTCCGGGACAGAGCTCCCGATGCACATAGTGGTTCCGGCTTTTGTAACAAGCGAGCTCAAAAGAGCCTTTGTTGCAGGCTTTCTGATATTCATACCGTTCATGCTGATTGACCTGGTAGTGGCCAGCGTTACGATGTCGATGGGTATGATTATGCTGCCGCCGACAATGATTTCGCTTCCTTTCAAGCTGATGCTCTTCATAGTTGTGGACGGATGGGGGCTCCTTGTGGAGACTCTGGTCCAAACCTATCACTGACGGAGGTAGCGCATGAGTACAGGTGATTTAGCAGAAATCATGAGGGCTTCGGTTCTCTGCGGATTTAAACTGGCAGGTCCGATTTTGATTTTGTCGATTGTTGTCGGCCTCATCATTTCGGTACTGCAGGCAGCCACCTCAATAAACGAACAGACTCTGACATTCGTACCAAAGGTTGTAATCGTGGCAATCGTCCTGATTTTCGGCGGTACATGGATGCTCCAGACGATGATAGACTTCACCGAATATATATTCGATATCATTGTGAAATTCGGATAGGTCGGTGATAGAGTGGCATTTATCGATATTAATACAATAATTATCTTCATAATGGCCACGTGCCGTACGTCGGGTTGTATCTTCTTTAACCCGATATTCGGCAGAACCTCGGTGCCGAGTGTGATAAAGGTCGGGCTCTCGATGGCCCTGGGTCTTTACATAGTTGTGCTCATGCAGGGACGTGGCACTTACATGGAGGATTATACAACATTAGCATTTGCTCTCAGTATGGCAAAGGAGTTTGCCATAGGCTTCACCCTCGGTTATGTGATGAGGGTGTTCCTGGCAATCTTCACGCTGAGCGGTTATGTAATCGACATGCAGGCGGGTTATTCGATGGCGACTCTCTACGATGCGTCATCAAACGCGCAGGTGTCCATAACCGGTAATCTGACGACAATAATGTTTACACTGCTGTTCTTCGTCACAAACAGCCATGCCAATCTGGCAGCGCTGGTGGTAAAGACCTACGATGTGATTCCGCTTGGACTTGTTGGAATCAACAGAGAAGTCGGGCTCTTTGCCATCCAGATGTTCGGGCTCATGCTGATATATGCTTTTCAGCTGACCATCCCGTTCATCGTCCTCGAGATTTTTACCGAGGTAGCGGTTGGTATGATGATGAAGATGGTACCAAATATCAACGTTTTCGTTGTAAATATTCATCTCAAGATGCTGGTGGGACTTATACTGCTCCTCACGATCATTCCGGCACTCGGAGTGTTCATGACAAAGCTTAACACCATCATGTTTGAGCGAATGACAGAGTCACTGACGTATCTGATACTCTAGCGAAAGGGGAAGAGCCTTGGCAGAATCCAACAGAACTGAACAGGCGACCCCCAAGAAAAAGAGGGACGAGCGTAAAAAAGGTAACGTATTCCAGAGCAAGGACGCCACGAGCGTGGCGACGGTGCTGATAGGCTTCATACTTCTCTCAAAGCTTTGTGGCTTTGACGGGAAACGAATTGCAGACTTCTACAAGCTGCAAATCGGCAGAATAGCGACGATGGACTACGTTTCGGTGACAGACTTCGGCGTCATATTAAAGGAATTGATAGTAGATCTTTTGATATGCGTTTGTCCGCTGATGTTTGCAGTCGCACTTGTAGCGATTGTGGCAAACGGTGCGCAGACAAAGTTCAATTTCGCGATGGAGCGCCTGAAGCCAAAACTCAGTAAGTTCAACCCTATAGAGGGATTCAAAAGAATCGTTTCGATTCGTTCGGCAGTCCAACTTGTCAAATCAATCATAAAGGTTGTTGTTGTGGGCGTGGTAATATATTCGGCCGTAAAGGATGTGCTCCTGGTGGCGCCGGACATGCTGAATACCGACAAAAGTGAGTCTATCGCTTATATGCTGAGTGCAATGATGCGCATGGTATACAAGATCTGTATAATGTTCCTGGCGGTAGCCATCCTCGACTACATCTACGAGCGTTTCGATTACGAGAGGCGCATGCGTATGACAAAGCAGGAGGTAAAGGAAGAATACAAACAGACCGAAGGAGACCCACAGGTAAAGGGCAAGCAGCGTGAAATCGCGCGCAAGATGTCCATGAACCGAATGATACAGCAGATTCCTACCGCGGACGTAATCGTTCGAAACCCGACGCACTTCGCGGTTGCACTTAAATACGACGAGGATACGATGACCGCTCCGATAGTCGTTGCAAAGGGTGCAGACAGGGTTGCTGAAAGAATAATAAAAGAGGCTGAAAAGTACAACATTCCGATGTACGAAAACAGACCTCTGGCACATACATTATATTTTGAAAAGGGCTTGGACCCGGGGATGCCGATTCCGCCGGAGCTCTACAAGCCGGTAGTAGATGTGTTCGTATGGCTGATGCAATATAAAGGCATCGACTTACGTGAAGTAGCAAAGAGGAAAGCAGTAAGTTAGGGTAGTTAGTTAAGGTTAGTGTAGGATGCAAAGATTAACTCAGAACATAGTAGCAGTATTCGTAGTGCTCATAGTTGCAGCCATCATGATACCACTGCCGACTTTTCTGCTGGATTTCATGTTCATAGTGAGCATTTCCCTGGCGATGATTATCCTCATCACGACGATGTACATCAAGGGACCGCTGGATTTCTCGATATTTCCGGCTGTACTGCTCATTACGACGATACTCAGAATATCGCTGAATATTTCTTCCACCAGAAAGATATTGAGCGAAGGCGGTAATGCCGGAAAGGTAATCGAAACCTTCGGTACCTTCGTACTTCAGGGCAACGCCATAGTCGGTTTCATCGTATTTATCATTATATTCATCGTTCAGTTCCTGGTTATCACAAAGGGTACGGAACGTATCGCAGAGGTAACGGCGAGATTCACACTCGACGCTATGCCGGGCAAACAGATGGCCATCGATGCGGACCTTTCGTCCGGACTTATCGACGAAGCCACTGCCAGAATGAGACGTGAAAAGATTCAAAGAGAAGCCGATTTCTTCGGAGCCATGGACGGTGCTACGAAGCTCGTAAAGGGCGACAATGTAGCCAGTATCGTAATCGCTATGGTAAACCTCATAGCGGGTACGGTAATAGGTATGGTTCAGGGCGGCATGGACTTCTCGCAGGTATTAAAGGTATATTCCATCGCCACCGTAGGTGACGGACTGGTATCACAGATACCG
>JAEEGL015076389.1_pt1 | contig 25708 bp, 16 predicted proteins | sample 9134231 | NCBI WGS metagenome assembly JAEEGL01 (sample SAMN16246548, study PRJNA631951) | gut metagenome | biome: gut microbiome; feature: rumen; material: fiber-attached | host: Bos | place: Iran: Karaj | collected 2018-10 | reverse complement strand
GACAAGATGCTTCCGATGATATTCAACGGCTGCCGGGATCGAACAAAATACAGCACGAACGTGACAAGAGCATAATGGAATGTTTTCTTTATTTCAAAATAATAATAATATTCAAAGCAATCAAAGTATTATTGACATTAAAAATCAAAAAAATAATAATAATCTGACTAATACAAAATGTAATATATTTTAGTTTTTTGGTAAATTATTTAATACCATATATTATATTAATTAATATAAATATTATTTTTATATTAATAATAACAAACTTTTATTTTATTTAATTACATAATTTAAAAAAAATTATAAATTTTTTCATTTTATTTTGTAAATCAAAAAATATTATTTTCATTTTATTTGTTCATAATAAATTTAAAAGTTAATTAAGGTAAATTAAATCAATAAGTTAATCTTATTATTGATGTTAATTCAACAAATATTTATAATGTAAAAATAAATGAATATAAAAATCGATTTTTTTTTGGCTGTTATATATATCAAAATTTTTTGCCAGTGTAAAAAAATAAATAAAAATATATATTTTTATATGAGTAAAAGTATGATTTATTCCAATTATTGTTTTTTATATTTGCACTTAGTAGAACTATTTAAATTAAATAAAATTTTTGTTGAGATTATTTTTTTTTCTCTTCTCAATTTTTTTTAATATTTCAATTCTTTGTATAATTTACATTTATATATTTTCTGATTGAAATTTTTTGATTTTCAAGTAATAATTTTATTTATTACATTAGAATGTTTGTTATTCTTTGTAATTCCTTGTGTTGATGATAATTTTTCAAAAGGGTATTTATCTATATTATTTGAATTTAAATTTTTAAAAAAATTTGATAATATTTTAATAATATTTTTATAACTAATAAATATAAATAAAATTTTTATTATTTTAAATTAAATAAATATTTCAAATATTTGTCTAAAATACAATTTTTATTTAAATAATAAGTAAGATAAAACACTTATTCCTAATTATTCATAATCATAACCCATTTCATGAGAAATTATTTTAAAAATATCTTTGACTAATATTTTAATATCATTTTCTTTAGTAGTAATAAATTCACTTAAAATATTATGTAAAACAAAAAGATGTCCTTTATTACTTTTATTAATAGAATCAGTAAAATTATTTAAATTATTTTTTTCATTGAAATTACTATAGGGGAAAATTTCTAAATTTTTTAAATGTTCTAAAATAAATTTAATTTCTTCAATTCTATTCCTACTTAAAGGCATTGCTCCACTTTTAATTTCATCATCAAGATATTTTTTCATAGTATCTTTACATCTTTTTAATAATATTGGAGTACACATTTTAGAAATTTTAACTCTTGTGTTTAAAAAATGTTCTAATCTTTCTTTCATTTCATTTTGATCAATTTCATCATATGAAAATTTTTCAAATTCTTTTTTTATTTCTTCATCACTTTTATATTTACATAAAATAAATAAATTATTTAAACACATTTTGCTTATTGATAAAGAAGAATTTGAGTTTTCTTTATAATCTATATTTGAACCAATATCTAATAAAGATAATAATTTTGTTTGAAGAGAATTTTCTATATAAATTGCATTTGGTAATAAAACATTAACTATAAAATTTATTATTTCAACTTCCATATCTTGACATGATTTAATTAAATCTTCTTGAAATGATTTATCAATCATATTATAACCTATTTCACTTTGTGTGAAAATTTCTTTGAATAATTGAATTATTTTTTCCCATAAAATATTATTTTTTAAATAAAATATTATTTTTTGTATTATTTTCAATATAAATTCTGAAGAAAGAAAATGCCATAAATATTTATTTTCTTTTTTTTTTGTATTTGTAATTAAAGTTGAAACTGCTTCAGTGCTTGTTCTACATAATATAATTGGTTTTATTTTCTCTATTATAATTAATATTACTTCATTAAGTAAATAATCATTATTTTTATATTTTGAATATATATTTTCTATTAATTCAAAGGATTTTCTACATAATGCATCTGTATGACTTTTTTTAGGATTAAATTCTATATATTTTAAAAGTAAATTTATTAATGTTTTAATATCTGATTTTTCAGATATTTTTATTAATTGATCTATTAAATCAAACAATTCTTTTTCTACTCTTAAAACTTTTTGAGGATTTTTATATACTATATTTCCTTCTGTTAATGATGTTGGATAAATTAAATCACCTATATAATCACATAATTTTGTCAATTGATTTTCATAATCTTTAAAAGTTTTTCTTTTTGAAAAAATTTGTTTTAGTGCTTCTATTATATTAGATATTAATTTTCCACTGATTATACTAGAAGAATATTTTTGGATATAATCTTCTTGGTAAATAAAGTTTTTTATATTATCTAAAATATTCCATACTTCATTCATATGTTCACAAAATAAAATTTGGTCACTTCCATTAATTTCACATAAAACTTTTAAAACATTAATCCCAATTTCAGGAGTTAAATAATTTATTATTTCCAAACACATTGTAGTAAATATTCTATAAATTTCAGATTTATCTTTTAAACTTTCTTCATTTGATATATTTATTTCAATAAAACTTTTAACAACCTTTCCAATTGCTTGTAATGTTATCATTATTGTATCGTCTAATTCTTTTGTATTTTGATTATTATTTTGTAAATTTTTATTATTTTCAACAAATTTATTTATATTCTTTTTGGCAATTTCAAAAAATATTTCATTTATTATATTCATACTTACAAAAGAATTATTTATTTTTAAACAATTCAAAGAATTTATTTTTGCCACATAAAATTGGGCAAACACATTGATTCCACTTTTTCTTATATCATATCTATTATCATTATTCAAATTAATTAATACATTAAAAATTTTTTTCCATTCCTGACTAAAAAATTCATCTTGTTTTTCTTTATTTGGTAAATATTTCTCAAAAATTTCAATTTGTGTTTGAGTTAAATTTATTTTTCCTTTTTGAAAATTTTCTGTTAAATCTGCACATTGCCAAAATAAAGCAATGGCAGAATAACAAATATTATTATTATCTTTGTTTGAAGCAAATTTTTCTAGAACATTTAACATTGAATCAATGTTAAATATTGTTAAATAAGAAGAATATTCATTAAAAATTTGTTCTACTAATTTAAAAATATTTTCAATTTGATTTGAATCATATTTATTTTTTTTTAATAATATATTATCCAAAATACTTATAAACGAATTCCAACCATTATTATTTAAATTAATTCCACAATTTTGTAAAATTCTATTTAAATTATTTAATAAAAATGAAATATTATTTTCTTGATTCAAATATAAATTTATTGGTTTAAAAACAGTATTTTGCCAATTTATTTTTGAAAAATTATTTTCTGGATTTTTATTATCTTCGCTTGCTTTATATTTTAAAATAATCCAAATAATTATTATTGTTAATGCATCAATTGTAAATTTGGTTAATTTATTATTATTTGAATATGATTTTGAATTCATTATTATAATATTAATTATATCTATGATATCATCCCAAATTAAATGGATTCTATTTACATTTATAACACCACATTCTAGAATTTTCACCAAATTAAAATTTAAGAAAGTTAAAGTAGAATGATTATTATTATTATCCATTATATTGTTTTGATTTTCATCTCTAATTGAATTTTTATTATAATTTTCTATTAATTTTTTAGTGGTATCATGTAAAGCTTTTGAAATATCCTTTAATGTATTTTCATCATAGGTATTGCTATCAATAAATAATGTGTCAACCACATTTGATAAAATATTAATATTATCTCTTTCTTCATTAGTAATATTTTTATCAGGAGATGGAATTTTTTGATTAAATTTTTTCCTATCATTTTTTCTTGGAGAAGGAAGTGGATTTATATTATTATTATTAACGCTATTATTATTGGAATTCACATTTATTTCATTTTCTTTTATAATTTCATGTATTTCATCACAAGGAGTATCATATGAATATTTTTTAATATTCATTTCAATATTTTTCATAATTATATCAATATTAAATTGATCACTCATCTTAACTAAATAATTTCCACTGTTAATTAATATATAGTATAAATTTTGAATTGTTTCAATTAATAAAATCCAAGAATTACTATCTAATAAATTTACACAATGTGCAATATTAAAAATTGCTCTTGTGATTAAAATATTTTTTTCTTTTATTTCATATGAATTAGATAAATTATTTGGAATTGCTAATTTACATAAATCATTTAAATATTCATCTCTTATAAGATTTAAATTTACAGTAGAAAAAATTGATATATAACTTTGAAAAATATTTAAATAAGTTTGAATAATAACATCATCATTTGAATTAATAATTAAACCAATTAAAGCACCTTTAATGGCAACATATTTATAATTTAGCATTTCTTTAATTTTATTTTGCTTTTCATTAAATTCATTTTCTTTTTTTGAATCTATATTTGTATTAACTTTAATACCATTTTCTTCCATAATATTGATAAAGGAATCTTTTAAATGAACATAACAATCAACTAATAATTTATAAGCATAAGATGGACTTGTTATTATATTATTATTACTTTCACCTTCACTTATAATTTGATTATTATCAATATATTTTGTATTTTTTAAAATAAATTCATTTATTTTTTTATTTGAATTTTTTTTAATATTTTGAATTGATAAATTTGGACTTTGAGGATTTTCATTTACTCTTGGCTTCATTACAAAATTTTTATAAGTTATATCTGTTAATGTATTTAATATGTTTTCATATATTTGAAAATCATTTGAATATAAATTAAAAAGTAGATTATGATCACTTATGATTTCACATAAACCTTCTAAACCTATTATTTTTTGCCAAGTTAAAGTATTATCTCTTTCTGCATATTTTAATATATGTTCAATTAAATCATAACATATGTTCAATTTTTTAACTATAAATAAACAACATCTACAACATTTTATTCCAATTAAAGGCTCATTTGTTATTGTTAATGTTTTTTTTAAAATATGAGAAATTTCTTCTATCACAGTTTTAATTAACTTTTCTTCTTTTAAAAATAAATCTGAGAAATTTTCTATTATTCTTGAAATTAATTCTAATCCTAAACATTTAGAATAAATTGAAGGTATTATCCAATCCTTTTTTTTTCCTTCTATAATTTCTATTAAATTTTTAATTAAATTATTTGCAGTTTCTATATTTAGATTTTCAAAAATTCCTTTTATTAATATTTGAAAAATTAATTTAACTGGATTTTTAAATTCTATATTTTTAAAAGAAAATGTTTTACAACAAATTATCATAATATTATCAACATTACTTTGATTATAATTGATATGATTTGAAGTAATGATTGATTGAAGTGTTTCTAATACTTTTAATTGAATATCTTCTGTTGAATTATCAAAAATATCTTTTAAAAATTTAATAATATTTCCCGAATCATTATTACTAATTAAATTATATATTACTAATTTTTTTAAAATTCCAATTGATTGTAAATATAATTTTACATGTTTTCCTTCTACTATTGTCATTATTGGTTTTATTAAAATTTCAATTGAAACAGATAATTCACTTTTAAATTTTTTTTCATCATTTTCTAAATTTTTTAATTTTAATATTGCTTTTAATGAAATATCAATTATTTCTCTTATTGTATTATATTTTTTTTTACATTCATTTCCTAATTTTTTATAATCATTTTCAATATCATTTATTAATAAAGGAATTTCATCCATATTATTTTTAATGTTAAGTATTTCAAATTAAAAAATAAATAAATTTGGAAATTTGGATTTTATTTCAAATGTTTTTTTAGAAGATTAATTCAAATAGAATAATTAATGAATCAGTATTTTTGATTATTCCAATTAAAATATCACCCAAAATCTTTTTGAATATATATTATTGAAAATGTAAAATTTCTCCCAAAACTCTTTTTTATTAAATTATAATAATTTTTTTTATTTTTATAGATTATAATATTGGTCTTAACAAAAAAAAAATTAAAAAAAAAGTTATTTCAACTTTAATTAATATATAATTTTATAATATACTATCAATAACCTCATATAATAAAACTTTATTTAAAAGATTTTTATTTATTTAATTTCCAATTAATAACTAATATAAATATAAAAGAAACTTAAAATATTTACCCCATTGAAACATTTTTAACAATATCATCCTTATATTTAAAAATTAAATTCCTAATATCATTATTGTAATTACAAAAAATCATATCTTTAGCAATATTTACCAAAATTCTCCCTAATTGTAATAATGCTCTATCATTAATATCTTCACCCCAAAAACTTGAAATTAAAATTCCATTTTCTTTTTGTAATTTAAAATTTTGTTGCATATTATCAACAATAATAGTTTTAGATAAATCTCTTCCTAATAAACTAATGTCTTTAACAAAATTATTATCAAGAATACAACAATGATTTCTATATAATCTATAATTAAAATATTGTCCTTTTATTCCTTCAATAGCATCTAATATAGGGTCAGCATAAATTTGAGTAGATGCTGTAAATATAATTATTTCATAATATTCTTTTACTAAATTTAAAAAATTATATAAGAAAGGTCTTATTCTAGAAATTCCTTGTCCTACTTTTTCTTTTGTATATACAAAGGACATTAAAGTTTCATCTAAATCTAATATTAATGTTAATTTTTTGTTTGGAGGATTGCTTAATATGTAATTATTTGTTTTTGGAAAACTTGACCTTAAAGAAGAAAAAAGTAATGAACCTGATTCATTGTCAATATGTAATATATTTGTCATAAAATATTTATTTATTATATCTGATGTTATAGTATTATAATTTGAAAAAACTTCCATTATTCTTGGATTTAATGTTTGACGATGAGAATTTATTGTCATTAATAAAATAGTTATTAATTTATGTAAGGACAATAAATTTTTTTCTATTTCTTGAAACACATTTGAACTAAATTCTTTTTTCTTTTGATTTATTATATTTTTTAATTGCTCAACCCATTTGGATCTTAAATATTCTTTTGTTATTCTTGTTAAGAGATATTGACATAAATTTAAATAATTTTGTTGATTGAGAAATAAAATATTTTTAACCATATCTAAACATTTATAAAAATATACATCTTTAAATGATAAATCATATACAATCATAATACTAATTAATAATAAAGAATTATAATTATTTATTAAACTTTTAATTTGTTTATTATTAAATAAATATTCGCAATTTCCTTTCAAACTACAATTAAAATAAAAATTCCACCATTCATAACATATTTTAGAAACAACTTTAAAATTTTTATTATACACATTTTTCAAAATATTATTAAATTTATCTTCAATCATAATTAAATCTTCAATATTTAAAGTTTGATATTTTTTTTCATTATTTTCATTTCTTTTAGTATCAACAGAAGTAGAAATTGAATCTTTTAAATTAAATTTTTTTTTATTAATATTAACAATTCTTTCAGGAGTAATTGAAGCTTTTCCAATAATATTTTTTTGATATTTTTTTTTTGCTTTATTTATTAAATTTTCTCTTTTTTCTTCATTTTTAACAGGAGTAGAAAAAGTAGAAGTAGATAAAGTACTCATATCATCTTTTTCTTTAATTTTTTCATTAGTTATATATTTATTATTTTCAATTTTTTTTTTTAAATAATCTCCTATTTCAAAGTGATTTAAAATTGGAGGTGAACGATTATGTTTAAATATATTTTTTATATTTTGAATATTTGAACTATTTTTATTTAATGTTTTCATTCTATCTGGTGTTTTAGAATTTAAATTTTCTCTTTGAGTATTTTCTCTTTTTTCATTTATTGTTATTGTACTGTTTGAAGCTTTTAATCCTTTATTTAATTGGATTATTTTTGTATTTGATGATATTTCTTCTATTGATATGTTTTGATTTTTTTGTTCTTTTATTTTTTCCTTTGAGTTGTAATTGTTATAATTTCTTAATAACTCTATATATTCTTTTTGAGAGAGTTTTTCGTTAAAAATTTTATATTTTTTTTGATTAAACGAAATTTTGTTATTATCCATTATTATTAAAAAAAAAATTTGGAATATAAAATAATTAAATAAAATTATAATATAATTAAGTTTTATTTTCAAATTTAAAAGCTTTAAGGTTGCTCTTTTATATGTAATTTTTTTTTTGAATTTTTTGAAATATTTTATAAGTCTATTGATTGTAAATTTTAAATATAATATATTAAAATTTAATTTAATTCCAAACAAATTTTACAATATATTATATTTATAATAATCAAATAATAATTATTAATATGAAAAATCAATGATAATAAAATGTTTAAGAATTAACCATTCATTCCCATAATTTATATAAACTTTTACAAATATTAATTTTTCAAAATCCATTTTTATATCATATAATATATATCTATTTTTTTTAAATAGTATTAAAAATCAGGAATAAATATTTAAAAATTAAAAAATGAATCAATTTATAAAATATATTTTTTTAGGAAATATTGATAAAAAAGTAATAATAGGAACATATCCAATAAAAAAAGACAAACAAATAGAAAATTGTTATAAAAAATCCAAAGTAATATTTGATAGTATAATATTAACAAATGACATAAAAAAAAATATTCATCAAAAAAAAATAATAGATAAAGAGATATGCTATTTCACAATAAAAAATACAGATATATTTTATTTAATAATAACACCTAAAACAACAGATGAAAATATTGCAATTTCTTTTATTGAAGAAGTTCAAAATTGTAATATTTATTTATTAGTAAATCATAAAACAAATACTTTGAATGACTATGGCAAAAATGAATTAAAAAAAATATTTATTGAATTTAATAAAAATCCTATTTTAGTTTCTTCAAATAGAAATTTAACAAGATTTGAAACAATTGAAAGTGAGGTAAAAGATAGTAAATTAAATAATAATTCTGATTTAAAAAGCGTTTCTAACAGTATCGAAGATTTAAATAGATTGGAAACTAAATTTGTTGAAATTAGGAGTTCTTCCGAAAATTTAAATTTTAAAAAATCAAAATTCAATGATTTATGGGAAAGTAAAAAATTTAAGATTGTATTTGTTACTTTAATTATATTAATTGTAATTGGTCTTTTAATAATTGTTACAAATAATGAACAATAAAAATAAATAAAAAAAATATAAATTCAAAAATATAAATCATATTTCACAATAATTAAAAAATTAAATTTTTGTTTGTTAATTTAAATTTAATTTTAATAATAATTAATAATGTTTTAAATCTGTTAAATAATATGATAAATAAAAAGGCAAAAACTTCAGAAAAACAATTTCGACTTTGAGTGTTTTGAAATTATTTTTTAATTATAATGAATATATTTTATTTTTTCAGTTGTTTTATATGTAATAATAATAATTAGTTAATTTTTATATAACACCTAAAATAATTAGTTTTCATTTAAATATAAAAATTTTTAATATTTTATTATAATTATTTATGGATGATAAACTTTTTATTATTTATATCAAGTATGATATATTACATTTTTTTTATTATTACCTTTAATTTTAATTTTCATAAAATAATCATTTAAAAAATATTTTATCCCTTGTTATGAAAAGATGATTATAAAAAACAATTTCATAATTATTAGCAAATTTAAAATTTCAAAAAAAGAATTTTGGAAAAAAATTCTTTCAATGATTATTTGAACTATCTTAATATTATTTATAGCATAAATTATTTATTTTTTTCTCATATTCGAAAAATTATTTAGAACACAAACTTTATTTAAATCATTTATTATAAATATAAATAAATATTTAATTTAATTTAAATTAATTTTGTAAATATAATTATCACCAAGAACTTTTATTTAGTAATTTAATATACAAATTCATTTATTTTTTCTTCTTTTTTTTCATTATGGTAAAGAATTAGATCTTTCTTTATCTTTTAATTTATATAATTAAATTTTTTCATTTATAAATTTTAGATAATATGTATTTAGATTATACTTAAATTATTAACATTATTTTAATTATTATAATTACTTTTTTTTTAATGTAAAAATACTGAAATATATTTACTTTCTTAAACATTCCTCCTTATATTATATTTTTTTCATTTATTTTGAAAAAATTCTTGAAGATGTTTTCAACAATACTAATTATCAGAATATTTAAGACATTTTCATAAAATAAAAAGAATTTAATAAGAAAAAAATTGTTTGTGATTCACACATAAATTATTATAATGAATTTGAATGAAAATAAAAAAATATTAATGAGTTATAAATAGTAAATTAATAATTGTTAATTAAATAATTAAATCCTTTTTATGAAAATTAAATGTGATCTAAATTAATAAATCAATAATAAAAATGGAATTTCCTCCAAACATCAATGAACCAATTTTCGTAAACAATTATTCTGAAAACGAAATTAATAATAACCCAATAAAAGATCACCACATAAATAATTATGGATATTTTTACATCGAGGAAAATCATTTTATGAATTTACAAAATCAACAAAAAATAATGATTCAAACAAGAAATAATGGTTTATCAGTAATAAACATAATATTTTTAATATTTTTTTTTATTCTTTTTGCTGTAGGAGGATTTTTAACAGGTGTGACTGGAGGTGCTTGTTTTCCAATTCCTATAATAGCATGGGTCGGATTCGTCGTCACTGGTATTTGCTCGTCTGGAGTTTGTTCTTCTAAATCTTTTATTTATTATAATAAAGAAACTCATAATATTGAAGTTAATTGTTCTAAAAATAAATTTAATTTAAGTTTAGATTTAATTGAGAAAATTATTATGGAAGATAATACTGAAAATTCAGTTTTTTATTTCATTAATAAATCTCAAGAAAAAATAGAATTTTTGAAATTACCTTTGTCTAAGGGAGTTCCTTTTAAAGAAGGAGAAGAAATATTAAATGATTTTATTAATTATTGGAAAAAAAAAGAAGATGAAAATTTGTCTATTCAAGGATAAGATAATAAATCTTTTTTATTTTATATTTAATTAATTAAAGATTGATTAAAAATTTATCACTTCAAAATATTTTAATATTATATATGAATATATTTTAAACTATAAATAATTTCATGGATGAAAACAATTATAAAGTAATAAATAGAATTGAAAAGAAGAAATAAATGATGATTTAATTAATTATCATTCAAAAAATTATACAATAAAATATTTTTTTTTTTAATTTAATTGTGTGGATATTAATTCCGTTAATATATGCAATTTTTTAATATAAGAAATATTTAACTTCTAATAAATAAATAATAATTTTTAATAACTTCCTTGTTGTAATTAGAAAAAAAAAATTAAAAAAAAATGTCTGATGAAGAAAATGAATCAAAAGAAGAGCTAAAAAATTTGGAAACAGTGGATTATTCAAAAAGGGAAAGAGTTCAAACGCCTCATTCTCAATTTGCATTATCTCAATTAGGAATATTAGAAGAAAAGTTAAAAAAACTATCAAAAGAAAAATATATAGAAATGCATCCAGAATTAAAAAACTGTTCTCAAGAAATAAAAGATTTAAGATTTGAACATTATAATAAGAGAAGAGAAGAAAAAATAGAAAAAGCCAAAAAATTAAGAAAAGAAATATTAGAAGATGAAAAAAAGAATAATAATAATAACAATGATGATAATAATAATAATGAAGAAAATAGTAAAAAAAAATATAAAAGTTCTGCAATTCAAAAAGAAATGGAAAAATTAGAGGCAATGAAAAAACAACAATTAGGTGAAATAAAAAATATGATTGATTATTATTATAAAAATGAAGAAATTAAAAAAAAAAATGATGAAAAAATGAAATTACAAGAAGAAAAAGAAGAAAAAATAAGATTAGAAAGAGAAAGAATTAAAAAAGAAAAAGAAGAATTAGAAAAAAAAAGACAAGAAGAAAAAATAGAAAAATTAAAAGAAGAAGAAAAAAAAAAAAAACAAAAAATAAAAGAATTGGAAGAAAAAGAAAAAAAATTAGAAAAAGAAGAAAAAGAAAAACAAAGAAAATTAGAATCTGAGAAAAAAAGAAAAAAAGAAGAAAATGATTTAAAACATGAAGAAATGAGAAAAAAAATAGAAAATAATTTAAAAGAAGATTTAAAAAAAAAATTAGATAGACAAAAAGAATTAGAAGAAAAAGAAGAAAATAGAATAAAAAATTTAGAAAAAAAAAGAAAAGAAGAATTAAAAGAAATTGAGAAAAAAAAAATTGAAAATGAAAAAAAAGTTCAAAAAGCAATTGAAAAAAGTGAAAATGAAATAAAAAAAAAGCAAAAAGCTTATGAAGATAAAGTTAAAAAAGAAGAAGAATTAAAATTAATAAATGAAAAAAAGCATTTAAAAGAAAAAAAAAAACATGATGAAGAAATAAAAAAAAAAGAAGAAGATATTAAAAAAGTGTTAAAAGAAAATGAAAGATTAATGAAAAAAAAAATAGATGATTATAATAAAAAACAAGATGAATTAAAAAAATTACAAGAAATAAAAGAAAAAGAAAAAAAAAAAGAAATAGAACAAAAAAAAAAAGAAATTGAAGAAAAAGAAAAAAAAAATTATCAGACTAGATATAATAATTTCTTATTGATAAAAGAAAGGAAAAAATTATTATTATTAAAATTTGAAGAAACAGATAAAAGAATACAAAAACAAAAAGCTGAAAATAATAAACAATTAAGTTATAAAATATTAGAAAAAGATATGAAAAATGAAGATATAAGTGATTCTTTAGAAATGAATAAATATCAAATGTTATTTCGAAAAAAACAAAAATTATTTGAAATGAGAAAAAGAGATAAAAGATTAGAAAAATTACAAAAAGAGAAAATTAGAATTAATTTACAAAAAAAAAAATTAAAAGATGATTTAATTTCAAGAAAAAATTATTTAAGAAATAAAGTTAATCTTATTTTATCTAAAGGACATTATAATAGTAAAATAGATATTTATAGAAAAGTTTTTTCAAATGATGAATTTAATGAAATTACTAAAAATTTATCTCCTGAAGAATTGGGAAATAAAACTGAATATAAAAATGATTTTCATAAAGAGGATAATAAATCAAGACAAAAAAATGAAATTAAGAGTGAATGCAATGAAAAAAATAATGATGAAGAATTCTTTTTAACTAATTAATATAAAATTAACATATAAAAGTTATATTAATTTAAATTAAATAAAAATTTATTTGGTTTATTATTGTTAATTTTATGAATTTGTTATTTATCTTTAATTCAAGTTTTTGATTTATTTTTCTTTAAAATAATAGAATATTTTTTGTTGGATTTAAAAATTGATTATATCTTATTATTCAAACAAATTTTATTTGGTAATGTTTGTATTTATTAAAAATTATTATATCTTCCAAATAAAATATTTAATATTTACTATTCTTCCTATAAATCAAATGAGTCTTAATTCATTTACTTTTTAATTATCTAATTCTGGATAAGGCTTTAACATATATTTATTTATTTCACTTACTTTATTGAAAAATAATTATATTTTTTATTTTTTATTAATTTTATTTTTATTTTTATTCAAATTTATTAATGATTTATTTTTAATTAAATGAAAGATATTGAAATGATTATAATTAATAATTTCAATTTAAATGAATGCAATATACAAAGGATTCTTTAATTTTTTAAATTATATAGGATTAATTACAGATATAACACAAGAATCATTTAATAAATCACTAAATGATGTAATGAATCAAAATAAAGAAGAAAATGATATTTATTCTAATTTAGCGGAAATATTAGAAACTTATCTTAATTGTCTTTTAAAAGAAGATAATATTTCTATTGCAAAAACAATAGTTTTAAAATATAAAGAAAATAAAGATAATTTAATAAAAAATAGATTATATAAATTAATAAAAAATAAAGAAATAAAATTGTTAAATATATGTTTTGAAAAATATTATAAAAAGATCTTTCCTATTAAAAATGAAGAAACAAAAAATAATAGAACAGATATAATGAGTATAACTCATCAAAATAACTCATCTATAAATAGATTAAATTTAAGTACAATTGATTTAATTAACAGACAGGAAAAATATATTAATAAATATAATCAAAATAAAATAAAAAATTTAAAAGAAAAAGAAAAAATAAATCTTGAATTATGTCCATTTAAACCTATGATATTTACAAAAAATTCATCAAATGAAAAAAAATTTTTAAAAAATTCAGAAAGGAATCCTTATAAAAGGTTATATGATGATTTAGAAAAAAGACAATATAAGCAAATAAAATTACAAAAAGATAATATGTTATTAATTAAACAACAATCAAATTTTAAAAGTAAAAATCCATTAAGTCCAAAATTAAAGGAAATAAAATCAAAAGATAGAATTGAGAAATTATATAATGATTATAAAGAAAGAAAAGATAAAAATAATATTTTACAAAAAGAAATTGATGTTGAAAGAGGATTAACATTTAATCCATTTTTATATAAAAAAAAACCAAAATCAAATCGCAATAAATCATTTAAAGTGAAAACAATTGAATAAAAAAAATAATATAAGTTTATTAATTTTTTTCATATATAATAAATAAACAAGAAATAAATAAAATAATAATATATATTTTTCATAAAATAAACATTAAAATCCTTTTTAATATTAAAATACAATAAAAAAATGAAAATAAACAATGAAGAAACAATAGGAATAGATGTAAATATAGATAAAGAAATGGGTGAAAATAAAGAAATAAAAGCAAATGATGATATAGATATAAATTTAGAAGATGAAAATATTCATTCAAATATGCCAAAAGCAGAACAATTAGAAATAATAGATGATTCTCCAACAACAACAATAAATATTCCTCCTACAGAACAAACAAATTTAAATATTAATAATGAAAAACATAATAATATTAATAATGATGATAATATAAGTAAAGAAATGGAAGAAAGATATAATAGATATAGACAACATCATCATTCTCATCAAAAGTTTTCTATAAAAGAAAGATTAAAAATAAAAATTCTTTCTTTTTTTTATCTTTTAGATAATTATATTAATGGCATTCTTGATGGATTTACCAACACTTTTGATTTAACTGTTTCTAAAAGTGAATTTCCTAGTTTTGTAAAAAGAATTTTACATGCTAAACAAATATTATTGTGGGTTTATATTATAAATACAAATTTTTTATTGTCAAAAATTGAAAAAAATGAATATTTAACATTAATATTAGAATATAATTTATATGGTTTTATCCTACTTGTTTTATTATTAAATATTCATTACTATTTAAATGAAAAGAATATTTATTTAAAAGAAGATAAAGAATTAGAACAATATGCAATTAATAGAAATGCTCAAATTGCTTCCAATAAATGTCCAATATGTAATGTTATAATATGTATGAGGAGTATGCATTGTAATTTTTGTAATAAATGTGTAGTTAAATTTCATTTTCATAGTCATTTCTTTAATATTTGTGTAAGTGCATCTAATGAATTAATTTATGCTTTTACTTTAATTGGAACTTTAATTTTTTTATATATTTCATTTATTATTTCAATATATCTTATTATTTTTTATAATAACAATCTTCATGGGTATAAACTTCCTTTACATACTTGGACCTTTGTTTCTTTTTATCTTATTTTTAAAGTCACTAAATTTTCATATGATTTTTTTCAATGTTTATTATCTGGTTTAACATGTTTAGAAAAAGATAATTTTAGATTAACTTATTTAAAGAAAAACTATAAAGAATCATTTAATCCTTTTGAAAAAAGTTTTTGTAATATTATTTGGGAAATTATTGTTAATTGTTTTAATATTAATATATATAAAGAAACAGAATTAGATAATTATGTTCCAATTAATGAAAGTTCTAGTGAAGAAATTCTTGAAAGTCATAATATGCCTTTAAATTTTGAACAAGAAATTAAAGCTTTTAAAATAATGTTAAAATTAAAAGAACCTTTTAAACCTTTTATATCTAAAGATAATCATGTTTATAAGAAAATAAATGGTAATGAAATTGCTAATTGGAATAGATTAAGACTTTATACTGTTTTTGATTTAACTAATTCACCATTTGCAGAAATATTATATTTGCAGGCTGAAAAAAGTATTGAACAATATAATCAAATGCAAAAACAAATGGAAATGCAAAATCAAATTCAAAATAAAAATGAAATCTAATAATTAAAAAATTAATTAAAATTAAATCAAAAAATATTTTAAATAATTTACAAAAAATTAACAATTTAACTAAATAAAATAAAATATAAAATTAATTTAACTAATCAAAAAAACATTAAATGAAAAAAAAAACAGTATTTTAAAATACAAAGCAACAATCTCTAGAATTAGATTTATCATCTTCAATTTTTTTTCTTTACTAGAATTACCTTTATAAAATTTTTTTAAAAATTTAGTAAATAAAGTTTCAAAAGCTTCTTCAATACCTTCACCAGTTATAACAGAAGTTTCAAAACATTCAATTTTTAATTCTTCATTTTTTTTTAAAATTTCATCTAATCCAATTTGTCTTTCATCTTCTAAATCACATTTATTTCCAATTAATATCATTTCAATGTTATCAATATCAATATTATTGTTAATATTATTTATCCATTTATTAATATTTAAAAATGATTCTCAATCATTTATTGCACATATTAATACTATACAATCTGCTTTTTGATAAAATTCTTTTGATATTGAATTAAATTTTTTTTGATACTGAATTCTATAAATGAAATAAATATGTATTGCCATTATATTTAAATTCTTTATAATAGTTTTCTATTCTATTAAATTTAGTTTCTGTGTCTTCTTTTTTTGTAATGTCACTATATTTTTTTAATATACTTGTTTTACCTACTTTGTTATCACCAATTATCATTACGTTGAATTGGTCTATGTAAGTTTTGTTCATTGTAATTTAATTTTATTTATTTTTTATTCATTATATTATTTTTTTCTTTTTTAGTCAAACATTATTTTTTTATTTTATTTTTTGTTTTTATTTTGATTTTATTTATATTAATAAAAAACAATAATATAATTCAAATAATTTATATAATTTTAAATACAGATATCTTTTTTTAAATAAATTTTAATTACTATGTTCCGAACTTAAAATATTTTAATTTATTTAAATTGAAATGTTTGAATTATAGAAATTGTTGTTATTTTATAATGACATTCTATATGTTGATATATTATTTATGTAACAAATAAAAATATTGGATTGTATTTCAAGAATAATGGCTATCCTTTTTTAAAATTAAAAAGTTTAAAAAGAACAAATAGTTATATCTAAACAATAACTGAAGAAAAATTTACCTTTATTTTTTATAGGGTAAAAGTATGTGTAAAATTGTTGAGTCTTATTTTTAATTAACTAACTAACAATTATAATGATAAAATATCTTGGAAATAAAAAGATAAAATAAAATTAGATGTTTTACTTCAAACAATAATTGAATAAGAGAAAATAAATGATTCAAAAATATCTCTTAATTCAATGAAGTTATTTTTAATATAAAAAATTTTTATAGAGTCTCAAACAACTGGTAAAATCTATTATTATCATATTGGTAAATTACTTTTATTTTAACCAAAAATTACTTATTTACTTTTTTAAACATATTTTCATAAAATTGTTCTAATGAAAAAAAATCAATCAGTTTGAAAGAAAACATTTTTATTTAAAAGGTAGATTCTCTGTGAAACATAAATAAATAATATTTAATTTTTATATGAAGGAGGATTAATTGGAATCTTTTTTAATGAAATTCTTATAATTTTTATAAAAATTCCTTTATTACCAAATATTCAGATAAAACAATATGAATATTTTACAATAAAAACCAAAAATTTGACATTAATATATATATATATTTAAAAATACATTAAAGAAAAAATATATGAATATATATATAAATAAACTGTATCTTTATAAAATTAATTAACTTTAAAATTTAAAATAGAATTACATCAGAAATAAATTCAAACCTGAAAATAAATAAAGAAAATAAAAATCACTCAAAATCAAAATTAAAAATTTAAATTAAAAAATATATATATAAAGTTCTGTAACAAAATACAAAAATATAAAATTAAAATAAATCCCAAAAAATAAAAAAATAAAAAATTATTAAAATGCTATATATCCCAAAAAATAAAAAATAACCATATACAAGAATAAAAAAAATAAAAAAATGAAATCAACTTCTTCTTCCTCAGAATCAAACTCTAATACAGCGAATGAGAAATTTATAGAATTAATGTCAAAAAAACTTCCTCGTACAATGCCAGTAATCCAGCAATCAATAGTTCAACACGTAGCACACACTTTCGGTCGAACACGTTTCACAATAACAGATGACTACATATTTGAGGGGACAGCTTTTTCAGTAAGAGAACGTCTCTTAGAACAATGGAATGACACTCAAACATATTTCCGTATTCACAACCCTAGAAAAGTATATTATCTTTCAATTGAATTTCTCTTAGGTCGTCTCCTTCAAAACAGTCTTATTAACATGCAATTAGAAAAAACTTATTCAGATGCTTTAATGGACTTAGGAATTAAAATAGAAGACATTTATGAAAGAGAAGCAGATGCTGGATTAGGTAATGGTGGTCTAGGACGTCTTGCTGCTTGCTACATTGACAGTATGGCAACCTTAAATTTACCAGGATGGGGTTATGGTTTAAGATATGATTATGGTATTTTCAGACAAGTAATTGAAAATTTTGAACAGAAAGAATTACCTGATTATTGGTTAAGTAAAGGTAACCCATGGGAAGTACCTAATTTAGATTTAGAATTTAAAATCAGATTCTATGGAAAAGTCTCTGATGGTTATAGAGCCGGAAAAAAAGTTCGTGTGTGGGATGGAGGAGAAACTGTTATTGCTGTTGCTTATGATACTGCTGTTCCAGGGTATAATACTTATAATTGTAATACTTTGAGATTATGGAGAAGTTTCCCAAGAGAAGAATTTAATTTTGATGAATTTAATAAAGGTGAACATGGGAAAGCTCTTGAAAATAAATTAAAAAGCTCCTTTATTACTTCTGTATTATATCCTAATGATTCTACTTTACAAGGAAAGGAACTTAGATTAAAACAAGAATATTTCTTCGCCTCCGCAACTGTTAGAAATGTTGTTCATAGATATGGAAGATTTAAAATTCCTTGGACTGAATTTCCTAAATACAATATGTTTCAATTAAATGATACTCATCCTACTTTAGCTATTGTTGAATTTCTACGTATATTAATTGATGAAGAAGAATTAGAATTTAAAGAAGCTTTCGAAATTGTTAGACAATCATTTAATTATACTAATCATACTGTTTTACCAGAAGCTCTTGAAAAATGGGGTGTTACTATTCTAGAAATTATTCTACCAAGACATTTAGAATTAATGTATCTTATTAATTATTATTTCCTTGAAGAAGTACAAGCTAAATATCCCGGTGATGCAGAAAGAATGGCTAGAATGTCAATTGTTGAAGATTCTATTCCAAAACAAATTAGAATGGCTAATTTATGTGTTGTTACATCAATGCATATTAATGGAGTTGCAGAAATTCATTCTGGATTATTAAAAACACATTTATTTAGAGATTTTTATGAAATGTGGCCTGATAAATTTACTAATGTTACTAATGGTGTAACTCCTCGTAGATGGATCCATGCTGCTTTCCCTGAATTATCTTCTTTATTAACTGAAACTATGGGAAATAGTAATTGGTTAGGAGATTTATCTTCTTTGAAAGTTATTCCTGATAAATTAAATAAAGAAGGTAAATTTAAAAGCTTTATGGAAAAATATAGAGCAGCGAAAACTGCTGCAAAATTACGTTTGAAAGAATGGGTTAAAAAACACTGTAATATTGAAATAGATGAAACATTCATGTTTGATGTAATGGTTAAAAGAATACATGAATATAAAAGACAATTTATGAATATTTTAGCATGTATTTATAGATATATTCAATTAAAAGAAATGACACCAAAAGAAAGAGAAAGAGTAAATAAAAGAGTAACTTTCATTGGAGGAAAAGCAGCTCCAGGTTATAAATTAGCAAAAAATATAATTAAATTAGCCAATATGGTATCATACCATATAAACAATGATCATGAAATCAATAATTATTATAAATTAGTATTTCTTCCAGATTATAATGTTTCTTCAGCTCAAATAATAATTCCAGCATCAGATATTAATCATCAAATTTCAACAGCAGGAATGGAAGCATCAGGAACATCATGTATGAAATTTGTAATGTGCGGTTCATTAATAATAGGAACCCAAGATGGTGCAAATATTGAAATAGCAGAAAATATAGGAAGTGATCATTTATTCTATTTTGGAAGAGATGTTCATGAAGTAGAAAAAATAAGAGAAGAATTAAAAAAAGGAAAAAGAGATTATGTATCTCATGAATTACAAAAATGTTTTGATATGATTTATCAAAATAAATTTGGTGATACCAGTTTCATGAATGAATATCTTAATTATATTATTAATGGAGGAGATTATCATTTAGTTTGTCATGATTTTAATGATTTCTTATATGCTCAAAATAAAGTTGATGAAGATTATCAAAATAAAGATGAATGGGATAAAAAATGTATTGAAAATATTTGTAGAATGGGATTCTTCTCATCTGATAGATCAATTGATAATTATGCTAAAAATATTTGGAATATTGTTCCTGTTCCTATTCCAAAACCTAAGGAATTTTAAACTTTTTATTAGAATAATTTTGGGTTTTTATTTAATATTTAAATTAATTTTTGGTTTTATTTTTATTTAAGAATTTCAAAATTTTGATGAATAAATTTTTTTTTAGTTTTTTTTGAATTTAATAAAGTAAAATATAGGAAAGGATTTGATTTGGATATATATATTATTTTAAATTAATTTTATTTATTTTTTAATCCTGTTTATTGTCTTAACCAATTGATATTGATAATTTAAGTGAATTAATAAAACAACAATTTTTTTTTAATTATATAATCAAATAATTTCCAATTTTCAAAGATGATTTATTTTTAGTTTTTCTTTAACTTTTTAGAAAAAAAATGAAAAGTCAAAATTAAAAAAATAAAAATCAAATCAAGAATCTTTTAATTAAGAAATAAAGAAAAAAGATAATTTAAAAATTACTTTTTTTGGGCAAAAAAAATTAAAAATCAAATAGCACAATATCAAAGAAGAATTAATAGATTAGAGGCAAAAAAAAATGAATGATTCATATTGGAAATAACTCAAAGAAATAAAACTTTGTAATCACCAAATGATACAGTAAATAAAGAGAATCATATAATAGAAATGATTAGATGAAATTGAAATAACCAAAACAAAATAAGAATTTTATAATATAAAATTAATAAATAGAATAAATAAAATGGAATCAAAATATAAGAATGAAATTAATATGATTATTAAACTAAATTTAATGAAACTCTTGAATTATAAAAAAATATTTCACATCATAATAAACAATTCAAATTATAAACAAAATAATTTAAATGAGAGAGACAATTTTTTTTGATAATAACGATAATTAATTTTATTCTGAATTACAATTGAACAAATTTCTAGTTATGAAAAGATTATTAATTAAATAATAAAGTTTTTATTTTATAAAAAAGATAATAAAAATATGGAAAATAAATGAAAAGAAAATGAAATTGAAATCAAACATAACATATGTTTTCAAAAACTAAGATTAAAAGATGATAATTCAGAAACATTTTTTATTCAAAAAACAAACCATTAAAAAATGATTGTGAAATTGAAACAAAAGAATCTCCCAAGAAATAGAAAAATTAATTCATGAAAAAGATAAATTAATAAAAAAATAATAAATTAGCAACTATTTTTCGAATGTTTTAAGGAAATTAATGATTTATTGAAGAAAAAACTACAATTTTATAATGTATCAAATACTTATAATAATAAATTAAAAGATTATAAAAATAAAGTTCATCATTAAAAAAAGAATTTATATAATGAAAAAATAAATTATAAAAAAAAATATTAATTTAAATGTAAATAAAAAAAAACTCTTTTAAAAAACAAATAATAATAACAATTCAATTAAATTAAAAAATATTTATAATCAAACACCCAATAATTATAATGAATAAAATTTAAATTTTGTATCTGTAAATCCTCACTTGAAGCTTATAATAGTTTAAATTATGATAATAATAGTATTAATTCAAATCCAAATATTATAGTTTTATCAATAATATGATTCAACCTTTAAATAAAATTTAAACATAAATAATTTTATATGTATTTAAAAAAATTTTTAATTTCGATGGAAATTGAAAAAACCAAGAATATGAAAAAATAAATGAAGACTTTTAATTTTTTTATTTAGTTTTTTTTTTGATTTATAATCAATAATTAAGTTTAAAATTATAAAATAAACAATTTCTTTTAGATTTAATAGGATTTTTTCTTTTTCAAAAACATTAAAAATATTTATTTTATTTTTAAAGGATATTTTTTAATTAATTTTTTTTTTAACCTATTTTATTTTAATTGTCTAAAATAGACTAAAAAATGGACAAAAATCCCTATTTATTTTTTTCCAACAACATCGAAAAAATTTACAATATAACTAATTAATAAAGAAAGAAAATAACATGAATTTCATGAAACAAATAAAATATTATAATTTATTTAATAAATATACATTAAATAATGAAAATCCAAATATATGATTTATTTCATTGAAACTATTTAATTTGAAGAAACAATAAATTTACAAAAAATGATGGTAGCTAAAGTATCTAGAAAATTTGTTGTTATTAATCAACTAACTTCGAGGAAAGACTTAGAAATAACATCAACATTTAATATTTCTCTTGACACAAAAGAATTCTTAATTAAAATTTGTAAAAAAGCGATTTCAAAATATTCAAATTATAATGATATTTCTCAATATATTCACGAAAAATGTGTTAATGATTTGGGGGGAAATTGGATTATTATTTGTGGTGAAAGAGAAAAATTTAAAGGTTACTTGAATTGTGGTGTTTCTGATTTATCATTGAACATTGGAAACTATAAAATCATAATCATAAAAATTTGAAAAGAAAAAAATTTAATATAATATAAATGATATAATTTTTAAATAAAAAATTTTTAATGATTTTTTTCCTTTGAATTAGACAATAAAATATTTTAATTATTAAATAATAAAAAGAAAAAACAAATAAAATGCAAGATCCAATTTCATATGAATTATATGTCAAACAATTATCAAAAATAAAAACAAGAAAAAATAATTATTTACCCAAAGGTCCATTAGAAAAAAAATTTATTCATGGTGGAGATTGGAAAATAAGAAAAGATCCTTTTATTGAAAAATATCATGAAACTCAATTAGGAAAAATAAAATCAAGAAAAAATATTTATTTACCAAATGAAACTGATTTAAAAAAACAAAAAGAGTTGAAAGACATAACAGAAAAAATTAATAAATTAGAAAAAGAAATAAAAAATAATGATAAACTTATAAACACAATTAAAGCAAAAGAAAATAAGAGAAAAATAGATAAAGAAGATGAATTTGCACAAGAAGTTTATAAACTTCAAAAAGAACAATTAAATAAAATAATTGAACAAAATAAACAATTAAAACAAGAATTAAAAGAAGCAAAAACTGAAAAAGATGATATGCTTAATAAAAAATAGTTATAAATAATTTTTTATATTATTTATCAAATTATCATCAACCAATAATTATCTTCTTTTAAATGAAATTAACTTAACATTTTATTTTTATTTAAATTATTTAATTATTTATTAATAATAAAATATATGAAAGGAAATAAGTCATTAATAGAAAATGAAAAATCCATTTTTGAAGAAATTTCACTTGTTAAAGAAGAAAAGAGAAAAAATTCAAAAGATGTTTCAAACAATTCATCAAATACAGATGATGAATATGAATGGTAAAAATATTTTTATTTATTTAATAGTTTAAATTCAGAAATAGAAAAAGTTACAAAGCAAAACAAAAATTTAAATAATATTTTTTTTGATATTTCTACAAATAAAAATGATAATTTCAGTAATGAACAATTATTTGATGATAATGTCTGGAATAATAAAAATTCTAATGATACTGATTCAACTCAATATTATAAAAAATATAAATTATTAAAATTAAAATATATTAAACCCCATAATTCAATTAGATTAGAAAAAACTAATAATTCTAAGTTTATAAAACAAAGAAGAATAAAAAATAATAATTATTCAAATCATGATAATATTTCAGATATAGTTCAATTTAAAGAATCACCAATGATAAACGAAGTAAATTCCATAAATAATAAAAAAATAAATATTCAAATACCGAAAAACAGTAATAATAATGTATTAAAAAAGCAAATGTGTATAACAATGCCAGAAGAATATTATTCTCAGAAACCAAATTTTATAGATTCAATTCCTTATAATTTTAATTTAAATAATAATAATAATACACAACAATTTAATAATTATATGTTAATACAAAATAATCAAAATCAATTAATTCCAAGATTAAATCATCAAAATTCTTATATTTCTACTCATACTTCAAGTAAAATATATTTAAGTAAAGATACTTCAATAGATGAAAATGAAAGTTATTTAAAAGGAAGAATTTTAACAAATGAGTCAAATAAATCTAATAAATCTTCTAATTATATGAATACATTTCAGAATATTTCAAAAAGAAATTTTTGGCCTGAAGAAATCCAAAGAAGAGTAAATTCTTCTTCTTTTACAGAAGGAAATTATTATAATGCCTTTTCTATCAATACTTCAAGTAATTTTTTCAGAAATCAATCTTTTATTAATAATAATAAATTACAAAAGCAATTAATCAATTTAGAAAATATTGCTCTAGGAAAAGAGAAAAGAACAACATTAATGATAAGAAATATTCCTATTAAATATACTGATGAAATGTTATTAAAAGAATTAGAAAAATTTGTTAATAAATTTAATTGTTTATATATGCCATATGATTTTGAAAAAAAAGGAAACAGAGGATATGCTTTTATTAACTTTATAAATCCATTACATATACTTTTATTTTATGAAAAATTTCAAGGTAAAATTTGGTCTAAATTTGAATCAAAAAAAATTTGTGAATTAAATTTAGCAAATTTTCAAGGAATAAGTGAAATTAAGAAACATGCTAAAAATTATAAAGGATTAAAAAAACCATCTTTTTTTATTGTTACTGATAATAATAATAATGGTATAGAAGTTCCTAAAAGATATTTATCTTTAATACAACTTCAATATAAAAAATTGAATTTCAAAGAAAATAAAGAAGATAATACAATTATTATCAATTCTTTTTAAAATTAATGGTTATTTCAATATAAATTTTTATTGGTATTTTTTTAACATATAAAATTCGAATTATATTTTTAGATTTTCATTAATTAACATGTGTATATAAAAAATAATTTTTTATTTTAATTATTTATAATTTGATTTATTAAAATAATAAAAAATTAAAATTCATTCCAATTAAAAAAATACTGTATTTATTCTATTAAATTTTTGAAATGGGGATTGGGGATTGGGGATTGGGGATTGGGGATTGG
>JAEEGL013417418.1_pt1 | contig 25709 bp, 21 predicted proteins | sample 9134231 | NCBI WGS metagenome assembly JAEEGL01 (sample SAMN16246548, study PRJNA631951) | gut metagenome | biome: gut microbiome; feature: rumen; material: fiber-attached | host: Bos | place: Iran: Karaj | collected 2018-10 | reverse complement strand
TGATATGCTGATTTTTCACACGGCTATTTGTGCCGGAGCGTCACAAATAGCCACTGATGGCAGACTGAGAACAAGGAACTGTAAACAGTTCCTATGATGTTCTCGTCGCCACTCCGTCGCTACGCTCCGGAATGGAGAGTACTATGAAAAACAAACTGAGACTTACAGCGGGATTGATTGCTTTATCTCTGACTCTGACCGGTCTCCCCGGTATATTCGACACCTCTTTCGCATCGGCAGCCGGGAGTGAGCAACGATTTCCGTCTAAATACGATCTGCGGGACGACGGATTCGTCACACCGGTTAAAAAGCAGAATCCCTTCGGCACCTGTTGGGCGTTCGGCAGCATAGCCGCCGCCGAGAGCAGTATCCTTTCCGACAGCGGGATGACCTACGAGGAAACTGTCGATGAGAATGGGAACGGGTTGGATCTCTCCGAAAAGCATCTGGCCTGGTTCGTCTTCCGTCCGGTTTCCAAAACCGAGGATCCATCCCAGGCAGGAGAAGGCGTGTATCATAAGAATGATCTCTCAAATGACTCATTTAATTTCGGCGGATTAAACGCCTACGTTACCTCTGCATTCTCTGCCGGTATCGGGCCACAGTCGGAGGCCCTTTTCCCCTACCGGGGCAAAAACGGATCCCACCAGTCCGACTGGCTTAGCTCCCTGAGCGAGGAGGAACTGCTGGCCTATTGTCGAAAAAAATCGACCAGTAATGCCGAAATTGACGGAGAAACCCTTGAGCAATATGCAGCCCGACTGATAAAGGAAAAGAACCTGGCAGAGGGACTTACCGACTATGACCCGGTAGAGCTTTTTCTCAACTGGGTCGCCAAGGAAACGCTCTCAAGAACGAAAAAATTCGACTATTATTCCGAGGGGGACGACTGGACCATCCCCGAAACTTACCGGGATGAGAAAGGAATTGACCGGCCCAACCGAACCCGTCCCGGCGAATACCTGCTGAAGGATGTCAACAATCTTCCCGAACCCGCTATCATTGAGGAGAATGAAAACGCCGTCAGTCCCATTAACTCCACAGGAAATGTATGGAAGGGGATCAACGAAGACGGCACTCAGGCGATCAAGCAGGAACTTATGAACGGAAAGGGCGTCGTCGTCTCTTTCTACGCCGACTTTTCCGTACCGGGGCAGCTCTCCCTGTCACATTATATGAATCCGGATACATGGGCTCAATATACCTATGAGGATCGGATATGTAACCATACCGTCTGCATCGTCGGATGGGACGATAATTACTCCGCTTCCAATTTTACCGCCGGACATCGTCCGCCGGCTGGCGGCGCCTGGCTTGTCAAAAACAGTTGGGGCTCCGAAACCGATTATCAGACTCTCGCCGACGGATTCGAAGTAGGCAAAAGTGACTGGGGAATTGTCTCTGAAGACGGACGGCATACCGGCTATTTCTGGCTCTCCTATTACGATAAATCCATAGAAGACGCAAGCACTTACCGTTTTACCAAAACTACATCCGCGCAACCCATCCGTACACTGCAGTATGATTACCTTCCTACGGCTTCCAAGCTTAATTTTTTCAAGGAGCCCAACGCCTTAAAAGCAGCCAATATTTTCAATATTCCGAAGGACGGTCCCGGACTAACCGTTACATCGGTTTCCACCAATACCGCAAACCGGAATTCACGCGTTCATTTTTCTGTATACCGACTGAATAAAGGATGGAAAAACCCAACAGATGGCACCTGCCTGTACCGCACTTCGCGCAATTTTGAATATGCCGGGTATCATCGGATTCAGATCGCAAAGGGAGACCATTTTACCATCAAACCCGGCGAAACCGTGGCTGTGATTGCAGCGGAAACCAATATGGATGAGAACGGAAAGAGATTTTACAATCTGTCTATCAACTCCGGATTTAACGAATCCTCCGAATTGGCAAAAAAATATGGAGAATACGCAAAGGCCGTTGTAAACAAAGGTGAAAGCTACTTGTATACAGATGAGGAATGGATCGACTGGTCAGATTATCTTCAGGAACACAATCTCAACGACACCTATGCCACCGACAATTTTTCCATCAAATTACTGGGGACAGACGCTCCGAAGGAAGCACAGAAACTCACCGCGAAAAGCCGATCCGTCACAGTAAAGGCACGTGTCGGTAAAGGAAAGACTCTTGCTAAAAGCAGTCAGTCTTCTGTCACCGGAGGCGTGAAAACCTCCGGCAACGGCTCACTGAGCTATCAAAAAAAATCAGGAAATAAAAAGATCACCGTCACCTCTTCCGGAAAGGTCTACGCCACGAAAGGGATCAAACCCGGAACATACAAAATCAAGGTAATCGTCAAAGCTGCCGAGACACCTGCGTATAAGGCCGCCTCGAAGACGATGACCGTAACGGTGAAGGTGAAGAAAAAGTGATTCTTATTCATCTTCTTTAAAAATTAAAAAGCACTTGACAATTCCCTCGTTTGGGTATATGATGTACATATGAATAGTTGTTCATATGTTTAAGTATCGTTTCATCAATACCGGAAAGCGAGGGAATTTGCTATGAAAAAGAAATTCAAATTAATCGATCTCGATTGCGCCAACTGCGCGGCCAAGATGGAGGAAGCTATCAAAAAAATCAACGGTGTCACGGACGCTTCCGTAAACTTCATGACTCAGAAGATGATGATTGAAGCACCGGATGATCAGTTTGACTCTATCGTTGACGAGGCCGTGAAGGTCATCGCCAAGGTTGAACCTGACTGTCAGGTGGTACTGTAATATCAAGCGGACATACCGCCCTCTACTAACGCTGATCTGAGGCGAACGGTGATGTCCGTCCTGTGATGACTTGCTGAATGGGAGGCGCAACATGAATAAGAGACAGAAAAAATGGTTGGCGCGTATTCTTATCGCGGGTGCTGTTTTTATCGTACTGTTTATTCTGGAACACGCGGGTGTACTGGAGTCGCTGGCATGGTATCTGCAGCTCCCGATCTTCCTCGTCCCCTACCTGATCATCGGATATGATGTGTTGCTCCGTGCCGGGAAAAATATCCTGCACGGGCGCGTTTTTGATGAAAACTTCCTGATGATGATCGCAACGTTCGGAGCATTTTTCGTACAGGAATACACCGAGGCTGTCGCCGTCATGCTCTTCTATCAGGTCGGTGAACTCTTCCAGAATATCGCCGTAAATAAGTCTCGCCAGTCGATCACCGCGATGATGGAGATTGTGCCAGAGTACGCCAATATCGAGGAGGACGGTTCACTCGTTCAGGTTGATCCGGACGACGTTGAGATCGGGACGATCATCACCATACTTCCGGGGGAGCGGATTCCGCTTGACGGCGAGATCGTCGAGGGAAGTTCCTTTATCGATACCGCCGCTCTCACCGGTGAGTCCGTACCGCGTAAAGCGGATATCAGAGACGCGGTCATCAGCGGATGCGTGAACGGAAGCGGCACTCTGAAGGTACGCACCACGACCGAGTTTGACGACTCAACGGTTTCCCGAATTCTTGAGCTTGTCGAAAATGCTTCTTCGAAGAAAGCCCGCACCGAAAACTTCATCACCCGATTCGCGAAGTTCTACACTCCTATCGTGACGATAGGCGCTGTTCTTCTCGCTTTGATCCCGCCGCTTGTAACCGGTGGCGACTGGATGATGTGGCTCGAGAGGGCATGTATATTCTTAGTTATCTCCTGTCCCTGTGCGCTTGTTATCTCTGTGCCTCTGGGATTCTTCGGGGGTATCGGCGCCGCTTCCAAGATCGGTGTCCTCGTCAAAGGTTCGAACTTTTTGGAGCAGGCCGCTGAGCTGAAGACGGTTGTTTTTGATAAGACCGGAACGCTGACGATGGGAAGCTTCAGTGTGACGAAGATATATTCAGAAGGATCCGAACGCGAACTCCTTCGCATCGCCGCTCACGTCGAAGGCTACTCGACACATCCTATCGCGGCCTCGATTCGTACAGCCTATGAAAAACACACCGACACGTCGGCGGACCTGAACTCGGTGAGTGACGTGTCCGAGATCGCAGGTCGTGGTATCCGCGCAACATTTGACGGTCGTACCCTCCTTGCCGGAAATGAGAAACTCCTGACGGAAGAAAACATTGCATTCACGCCGTGCGAAGATATCGGAACGATCGTATATCTCGCGGACGCGGATGAAAAAAAATACCTGGGATGTCTTGTCATCTCCGATTCCGCAAAGCCCGGTGTTGCTGAGGACCTGTCGGCACTGAAAGCTTCCGGCGTCACGCAGACTGTCATGCTGACCGGTGACCACAGAAGGGTTGCCGAGGCTGTGGCCGGCGAACTTGGTATTGACATGGTGAAAGCTGAGCTCCTGCCGCAGGACAAGGTATCCGCTGTCGAATCTCTGCTTGATCCGAATGAAAAATCTACCCTCGCGTTTGTAGGTGATGGAATTAACGACGCTCCCGTTCTGATGCGTGCCGATGTCGGTATCGCCATGGGAAGCATGGGTAGCGACGCGGCGATCGAAGCGGCGGATATCGTCATCATGGATGATAGGATTTCCAAGATAGCAAAGACGATCCGTATCGCCAGAAAAACGCTTCGGATCGTCCGTGAAAATATCGTATTTGCCTTGACTGTGAAGTTCGCCATCCTTATTCTCGGCGCGCTCGGTATCGCGAACATGTGGCTTGCGGTCTTCGCCGATGTCGGCGTCGCCGTGATCGCTATCCTCAACTCGATGAGGATGCTGAAAAAAACGAAAGCAGAAACGTAAAACGATAAACACCCTCCCAGCCGGGAACGCCGGCCGAGAGGGTGTTTTCATGTACGTGTTATTACTTAACCTTTACCTTGATTGTCACAGTCTTCCATCCGGACATTTTATAATTGTCATTGCCCCACGCACGAACCTTGGCTTTTACCTTGTAAGTGCCTTTTTTCAGCCCCTTCGCCACGGTGACATCGCCGGTCTCGGGGTTGATCTTGAAAGACTTCTTAAAGTTCTTTGTTCCCTTCTTCGCAGAAACAAGTTTGAATTCCGCCCCCCCCATCGCTTTGGTTACGCTTATCGCCTTGGCGTGCCCGATGGTCTGCGCCTTTTTCTTAAGTTTGCCGCGCTTGATAGTCACGGTCTTGCCGGAAGCCTTCATCGGGTTATCATACTTCAGCTTTACGGTGAACTGCAAGGATCCTTTGTAGTCACCTTTTCCCGTCATGGTGACCTTCGCTTTGTGCTTTGCCTTATCGAAGGAGTCGCATTTCAATGTGAATTCCATCTCGTCCGTAAGATACTCGTCCTCCGTGACAATCTCGCCGGTTTTTTCATTCACTGACGGATAGTATTCTGCAAATATCGTATTACGAAGAACCCCTTCAAGCTCTTTCGCGTTATCAGCCTCAAAACCGCCCTCTATTCCTTTCAGATTGACCAACTGCTCGTCCAGTTCCTTGTTACGGATTTTGTATTCCATCAGCTTTGGATCCTTGTAAAAATCTTCAAGGAACCATAATCCCGGTTTCTCGGTATCGGAAAACTGCGTGGGGTACTCACTGTACTTCGCGTAATTCACCCCACGTTTGCCACTTCCCAGCTCGACATACGGCTCCACAAAATCCTTGTCCGTATTTTTGTGCAAAGCATACTCATTATACCAGTTATAATAGGTGGTCTTAAAGCAATCCTTCAGTCCCAGCGTAAAGAAGGATTCCGTTCCCTCTTCTTTCTTTTCTTCTTCAATTTTATCCCGGTAATCCTTCTTCGGAGTGTCGTCGTCTTTGTCTTGGATGACGTCATCTTTGCCCGGTTCATCGAACGGATCCGGTTTCTCACGGTATTCAAAGCAATGACTGGTACATTCCTGTTTTATGTGCGCGAAATCCTTGTCGACATCATCGCCCCAGGGATTTGTCTCCTTCGACATAAACATGAGCGCTTCCGTGACATCCATATAATAGGAGTTTCCATTGATGTTCGGAATATAATTGATGGTATGGTCCAGTTTCTCCGGATAGAGTCGGACGAACTTGCACGGTAGTCCGGCCGCGTGGCAGAGACATGCGTACGTGATCGCGATCCCGGCGCATACTGACTTATCAAACAGCACACCATATGCGTCCCATTGGTGACGGTAGTGTTCCATATAATACCGGCCGCTCCAGAACTCGTTGTCATAGGTGGCGCGATCATTCTCCCACAGGGCAAGGCGATAGTATTTTTCAAGATCACTCATATCCGTGTCCGTGACAGTGGCTACGGCTCTTTCGATAGTATCGATCGCCTCCTTTTTTTGATCTATCGTCAGTTCGTAATTCTTTTGAAACGTTTCGATGTTGGCATGAACGGCGGATCCCTCTTCCGGCTTCTCTTCCCCGGCTAAGGCCGTGGGTGCCGTATAGAGTGACGTTGTCGCAAATAACAACGCAAACGCAACAACTGCTGCTTTTTTAATTCGTTTTGTCATGGCTTTTATCCTTTCTGTCTGTGTAAGGCTTCCGCCACACGCTTTGAACAGCACACGAATGGTGCATGTCGCACGCATAGAAGCGCCCTTTATTCAACTGTCCTCATTATACTAAACTATACCCTTAAAATCAAGCGATTTTACGAAAAGCACCCCGTTACGGCTTGACAACCACCCTGGAATCGGCTATTCTTATACTATCTAAGTAAACAATCACAAGAATCGAAAGATTCAAGCAAAACACATCAAAGTATAAGGAGACAAGAAAAAATGTTTTCAGATCAGAAAGTCAACACCGGAAGACAAATAGAACTCGACCTTGCGAAATGCATGTCCATTGTTTTCATGATCTTTTTACACTGTCTGATGGTTACAACCGGTTTTTCCAACGATGTCAGCCTGCCTATGAATCGAGCGATCTCGCAACTCTTGGGCGGACCGTTCGCGGCACCCGTCTTCATGTTCTCCATGGGCTTCGGCATCGTGTATTCCAGAAACCAGGCGCCGTCCTACCTTGTAAAGCGCGGTATCAAAATGCTGATCCTGGGTCTCGTGGTCAACGTCGGCGAATACATCCTGCCGTACTTCCTCTCGGGGAAACTGCTTGACAGATGGGATATCTTCCCATTTCTCGACGGCCTGGTGCTCTTCATCGTTGACATCCTGGCGTTTGCCGGCATGGCGATGATCCTGATCGGCATATTCAAGGCACTGCACCTGTCGGCCATCCAGATGGTTGCGATAGCGCTTGTGCTGTCCATCGCGGGATCCTTCCTGCGGTTTACGGACTTCGACAACACGGCCCTGAACCTGATCTCGGGGTACTTCATCGGAAGCGCCGGCGGATTCACGGCCTTCCCGCTGTTTAACTGGATCCTGTTTCCGACGGTCGGTATCCTTTTTGCGGAATACTACATCCGATGCAATAATAAGAAAAAGTTGCTGTGCCTCTGGCCCCTGGCTCTGATCGTGGCCAACGCGTACTTCGTAGCCTCGTGGTTTATTCCAAACGGATTTTTATCGGATACACATCACTATTATTTTATGACTACCATTGATGTTATTTTATGCCTCATCAACATATACGGCGTGATCGGTTTATGGCAATTTGTTTCCCGGTTTTTATCGGACGGCGCCGTGCGTTTTGTCTCAAAAATGAGCGGAAACGTGGACATGATATATATCGTTCAGTGGTATCTGATCCCGCTGACTTATATCTTTATCACGTTCTTCTTTAAAGACATCGTCTACGGCGATATATCACTTATTATTATATCCGTGGCGGAGATCATTGTTTGCTCGATCATCGCCAATGCTTACAAATCAATTAAGAAGAAGATAAAGAACAACAAATCAGCGCCGTAAAAGACAGTAAAGAAAAAAGAGAACAATAAACAATATAATACATAGAATAATTATAACTAAGAAAGGAGAAAATCAATGAGTAACAGAATTAAAAAAGCAGCAATTGTATTTTTCTCAGTATTATTCGCGGCGACTTCGATCCTCCCCTCGCATGTAGCCTTCGCGGCGGCAGAGGAGGAGCACGAGGCGGGGACAGGCGTACATGCTGATCCCACCACGTTCGAGAAGAATTTCGAACTCACCATCGAGCAGAAACAGAAAGCAATCGAAACCCTCAAAAGAGCGGTAGCGACCGTTACGGACGAAGACATGAGCGATCTTGAAAAATACTATCGACTCGCTCTGTGGTTAAATGAGCGTGCCACTTATGATCATGATTTCTGGAGCGGACGCTACTTTATGGAATACTACAAACACCAGTGGGATTCATACGGGGTGCTTTTTGACAAGTCGGTATGCGCGGGTATCGCGATCACATACGCGGCCATCTGCCACGCGGCCGGACTACCGTGTAAGTTCGTCCGGCTTGATCCGAAAGAAGGTCTGGATCACACGATAAACTATATTCCTAACATCAATGATAACGCGTATCTGGTGGACGTAACGGAGAACGATTTTATCCTGTCGGAAGAGGCAAGTCCGTTCGGATCCTCTGTTGACAAGGAGTTCGCCCATATAACGAAGGATTGCACGGATCACTCGTTTGAATATCGTGAAAAACTCGATTACGTGCCGGATCCGGACGAATACGAAAGCGGCGAGAATAAAAAGGATGACGCAAAAAAAGATGATTCATCCATAAAAAAAGAACTGATCAAGGAAAAAGAAGAAGGCAAGGAAGAGAAAAAAGAGTATTCTTATTCCGGTACCAGAATCAAGGAATGCTTTGAAACGACGTATTCTGCATGGTTTAGAGAGTATGCCCTGCACCAGGGTACGACCAAAGATTTTTGGGTCCCCTATGAAGAAAAGGGAAGCGGTCGGGACGGCGTACATTACGCGAAGTACAGTGAGTATCCCAAGCAGTTTTCCGACACCGAAAAACCGACCTACTGGTTCCTTGAGGATTTCTATAAAGACCCGAAGGATATCGAATCCAAGATCCGTAACAAGGTACTCGACAAGCAGATCGTCAAACTGGATGGCCTGAGTAACGCCTATGAATACGAAAACGGCAAGGAACTTGCCAAATACATCGGGTACAGTTTGGCAGCATCCGTTTACCCTTCACTGGATACAGAAACGGGTGAGATTGTCCCGAGAGAAACCGAGCTTTACTGCTGGGACGATAAGGGCGACTTCTCGCTGACCTGTGACTCCTTCGACGACGTGAAGCATAAAGCGGTTCTCACTATCAAAGGAAAGGGGGAATACTCCGGCTCCTTCCAGTTCACCGTGAAGCTGAAGAAAAACAACCCGATGAAGGCCACCGGCAAGACCGTAACCATCAAGCATAGCAACCTGAAGAAAAAGGCATTGACCATCAAGAAGGCCAAGCTGGTGAACGCAAAGAACGCGAAGGGGCAGATTTACTTCAAGTTGAGTTCGGTGAAGAAAGGGAAAAAGGACTTCAAAAAGTTCTTCAAGTTCGATCTCGAGAACAGCGACCTCATTGTTACCAAGGGGCTGAAAAAAGGCACCTACAAGTTGAAAGCTAAGGTCCAGGCGGGCGGCGATGAAGACTACAGAACCTCCGCTTGGAAGACCGTGACGATCAAGGTAAAGGTGAAGTAATAGCACGTACATTATAAAACCCTCCCGGCCGGAGTTTCCGGCTGAGAGGGTATTTTTTTGCGTTATTTTCAGTAGCCGTTCAGTAACTGTCGCCGTCGATTATTCGTCGTCGTTGTGACCTACCGGATTTTTCAGGTAATTCACCCTACACATCCTATAATCTCAGTGATCGAACTCAAGCCCTCTTTCTCAGTATATCGCCGAAGACCATCGATGATCTCCGTAGTTACTGTCGGGTGATAGAAGTTCGCGGTTCCGACGGCAACCATGGTCGCTCCGGCCATCATGAGTTCAAGAGCGTCATCGGTCGACTGTACGCCTCCCATTCCGATGATGGGTAAGTCAACCGCCTGCGCCACCTGATACACCATGCGAACAGCGATCGGATGTACCGCCGGACCGGACATACCGCCGGTCTGGTTGGCCAGGGCAAAAGTCTTCTTTCTCACATCAATCTTCATCCCCGTCAGCGTATTGATCAGTGACACACCATCGGCGCCACCGGCCTCAACCGCGCGAGCCATCTCCGTGATATCCGTCACATTCGGTGACAGTTTCATCACGACAGGCTGCGCTGCCACCTCTTTTATCTTCTTCGTAATCGACTCTGCCATCTCCGGCTTCTGACCGAAAGCGATACCGCCCTCTTTGACATTCGGACATGAGATATTGATCTCGAGCATATCGACGTCATCCTTCACATCATCCTCGGCGAGCCTCCGAACGACATTCAGATACTCCTCCTCCGAGTGCCCGCAGACATTCACGATCACTCTCGCCTTATGTTCCTTTAAAAATGGCAAGTCACGGCTGATGAACGTCTCGATCCCGGGATTCTGAAGCCCGATCGCATTCAGCATTCCCGCGGAAGTCTCAACCACTCTCGGCGTCTGATTACCTTCCCACGGATGATCCGCCACTCCTTTGGTCGTCACTGCACCCAACTTGCTGATATCTACAAACTCACTATACTCCATCCCGGATCCAAAAGTCCCGGACGCAGTCGTTATCGGGTTCTCAAAGGTAACCCCGGCAAACTTCACTTGTAATTCTTTACTCATCTAAAGCACCTATATCTTTCCATTGACATATCTGCGGTTGTATTATATTTCCACTTCGTTTGCCGGGAATACCGGCCCGTCTTTGCACACGCGCTTATTCTTCACTTGCGAATGCTGATCGATATCTGCAGACTTGCAGACACACCCCAGGCAGGCGCCGATCCCGCATGCCATCCTCTCCTCGAGCGACAGCCACACAGGAATCCCGAACTGCTCGCCATGGTTCTTCACACCACGAAGCATCGGTGTCGGTCCGCAAGCGTATATCACATCACCCTGGACATCGTTTTCATTCATCGCGTCGATGACCGTTCCATGCGTACCGCGCGAGCCATCATCGGTAGCTATGATCAAGTTGTCAGCCACCTCGTATAAGTCGTCAGACAGGAAGTCATGCCTGTCTCTGTACCCGATCACGGCAGTAACCCGAATAGAGTCATCCCTGTTTTTTATCGCATTCGCAACACCCAACATCGGTGGAATACCGATTCCTCCGCCGATAAGTATCACATTCTTCAGATTTTTATTCTTTTCAAGCGGAAACCCGTTTCCGAGTGGTCCCATAACCCGGACCTTGCTCCCCGGTGTCATCAACGACAGCTCTGCCGTCCCGTATCCGACAACCCGGTAGACCAGGCGAAGCCTGCCTCCCTCCCGATCAATCTCGCAGATACTGATCGGTCTCGGAAGCAGATGTCCCCCATCATGCGGATAAAGTGAGACAAACTGCCCTGCTTTCGCTTCCTCACTTATTTCCTTCGCTTCAAGCCAAATCGAGTACACATCGGGCGCGAGTCTCGCCACCTCAAGTACACTGCAATCTTTAACCGTCTTTCCCATGTTTACACATCTCCTCCGGTCGCATAGTCATCTGAACCTACCCTCTCATTATACACAAAAAGTCCTTGCAAAAGCAAGGACTTCTTGAAATTATCACTGATAAGCCGATCCGCCCTCACACCAGATCTTCGGTCCATTCATCCCCGCGGGCTTCAGATCGACATATATTGACAGACTTCTCGCGATTTGCTATAATCGATACAATTCATAGGTAAATCTTTTTTGAAAAAATGCAACCAACGTATCCTTAATTTCGGATAATAAAGTAGAAGACAACAGGAGACACAACCATGAGCGATGAAGAGATCATCCAGTTATATTTTGACAGGGATCAGCAGGCAATCAAAGAGACCTCCGATCTGTACGGGAGTAAACTGCACTCACTCTCCTACAAGGTGGTTTATGATTCGGGAGCCGCTGAGGAGTGTGTTAATGATACCTATCTGCGGGCGTGGGACAACATCCCGCCGGATTCTCCTACATCGCATTTTTATCCATATCTCGCGAGGATAACGCGTTGTTTTTCCGTCGACAGATACCGGCATATGCACGCGAAGAAACGTGGCGCAGATATCGTGTACCTGACGGATGAGATTGATTCCTGTCTGATGAGTTCAGGGTCCGGAGAGGGCATCGTCGATCGTATTGCCTTTTCGGAGTCTATGAACAGTTTTTTGGAGGGATTAAAAAAGGACCAGCGCTGCGTGTTTATGCGCCGCTACTGGTATATGGACGACATCAAGGATATTGCGGAATTCTACGGGTATTCGGAGAGCAAGGTAAAGTCCATGCTGATGCGCGTTCGCAATCGTCTGCGCGAGCATCTGCTGCTCGAGGGATTTTTAGTATAGTATTTTGTAAAAACAGACATACATTTTAGGGAAACGTACATATGGATTCAGAATGGGAGGTGTCATATGAACGGACTTGATTTCATAGACGGACTGAGTGATGTGGATATGAAATATGTTGCCGAAGCCGATGAAAGACCGGCCGTACACCGGGGCCGGTGGCAGCGCTATGTAGCACTGGCGGCCAGTTTCGCTCTGACCGTTCTCTCCGGTACGTTGCTGTTCCTCGGAAACGGCTCCGATCCTACATCTACACCTGTGCCTGACGGACTGGGAAGCCTGATCAGCTCGACATCCGGCCTGCTATGGATAACTCTTGCCGCCGGCGTCCTTGGCATGATCATCGCTGTGGTGCTGATCGCGAAGGGTCCGAAAGAGAAGGAATAACAAAAAGGCTTGCATGCGCAAGCCTTTTTTCTGTACGGATCAACACATATTTAGAAAATTGAATTGATATCCTCGATCATATCGATCACCGCCTGTCTGGACGCAAGCGCGAAATTCTGCTCACCGAACTCAAGGTATTTTTCCTGCTTATAGGCACAGATAATACCACGCGATGAGTTGACGATCGCACCGAGGCCGTCGTCGTTGAAATACGGACGAAGCATCTCGGATGTGCCACCCTGCGCCCCGTAACCCGGAACCAGGATATAGCTGTACGGCATCAGTTTACGAAGCTTGGCTCCCATCTCCGGATACGTCGCACCGACAACCGCACCGACATTGGAATAGTTCCCGTCCATGCAGTCCGAACCCCACTCATTGACCTTCTCTGCCACGAGTTCATACAGCGGTCTTCCGTCGACCAGCTGATCCTGGAACTCCCCGGATGACGGATTGGATGTCTTGACAAGAACAAACATACCCCTGTCCTTCTCACGACAAACATCAACAAATGGCTTTACGCCATCTGAACCCAGATACGGGTTTACGGTAACCATATCCTCATAAAACGCGCGAAGTTCCGTACGACCAAGCATCACGGAACCGATATGTCCGTTGGCATAAGCCGTCGATGTCGAGCCGATGTCACCACGCTTGATATCACCGATGACGATCAGCCCTTTTTGCTTACAATACTTCACGGTCTTGTCAAAAACGACCATACCGGGCAATCCATACTGCTCGTACATCGCAATCTGCGGTTTTACCGCGGGGATCAGATCGTAGATTTCATCGATGATCGCCTGGTTGTACTGCCAGATCGCCTCTCCGGCAGCGCCCAGTGTCTCTTCAAACTGCTCGTACGCCGAGTCCATGATATGCTTTGGAATGTAATCAAGCATCGGATCGAGGCCGACTACCACCGGGGCATTTTTTTCTTGTATCTTTTTGATCAGCTGAGATATCATGAAATGTCCTCCTACTCAATATCCATCGGATCGATGAACAAATCCAGATCACCAAAGTCATCCAGTCCGAAATCCTCGATAAACCCGCAGTTTCGGACATCCTCGACAACGTTGTTGTTGGTGATCACATGTGGGATTTCATCCTTCGTCACCCAACGACAGTCGTGAAGATCCTCCGACAGAACCGTCTCCGGCGAATTGGTGTCCACCAAAAATGCGATGCCCGCCGTACAAACCTCCCCGGCCGTAAACCCCCAGGTGTATAACGGCTTAACCACCTCGACATTCAGTCCCACACGCTCATTGCACACACGGCAGACCGCTGCCTCGGGCGTCTCGCCAAACTCCATTACGCCGTCGAGAAACTCCCACTGATACGGATCAAAAATACGATCGTCATACCAGCGTTCCACAGCGAGATACGTGTCCTGATAACGGACAATCCCCTTAACTAAGAATCTGAATTTTTCCATCGTTTCATCCCTCCATATTATCTTGATTTACTCAAGACGCATCATGGATCATGTTTGCTCTGCCCAGGTTCTTTTCATCTCACAACCATCACTTGGCATTCAGGTAACCCTTTGCTTTCAGAAGTTCAGCCATCAGTACACCACCGCCGGCCGCACCGCGCACGGTATTGTGTGAAAGGCCGACAAACTTCCAGTCAAAATAGCTGTCCTCTCTGAGACGGCCAATGCTGATTCCGTATCCGTTTTCATAGTCAACATCGAGAGCTACCTGCGGACGATTGTCATCCTCCAAGTACTGGATAAACTGTTTCGGCGCACTCGGGAGTCCCAGACTCTGTGGTTCACCGGAGAAGCTTACCATCGCCTCGATCAATTCTTCCTTGGTTGCTTTTTTATTCAGGTTAACAAAGGCTGCCGCGGTATGTCCGTTGAGAACCGGCACGCGGATACACTGGCTGGTGATGATCGGATTCTCAGCCGGTACGATCACGCCGTTCTCCACATGGCCCCATACACGAAGCGGCTCCTTCTCACTCTTCTCTTCCTCACCGCCGATAAACGGGATGATGTTGTGCTCCATCTCCGGCCAGTCCTTAAAGGTCTTGCCGGCACCGGAGATTGCCTGATAGGTGGTCACGATAGCCACCGTCGGCTCGAACTTTTTCCACGCAGTCAACACCGGAGTATAACTCTGGATCGAGCAGTTCGGCTTAACGCAGATGAAACCGCGGGTAGTACCGAGTCTCTGCTTCTGATGCTCGATCACCTCAAGGTGCTCCGGATTGATCTCCGGAATGATCATCGGGACATCCGGAGTCCAACGGTGCGCACTGTTATTCGACACAACCGGAGTCTCCGTCTTGGCATAGTCCTCCTCGATCTTTTTGATCTCATCCTTGGTCATATCAACCGCGGAAAAACAGAAGTCAACCTCCTTGGCGACCTCTTCCACCTCGTTAACATTTTTAACGATAATGCCTTTTACGGCAGCCGGCATCGGTGTATCCATCTTCCATCTGTCACCAACTGCCTCCTCATAAGTCTTTCCCGCACTTCGCGGGCTCGCCGCGATCGCTGCAACTTCAAACCACGGATGATTCTCCAGCAGCGATACAAAACGCTGCCCAACCATCCCGGTTCCTCCCAGGATACCTACTCTCAATTTATCACTCATTTCTCTTAACCTTCTTTCTCTGTCTTCTAGTATTATTCTTCCAGTATTATCTCTCAGGACAGACATATAGTCCGCAGTCGAACGTCGTTGATGCCCTGGCATCTGAAACAGGACGTTTCAGGTGCTTTGGCAAGCATGCCAGCCCGAACACGGATGTGAGGGCTGCGCAGCCAAAGCACCTAAGAGCGAGACAAGGATCTATATGGTCTGTCCGACTGATCACTAATCAGTGATGGAACAATCTTATGCCGGTGAATGACATCACGATGCCATGCTTATCGCACGCCTCGATAACCTCCTGATCACGGATCGAGCCACCCGGCTGCGCGATATACTTCACGCCGGAGCGGAACGCTCTCTCCACATTATCACTGAACGGGAAGAACGCATCCGAGCCGCAAACCACATCCTTGGCATAACTCTTGATCCACGCCTCTTTATCTGCCTCTTCAAATACCGGCGGCTTCTCCGTAAAAATCTTCTCCCACTCACCGTCGGCAAGAACATCCATATAATCAGCACCGATATAAAGGTCGATCGCGTTGTCGCGATTTGCTCTCTTGATCCCCTCCTTGAACGGAAGATTCAGCACCTGCGGAGACTGACGAAGCAGCCAGTTGTCAGCTTTCTGACCGGCCAGTCTCGTACAGTGGATACGTGACTGCTGTCCGGCGCCGACACCGATCGCCTGACCGCCCTTAACGAAGCATACAGAGTTGGACTGCGTGTACTTCAGTGTGATCATGGCAACCGCCATATCGATTCTGGCACTGTCCGGAAGATCTTTGTTCTCGGTAACGATATTATCGAAAAATTCCTTGTTGATATTCAACTCGTTACGTCCCTGCTCAAAGGTAATTCCGAAAACTTCCTTGTGCTCGATCTCCGGCGGAACGAAATTCGGATCCATCTCGATGATCGCGTAAGCGCCCTTTTTCTTCTCTTTCAGGAGTTCCAAAGCCTCCGGCTCATAACCCGGAGCGATGATACCATCGGAGAACTCTCTTTTGATGATCTGCGCGGCAGATACATCGCAAACATCCGACAGCGCGATAAAGTCACCGTAAGAAGACATACGGTCAGCGCCGCGCGCACGGGCATACGCTGCCGCAAGCGGTGAAAGCTCACCAAGGTCATCTACCCAGTAGATCTTTGCTTCAACTTCGGAAAGCGGAAGTCCTACTGCTGCACCGGCCGGTGAAACATGCTTAAACGATGTTGCTGCCGGAAGTCCGGTCGCTTTCTTAAGTTCCGATACCAACTGCCATCCGTTCAACGCGTCCAGAAAGTTGATATATCCCGGTTTACCGTTGAGGATTTTTACCGGAAGCTCACCGCCATCCTGCGCGTATATTTTTGACGGTTTCTGATTCGGATTGCAACCATATTTTAACTCTAATTCCTTCATAATTATTCCCCCAATTATTACTTGTTCTTATTCACAATTTTAGTTTCATATTTACCGGTTTCGATATCGATATAGCGAACGAAAAGTGACACCTTATTATCCTCGTTCAAACTGTTCCATATCATGTCTGTAAACTCCGAAATATCGTCGGATACCGATACCCATGTCGGGTCGCCTTCATAACTTGGAAGCGGGTTACCATCACCCATATATGTATGGATAAAATAACCCTCTCCTGCAGTCGGATTCTCATAGTGATATGTGAAGCGATCACAGCCATCCGGATTGCCGTTATGACTCTTTAAAATAGAAAGCGCGTAGTCAAAACTTCCGCGATTCACACGAAGGATTCCGGAGATACGAGGTGTATAGTTCGGCGCATCCGGCTCGAACTCTCTGGTCTTCAAGGCCTGCTCAAAACTCCACCCTTTCTCCATATAGTCATAGATCGTATCTGTCTGATCACCGTTTGTCACGATGGTATCAATCCCGCGCACACGAACCGGCGCATAGATGATCAGGCTCGGATCCTCAACCTTCGACTCGTCGAAAGCCTGTGTTCGGATCCCCTCGCCGTCCTCGACAAAAACACGATTTCTACTATTCTCACTGCGTCCCATGATAAAGTAAGCCGTCACAGCGTACTTCCCGTTCGGACTCTTCCCGATGACAATCCCGCGCCCCGGGTAAGCATTATTCTTCAATTCATCTTCCAGAGAAACTCGATTCATAAAGATAACCTCCTACTTGATTTTGATCATTCAAACATATTAATCTGGTATTCCAGGGATGCCATACAGATCCCGGCTCGGATTTACGATTCAAGCTCAAGCGGCTTATCTTTCTGCATCCGCTCGCACATCTCGACGAACTTCTCGAGCGGCACATCATTCACCTGCTGATTCGTCCCACGAATATTCAGCGAAACCGTACCATTCTCGACCTCCTTATCACCCAAAACCAGGATGTAAGGTGTCTTCGCCTTTTTATAATTTTTGATCTTGTTCATCATGTTCTTATCAGAGTAATCGGTCTCCACACGAATTCGATGATCACGGAGAGTCTCCTCCACCTTCTTCGCATACTCGTTGTGCTCCTCACGGATCGGCACGATGCTCGCCTGGATCGGAGCCAGCCAGAACGGAAACGCTCCCTTGAAGTTCTCGATCAGGATACCGATGAAACGCTCGAAAGAGCCAAACAGCGCGCGGTGGATCATTACCGGCTGCTTCTGTGTACCATCCGGAGCCGCGTACTTGAGCTCGAAGTTACCCGGCAACTGGAAATCCAACTGGATCGTACCCATCTGCCACTCGCGTCCCAGCGCGTCCTTCATCTGCAGGTCGATCTTCGGACCATAGAAGGCACCGTCGCCCTCATTGATCTCATAACCGCCCTCACCATAGGTCTTGTCAAGGATTTCCTTGAGCTCAGCCTCAGCCTTGTCCCAAAGCTCGATATCGCCCATAAAGTCATCCGGACGCGTCGACAGCTCGGCACGGTAGGTCAGTCCCAACGTATTATAGATTGCATCCGCGATCTCCATAATATCGGCAATCTCATCTCCGATCTGATCCTCCATCAGGAAGGTATGATCATCATCCTGGTGGAAAAGCTGTACACGGAACAGACCGTTCAGCTCGCCGGACTTCTCCTTACGGTGAATCGGCGATGTCTCGGAAAACCGAAGTGGAAAATCCTTGTACGAACGTCCCTCGTTGCGATACACATTGATCGCGTTCGGACAGTTCATCGGTTTGATCGCGTAGACCGTATTTTCATCGATCTCCGAGATAAACATATTATTCTGATAATGAGCCCAGTGACCCGATGTGATCCACAATTCACGCGAATTCAGGATCGGTGCCGCGATCTCCTGGTATCCGTGACGCTCATGAAGGTCACGCCAGAAGTCGAGAAGCGCGTTATACAGCTTCCACCCCTTCGGCAGCCAATACGGCATACCCGGCGCTGTCTCGTGGAACATAAAAAGTCCCAGCTGCGGTCCGAGTTTCTTGTGATCACGCTCCTGTGCTTCGCGCACGAGGGCCAGATGCTCCTTCAACTGCTGCTTATCCGGGAACGCGTAGAGATAGATTCTCTGCATGCTGTCCCGATTCTCGTCCCCGCGCCAATACGCGCCGGACGCACTCTTTACCTGGAAAGCAGTACTCAGAAGCTCCTGCGAATTCTCCACGTGAGGTCCGCGACACAGATCGACATAGTCATCACCGGTGTAGTAGATCGTGATGATCTCATCCTCCGGCAGTTCCTCGATCAGTTCCATCTTGAACTTCTGATCCTTAAAAATCTCCCGAGCCTCGTCCTTGCTGACTTCCTTGCGAGTCCAAGTCTCCTTGCGCTTCAGGATCTCGCGCATCTTGTTCTCGATCACCGGATAATCATCCTGCGTGACCGGTCTCGGAAGTGTGAAGTCGTAGTAACAACCATCGTCAATCTGCGGTCCGATGGAGAACTGCACCTTGTCCTTTCCGAAGATCTCAATCACTGCCTTTGCCAGGATGTGTGCCAGCGAATGCCGATACAGCCCTAAGAATTCTTCCTTTTCCATAGTTACATTTCCTCTCTTCCTCCCGTATGCACCTACCGGATGCAACGAGGTATTTTTGTTGCCGTTCATGCCTGAAACCGCAACGTATTTTCACACAAATGCCTTGACATCTGTGAGAATTAACTAATATCATACCCTATTTTCATGGATTTGTAAAGACTTGATTCGATCACAGACACTCCATGCACAGACCTGTGCTCACAGATACGCATCAAGCCACGCTCCGACCTCGCACTCACAGATAAGCATCAAGCCACGCTCCGACCTCGCGCCAGTAGGCCTCCTCTCCGACCCAGTAAGCCTCCGCGTGCTCAGCCCCCTCGATCGAGACTGCCTTCTTGTGTTCCGCGCCACAGGCCTCGTACAGCGGCTTCATCATTCGATACGGAACGAACGTATCCCGGTCACCATGGATAAAAAGAAGCGGAATCCTAGTATTTTTAACCTGACGGATCGCCGAGTGCTCCTTGAACCCGAATCCGTAGCGTGCCCTCGCTATCACCTGGCACACGTTAAGGATCGGTACCGCCGGAAGCCCGAATACCCAGCGCAGATGAAAACAGAACTCATCCCAGGCCGACTGATAACCGCAATCCTCGATCGCGCACTTCACATTCGGAGGCAGCTTTTCACCACTCGTCGTCATCACCGTCGCGCCTCCCATCGAAACGCCGTATAAAAATATCCTCGCCTCCGGATCCATCGCGACGATCTTCCGGATCCATCCGACGATATCCCTTCGCTCCTTGCAGGCCATCCCGATATAGTTTCCCTCGCTCTTTCCATGCCCTCTGGCATGACCGGCGAAGACATTGTGCCCCATACCGTAGAAACGCTTAGCCTGATTGGAAATATCCTGCATTCTCTGATTCTTATATCCGTGACAACAGATCGCGTATGTGTGTGAGCCCTCATTTTTCAGAAAACGCCCGTAGAGTTTCAGCCCGTCCTCGGCGGTCTGCTCCCAGAGATCGCCCGTCTCGAGCCATGTAACCGCCTCCTTGACGTGGTCGTTCAGCTTCCCGAACTCGCCAAGATCGCTGACATCGTCTTTCCAGATCGACGCCTTACGCTTTAGCGTCATATCTACCATGCCAAACGCGATCACAACGATCAGCAGGAGCACCACGCCGATCTCTACGCAGAGCGCGATCCACCAGCCGAACACGATAAACAGAACCAAAAGCGCCGGCACGACGATGATAATCGCCATCCGCTGTATCAGTCTGACTTTGCTCATACGCAACCTCCGTTTTCTCTCTAAGGGCTATCTGCCAAGATTGTTCCCACAGGACAGCATGCACGAACCGAAGCCGAGCGGCGTTGGCGCCCTGGCGGCTCAGAGCGAGGCGAGGTGTCGTGGCATGCTGTCCGTCGGTTACAATTCTTTTAGTACCTCGCACAGATACTGCCACACCCTGGCGACGCTGGCGACATCCATCGTTTCCTCCGGCGTGTGCACCCCTCTGAGATCCGGCCCGATCGACACGGCGTCGAGCCCCGGTATCCTCTCCGCGAAGAACCCGCACTCAAGCCCGGCATGGATCACATCGATCACAGGCTTCTTCCCGTACATCCTCTCAAAAACCTCCACCATGCGATCCCTGAGCGGCGACTCCTCGCGGTACTCCCATCCGGGATATACCCCCTCGATCTTTACCTGACCACCGACCAGCCGGATCACACGCGTCACACGCTCTATCAGTTCTTCCTTCTCACTCGCTACACCCGAACGCACGGAAAACCCGAGTTCAACCGCATCCGCCGACGTACATAGGATTCCCATGTTGAGGGACGTCTGCACGAGTCCCTCCACATCCGGACTCATCCGCTGCACACCGCCTGGCAGCACACGCAGCGCGTCGACCACAAGGCACTTCGTCTCCTCCGTCATCGCCGGTCCCGCCGCAGGAACCGTCTTCACCTCGATCCGTATCTCCGGATCCGTCTTATGATATTCCTTCTTAAAAATGTCCTCACACGACTTCGCCGCACGGACAAACGCATCCTTATCTCCGCACACGACAGCCACCGCCATGTTCGGGATCGCATTATCCTTGCTTCCGCCATCGATCGAGATTAACTGCCAGTCCCCTTCGATCGCGTCGAGAAATCGCCCCATGAGCACATGCGCATTCGCACCGCCGGTCCCGATCTCGATTCCGGAGTGGCCTCCCTTCACGCCGTCCAAGAGAATCTCACACGGTGTGCCCTCATTTTTCTGAAGTCGCTTCACAGGGAGCGATCCCTTCACGGTGGCTCCGCCGGCACAGCCGCAGGTGATGATCCCTTCGTCCTCGGAATCGATGTTGATCATCCGACGTCCGGTCAGTCGTCCCATATCGAGAGCCTTTGCCCCGAGCATACCGACCTCTTCATCCGATGTAAACACCGCCTCGATTGGCGGATGTGCGATATCCTTCGAAGCGAGCAGCGCCAACACCATGGCAACGGCGATCCCGTCATCCCCGCCCAGAGATGTCCCATCGGCCGTGATCGTCTCGCCGTCACAGATAAGGCGGATTGGCTTCGTATCCATATCGATGGCGACACCCGGTTCCTTTACACAGACCATATCGATATGACCCTGCAGGATCACGGTCTCACGCTCCTCGTACCCCGGCGACGCCTCGCCGTGGATCACGACATTATTCGCCTCATCGCGGCGATACGCAAGCCCGTATTTTTCAGCAAAACCCACCAAATACTCGCTGATCGCATCTGTATGATAAGAACCATGAGGGATCTGCGTGATTTCCTCGAAATAACGAAAGACCTCCCGTGGTTCAATCTCCTCCAACACTGCCATAGACCTTCTCCGTTACTGTTTCTCTACATGATGGAACTTCTTCTTGCCGGTCGCATAATCTCCCACGATCTGACCATGGCCGTAAAGCTTGTACTTATAGGTCGTAAGTCCTGCCAGTCCGACCGGGCCTCTCGCGTGGATCTTGCCGGTACTGATTCCCACCTCGGCACCGAAGCCGTAGCGGAACCCGTCTGAAAAACGTGTCGAACAGTTGTGATATACACCGGCCGAATCCACCATCTGCATGAAACGGGCAGCCTTCTCGTCATCGTTGGTAATGATCGAGTCGGTATGATGAGAGCCGTGGATATTGATGTGGCGGATCGCCTCGTCGAGATCCTCCACGGTCTTTACGCCAACCGTCAGGGCCAGGTATTCGGTATCAAAATCATTCTCGGTGATCAGCTCGACCGTATCTCCATCCACCGCACCGGCAACATCCGTAGTTCCACGCATCTTCACGTTCTCGTCCGTCAGTGCCTTCGCGAGCTTCGGCAAAAATTCCTTCGCGATATTTTTATGAACCAGCAATGTCTCCACCGCATTGCAAGCGGCGGTGTACTGCGTCTTGGCGTCCAGGATCACGCGGATTGCCATCTCCTGATCGCAGTCCTCATCCACATAGATGTGGCAGATTCCGTCAGCATGACCCATCACCGGGATCTTGGTGTTGTCCATGATGTAGCGGACGAAAGCGTTAGACCCGCGCGGGATAAGCAGATCCACATATTTATCGCACTTCAAAAGCTCATCGATCTCCGCGTGCGACTCCGCCTGATTGAGACATCCCTCCGGAAGTCCGGCCTTGACCACACTGTCATGGATCAGACGGAATAGGATCCGGTTGGTATTTACAGTCTCCTTGCCGCCCTTTAAGATCGCGCAGTTTCCGCTCTTGACACACAACGAAGCAATCTGCACCAACGCGTCCGGACGTGCCTCGAAAATCACACCGATGACGCCGATTGGGCAGGTGATCCGCTGCAGGTTAAGTCCCTCATCCAGATCCCGGTTCATCGTTACACGTCCCAGCGGATCCGGGAGTTTACGCAGCATATCAAGTCCGGCACACACATCGTCCAGCTTGTGCCCATCGAACTTCAGACGCTTGACAACCGCCTCGGCCACACCATTCGAAGCCGCTGCCTCCATGTCCCTATCGTTCATCTTAAAAATCTCTTCCGCGTGCTCACGAAGCGAATCCCCGATCATGACCAGCGCCCTATTTCTCTTCTCCACATCGGACGCCGCCATCTCCGCGGATGACTCCTTCATGTTTCTCGCAATCTCTTCTATCGTGCTCATACGCTGTCTTCCTCCTTTGGCTTCTCTATACGCTTTTTGATCGCCCTAACGATCATGGTTGCTACCACGCCGTAAGTGATCCCCAACATTATACCACAAAAAACATCCGTTGGGTAGTGCACTCCCAAATAAAGTCTGGAGAACGAGATCACCAGGGCTAATACGACAAACAGCGCACCGATGAGATGCGCCTTGGTTTTTTCTATGATCCACGGTAGTGTCAGGACCATCACCGTCGCCACACAAAACGCGACAGCCGTGTGTCCGGACGGAAACGACGCGTCTGTCGGGCGATCCCCGACAGGCTCAAGTCCCGTGATCATCGTGTATGGTCTCGGACGATTGACAATTTTTTTGAGAAGAAGATTTGTAAAAATGCCCGATAGTGCCATCGATGTAAGAAATGTGATGCCGACCCACCGCGTCTTTTTGATGATACCTACCATTAATCCCATCGCGATAAAAAATGCCCCGCCATAACCTGCCAACACCGTAACCACTTTCATGATCGGTGTCAGAAAGTCGCATCGGACATTGTCCTGCAGAAATAGTAAGATTGATTCGTCCATTCTTGTCTCCGTTCTAGTATACTGTCGGACTGTCAGGCACAGTACCTTGCCTGACAGTCCTGAGATTAGTTCTTAAACAAATTTACTCATTATCCGCCAAAGGATTCAGGTCGCGATTATCTAACCAATCCTGCGTGATAATCGTTACCGGATAATCCTTGCCGCCCGCCGTCACCTGCGTGATCGTCGAATCCGCACTGTACAGGCCTTCGTTTACATAGGACTCCTTATCCGGTGTTTTACCGTCCTCCAACAGCTCGATCGCAGCTCTGACATTCGACCCGTACATCGGATAACACTCTCCGATACAGGCGATCTCTCCGTTGATCAGATACTGCATCGCGTCCTTGCTGACGCCGTCGAAGGAAAGTACCATCACTTCACCGGCAGCCAGATTCAGTCCCGGCTTCCTCCCGCTCTCGCGGATAGCTTTCAAAGCCCCCAGGGCCATATTGTCATTTTCAGAGTAAATCACATTGGTTTCCGGATGATTATGAAGCGTCCTCGCAGTTACCTCATATCCTTTTGCTTCGGTAAAGTCACCATCCGCCATATCCACGATATCCCAGTGGTTTCGCACGGCAGCCTTGGTCAGTCCCTCCGTGCGCCCCAACTGTGCCGATGCCCCCAGTGATCCCTGCAGATCAAAAATGTGGATATCCGAGGCTTTGATATCGTTCCGCTTCATGTACTGCTCAAGCCATGAAGTTACCTTATCTCCTTCCAAACGGAAGTCCGAACCGATCCAACAGGAATACAATGTCGCGTCCTTGACATTGATCCTACGGTCGATAAGAATCACGGGAATCCCGGCCGACTTTGCTTCGCCAAGCACATTATCCCAACCGACCTCCGTAGCCGGAGCCACGACGATGTAGTCGACACCCTGCTGGATAAAGCGGCGTATCGCCATCGCCTGGTTGGACTGTTTTTGCTGGGCATCCTCGAAAAACAGCTGATAGCCGTTCTCCGTCGAGAATGTTGCCTGCAAGGATGCCGTGTTTGCCCGCCGCCAATCCGACTCCGCGCCGAGCTGAGAAACGCCCACTCGAATTAAATCCTTCTGAACGCCAATATCTCCCGCCCCACCCTGAACGGGCGAAGCGGGAGTGCAACCACAGGTTATCAAACCAACAACCAGTATTATTCCAATTATACTTCGAACTGCTTTCTTACCATGTCCCATAGGCATTTTTCTTTCTGCATCAGTTCTTTTGAGCGCGTCCTTTGAATGCCATAACGACAGACTGGATGATCAGGAACAGACACAGCATTGCTGCCGTCGTGATACCTGTCCACCACGCCTCACCGAGTCCGGCAGACGCGACAATATTTTTGATGGTACCGAGCGAGAGCACACCTATAAGTGTACCCAGGATATTTCCGACACCACCGGTCAGCATCGTACCACCTATGATTGAGCAGGCGATGGCATCCATTTCCATACCCATCGCGTGCGAAGGTGATCCGGAACCGACATGCATGAAATACACAAAGCCTCCGATACCTGCCAACACGGAACAGATAATGTGCGACAGAAATCTCGTACGCTTTACGTTGATACCCAGCATGAGAGCCGAGTTCGCGTTTCCACCGACTGCGTAGAAGTTCCTTCCCAGCTTGCTCCAACGAAGCAGCAGGAACATCAGCACAACCAGCACGATCGCTACGATCACACCGATCTCGACATACGCGTTGATGTAGACACCTCTTTTATTGGTACGGCCGAGGAACGGAACAATTACATGTGTATCCTTCAGGCTCATGAATCC
>JAEEGL016448943.1_pt1 | contig 25710 bp, 18 predicted proteins | sample 9134231 | NCBI WGS metagenome assembly JAEEGL01 (sample SAMN16246548, study PRJNA631951) | gut metagenome | biome: gut microbiome; feature: rumen; material: fiber-attached | host: Bos | place: Iran: Karaj | collected 2018-10 | reverse complement strand
TAAAGCCTTCGGCATCGTTGGTGAGCAGGAAGGTGCCATTCTTCAGGAATGGAAATGCCGTTCGCATATTGCATTGAATGATGTGGACGCATATAAGGATGATTTGGTAAAAGGTGTGCGCGAGTTCCCTTCTCATGATTATTTCTTTGTCAATCTGGCTGATATCTACAGCGAGAAGCATTTGTATGACGAGGGACTTAAACTGGCAGACTCTCTCATTTCCCTTTATCCAGAGAAACCGTTGTACTGGTTCTCTAAGTCAAAGGTTATGCTTGCAGAGAATGATTATTACAAGTGTGTAGAGTATTCTGACAGTACAATCCGCAGAGACAGTACATTCACGGATGCTTATTACAACAAGGGAATCTCATACATGAACCTTGCTCTGATCAGACAAGACGGAGCCTGTACGGATATTACTGACCCCAAATGTTTGGAGGATAAAAAAGCGATAGAAGCCTTATACAGAAAAGCTCAACCCTGTATGGAAATGGTAAGAAAGCTTGAGCCGGATAATAAAGAAAGGTGGGGCAAACACCTGTACAGAATTTATATGTTCCTAAATAGAGGAAAGGAGTTTGACGAAATCGACAAACTCCTCCGCTCTAAATAAGACTTTAATATGCGAAAAGAGGATAATCAGCCATAATGGCGTTAACCTCGCTGCGAACCTGAGCAATTACATTTTCATCTTCGGGCGCATTCAGTACACGCTCGATGAAATCAGCAATTTTAATCATGAGGTCTTCCTTGGCACCACGTGTGGTGATGGCAGGAGTCCCCAAACGGATACCGCTTGTCTGGAAGGCGCTGCGTGTGTCGAATGGAATCATGTTCTTGTTGACTGTGATATCTGCAGCCACCAGAGCCTTCTCTGCTACCTTACCGGTCAGATCTGGATATTTATTGCGAAGGTCAACCAGCATAGAGTGATTGTCGGTTCCGCCTGAAACGATATTGAATCCACGCTTTATCAATTCGTCTGCAAGAACGGCAGCATTCTTCTTGACCTGCAAAGCCCACTCCTTGAATGAGGGAGACAAAGCCTCGCTAAAGGCTACTGCCTTGGCAGCAATCACATGCTCCAGCGGACCACCCTGAATACCTGGGAATACTGCGCTGTTGAGAAGTGCTGACATCATCTTGACTTCTCCCTTAGGAGTCTTCTTGCCCCAAGGATTCTCGAAGTCCTTACCCATCAGGATAATACCACCGCGAGGACCACGTAGGGTCTTGTGTGTAGTACTGGTTACGATATGAGCATATTTAACAGGGTTGTCCAGCAGACCTGCTGCAATAAGACCGGCAGGGTGAGCCATATCAATCATCAGGATTGCGCCTACAGAATCAGCTATCTTACGCATACGGGCATAATCCCATTCACGACTATATGCTGAACCTCCACCAATAATCATCTTGGGCTTGTGCTCGAGAGCAAGACGTTCCATCTCGTCGTAATCAACTCTACCTGTTTCCTTATTCAGATTATAACCAATAGGCTTATATACAATTCCACTGGTATTAACTAATGAACCATGACTCAGGTGCCCACCATGATCAAGGTTCAATCCCATAAATGTGTCTCCAGGATTCAAACAAGCCAAGAAAACAGCAGCATTAGCCTGAGCTCCAGAGTGTGGCTGTACATTGGCATATTCTGCACCAAAAAGTTCTTTTACACGGTCAATGGCAAGTTGCTCAACTTCATCAACAACCTGACAGCCTCCATAATATCTCTTACCGGGATATCCTTCGGCATACTTGTTAGTCAGGCATGAGCCCATGGCAGCCATAACCTGATCACTTACAAAATTCTCTGATGCAATAAGCTCTATGCCACGCATCTGACGCTGATGTTCTTTCTCTATCAAAGAGAAAATAGTCGTGTCTTGTTTCATAAATAAATACCTGAAATTATAAATTTTCTTCTTTAGATTAATTTTACATTATCCAGTGTAACTTCCCTGTTGCAATACCGGCACTGTAAGATGCCTTTATCCTTGTCTAAGACGTGAAAATGGGTTTGCATGGGTTCGTTGTTGGTTATACACTTATGATTGTCACATTTGATAATCCCTATCAGTTCATCGGGCATTTTGACTTCTTTCTTTTCTACTACTTCGTAATCCCGTATGATAGCCAATGAAACATTGGGGGTTACGACAGATAGCTGGTTCAGCTCCTCGTCGGTAAAGAATCTGTCGGCAATCTTGAGGATGCTCTTATGTCCCATCTTCTTGCTTTTAAGATTTATTCCAATAGTAACAGAGGTGCTTACTTTCTCTAGATGAAGCAGGTTTATTACTTCAAATATTTTTGATGATGGTATATGGTCTATCACAGTACCGTTCTGAAGTGCTGCAACTTGTAGTTCCTGACGTTTCATAAGATAATTGTTTTGTCGTTTTTAATGTCGTCTAATGTAATCCCTAAAGCATCGCAAATTAATGCTTGTCTTGCATACAATCCGTTGCGTGCCTGCTGGAAATAATATGCATAAGGTGTGTTGTCTATGCTATACTCTATCTCATTGACACGAGGAAGCGGATGTAGGATTTTCATATTTGCGCGAGCACGGAAAAGCATCTCTTCCTTGAGAAGGTAGCGATCCTTTACCCTTTCATATTCCTCCAAGTCGGTAAAGCGCTCTCGTTGCACTCGGGTCATATACAAAATGTCTGCATCGGCAATGGTGTGAGAATCAAAATCCTGATGTTCATAGAACTTAATCTTGTTCTCTTTGCAATACATCTTATAATAATCTGGCATTGCTAATTCGTCTGGAGCGATGAAGTGGAACGTGGGGTTAAAGTGGCGCATTGCCGTGATAATGCTATGCACCGTACGTCCGTATTTCAGGTCGCCAACCAGATAGATATTCAAATTCTCAAGTGTACCTTGTGTCTTGTAGATTGAATAGAGGTCAAGCATTGTCTGGCTGGGGTGCTGGTTGGCACCGTCACCGGCATTGACAATGGGGACCGGAGAAATCTCACTGGCATATTGTGCAGCTCCTTCGAGATAATGTCTCATAACGATAATGTCTGCATAGTTTGAAACCATCATTATGGTGTCCTTGAGCGTCTCACCCTTGGTGCCGCTTGTAACCTTGGGATCAGCAAAACCAATAACCTTTGCGCCTAAACGGTTGGCAGCAGTTTCGAAACTCAATCTGGTTCGCGTACTGGGCTCAAAGAACAGTGTTGCCACAATTCTCCCATCAAGAATCTTACGATTGGGGTGTTTTTCAAACTCTTGTGCCATATCAATGAGATACAGAAGTTTCTCCTTTGTGTGCTTGGCAATTGTTACAAGACTTCTAGTTTCCATATTTCTCCGAGAATGTTTATAGTTTTATTTCGGGTTTCAAAATTATATATTTTTTTTCTTACATGCAACACACACAAGGTGGTAGATAAATAATGTGTGTTATTTTGTTCCAATTTTAAGATTTAATAAAAAAAATATTGTAACTTTGTAGCCAAATATTCGCTATTATGAGAAAACGATTCTTTCTACATATTTGGATAATATATTTTGTATTTGTTTTTGCATTAGGTGGCATTTTCTATTGCATTTTTGAAGGCTATATAGGTTATATGCCCGAAATCGAAGAATTAGAGAACCCTGTCAACAAATACGCATCGCAAGTAATATCTTCTGACGGGAAATTGATAGGTACATGGAGCTATAGCAGAGCTAACAGATTATTTGTAGGCTACGACGATATAGCTCCTTCTGTAATACAGGCCCTTGTTGCAACTGAGGATGAACGTTTCTACAGTCATAGCGGAATAGATTTCAAGGCACTTTTCAGAGCTATCGTTAAACGCGGACTGTTCATGCAGAAAAGTGCAGGAGGAGGAAGTACGATAACTCAGCAGCTTGCAAAACAGCTGTACTCAGAGAAAGCAGAATCTGTAAAGGAGAGACTGCTGCAGAAACCAATAGAATGGGTTATCGCGTTAAAGCTGGAAAGGTATTACACAAAAGAAGAGATTCTGACGATGTACCTTAACCATTTTGATTTCCTCCACAATGCAGTAGGTATTAAAACCGCTGCGAAAACTTATTTCGAGAAAGATCCCAAGGAACTTTCTGTCTGTGAGAGCGCAACACTCATAGGAATGTGTAAAAATCCCAGTTATTTCAATCCTGTCAGGAATCAGGAACGGTGTCTTCAACGTAGAAATGTGGTTCTCTCACAAATGGAGAAAGTAGGATATCTTTCCTCTGATGAAGCAGCTCAGTTGAGATTGCAGCCATTGAACCTTCATTTCCACAGAACGGATCACAAGGAAGGTGCTGCAGCCTATTTGCGTGACTATCTGAGGCAAGTCCTGATGGCAAAAAAACCTAATCGTAGCGATTATGCAAGTTGGCAAAGTCAGAAATTCTATGAGGATTCTCTTGCCTGGGAGACAGATCCTGTTTATGGCTGGTGTAACAAAAACGTAAAACGAGACGGAACGAAATACAATATATACACAGACGGTCTGAAGGTTTACACGACAATAGACAGCCGTATGCAACGCTATGCCGAAGAGGCGGTCAGGAAACATGTTGTAGATGAACTTCAGCCAATATTTGAGAAGGAACTTAAGTCAAACAAAAATGCGCCCTATTCCAGTGCATTAAGTGCAAGCGAGGTGGCAAAGAGATTCCAACGTGCGAAGTCTCAGTCTGCTCGCTATATTCAGATGAAGTCTGATGGATATTCAGATTCAGAGATTGATGATGCATTTAACACACCAACGGAAATGACCGTATATTCTCCACACGGTGAGATAGATACTGTCATGACACCATCAGACAGCATCAAATATTACAAGAGATTCCTGAGAACCGGCTTTATGGTCATGGATAACGAGACGGGATATGTAAAGGCATACGTAGGCGGTACAGACTTCTCTCATTTCCAATACGATATGTGTACACAGGGTAGAAGACAGGTTGGTTCAACCATCAAACCATATCTCTATTCACTGGCGATGGAAAACGGTTGGAGCCCCTGCGATGAAGCTCCGAACATACAGCAAACATATCAGGTAGGAAATCAAACGTGGACTCCAAGAAACGGAAGCCGTGCAAGATATGGCGAGATGGTTACACTCAAATGGGGATTGGCAACGAGTAACAACTGGATATCAGCATGGCTGATGAACCAAATGTCACCCTCAGCGCTGGTACGTCTTATTCACGAGTATGGAATCTTGAACAGAGATATAGTTCCGTCTATGTCCCTTTGTCTGGGTCCTTGTGATATTTCTGTTTCAGAAATGGTGGGTGCATATTCAGCCTTTCCTATGAAGGGTGTAAGAAGGGTGCCTACGTACATTACCAGAATTGAAGATTCTGAAGGTAATATCATAGCAGAGTTTCTTCCTCGCGTTCATGAAGTAATATCAGAAGAATCTTCCTATAAGATGATTACGCTGATGCGTGGTGTCATAGACGGTGGTACAGGTAGCAGAATGCGTAATCGCTATAAGATAATGGCTCCTATGGGTGGAAAGACTGGTACGACAAACGATAATTCGGATGGATGGTTCGTAGGGTATACTCCCTCGCTCACTTTCGGTGCATGGGTAGGTGGTGAAGAAAGGGATATCCACTTCGGCTCTATGGCTGTTGCACAAGGTGCAAATGCAGCATTGCCTATTGTTGCATATTTCCTGCAAAAGATGTATGCTGACAGCAGCCTGCACTATTCTCAATCGGAGAATTTCGATATACCTGGGAATTTCAATCCTTGTTCTTCTGGCGACGAAGAGTTTGAGGAAGAAGAGGAGGATGGAGATATGTTGGACAATTTAACAAACTGATCTGAATAAGGACAAATAACATATAATGATGATGTTACGACTGATGTTTATGCTTAAAAACACTTAAAGTTTATCCTCAGATTTTGTAATGTCATATCTTGTACTTAAATTTGTAACAAAAAATTTTAAAATGAGTTTTTGCAAACGATATATACTTTTGTTATTTTTAGCATATTTTACCCAAATTTTTGCTCAACAGATTAAAATTGGGAACTATACTTTTTCTGCAGGTGGCGAATACCAAGGAGAGATGTTTAAAGGCAAGCCATACGGAAAAGGTACGACGACTTTTCCAAATGGTGACGTTCATACGGGAAACTATGTTAAGGGTAAGAGAGAAGGTCATGGTGTATATCAGTTTGCCGACGGTGAGAAGTATGACGGCGAATGGTTCCAAGATCAGCAGCATGGCTTAGGCACATACTACTTCGCAAACAACAACAGATACGAGGGTCTCTGGTTTCGTGATTACCAGCAGGGAGAGGGTACGATGTACTATTATAATGGCGACGTATATACCGGTGATTGGATTCAGGATAAGAGAGAAGGTAAGGGTATATACACGTATTCCAACGGTGCTACATATAATGGACAGTGGAAAACTGATATGAAAGATGGATATGGCGTTTTCGACTGGAATGACGGTAATAAATACGCTGGGAACTGGAAGGAGAACAAAAAGAACGGAAAGGGTACATTTACATATTCTTCTGGCGATGTATATACTGGCGAATGGCTGAATGACCAACAACACGGGAAAGGGATTTATGTATTTGCTGACGGTTCGAAGTACGAGGGTCAGTATTCACACGGGGAAAGAACCGGCGAAGGAATTTTCTCTTTCCCGAACGGAGATAAATATGTAGGCCATTTTGTAAACGGAGAACAGACGGGCTACGGAACCTTTACATGGAAGTCAGGAGCATCTTATGTGGGTAACTGGAAATCCAACAAGCCTCATGGTGCAGGCAAATATACATGGGCAAACGGTAATGTATATGACGGTAACTGGGCGAATGGCTTGATGGAAGGTAATGGTATTCTACGTCAGGCAGATGGCGTGAAGTTCAAGGGTAAATTCCAAAAAGGTCTGAAAGAAGGATTCGGTATCCAAGAGGATGCGGACGGAAAAAGATCTGAAGGTGAGTATCATCTGGATCTGCGTAACGGTGAATTTATCGAGAAAGATAAAAGCGGAACAATTATAAAGAAAGTAACATATTTAAATGGTGTGCCAAGGCACACATCGGACTAAAATGTAAATTAACCACACAAAACTCTTTAATTCAAAACTAAAAAACATTATATTATGGCTCGCACTAAAGCTACAACCAAGAAAACGGTAACATCAGCAGGGAAGAAACCAAAAGATTTTTCCAACGTTACACAACATCAGCTAAAGCTAATAAAGAATGATGTTTACCTTGAACCTTTCTCTGATGCTATCAATGGCAGATATCAAGCATATCTTGACAAGAAGGCTCAGCTTGTAGGAGATAAGGGAACTCTTAATGATTTTGCTTCTGGTTACCTGTATTTTGGGCTACACAAAGTAGATGACACTTGGATTCTTCGAGAATGGGCTCCCAATGCCATAGATATTTATGTTGTTGGTGATTTTAATGATTGGAAAGAAAGTGCCAAGTATGCCATGAAGCGCGTAAAGGGCACGGGTAATTGGGAAATAAAGATAAAGAATAAGAACTTTTGCCACGGAACTTATTTCAAACTGATGGTTCATTGGGATGGGGGATGCGGAGAGCGTATTCCTGCATGGTCAACCAGAGTCGTTCAAGATCCGGATACACATTTGTTTAGTGCGCAGGTATGGGATCCGGAAGAAAAATATGTATGGGCTCATCCCAAGTTTAAACCTGAGACAGATCCCCTGCTGATTTATGAATGTCATATCGGAATGGGGCAGGATGCCGAGAAGGTGGGAACATATACAGAGTTTCGTGATAATGTATTACCCCGTGTTGCTAAGTTAGGTTATAACTGCATACAAATTATGGCCATTCAGGAACATCCTTATTATGGAAGTTTTGGATACCATGTAAGTAATTTCTTTGCAGCAAGCAGCAAGTATGGAACTCCTGAAGAGCTGAAGTCCTTGATAGATGCAGCACATGCCAAGGGCGTTGCTGTTATTATGGATATTGTCCATAGTCATTCTGTGAAGAATGAAAACGAAGGATTGGGTAATTTCGCAGGAGATCCCAACCAATATTTCTATCAGGGTGCACTCCATGAGCATCCGGCATGGGATAGCTTATGTTTTGATTATGGCAAGAATGAGGTTTTACATTTCCTTCTCTCAAATTGTAAATATTGGCTTGAGGAATATCATTTTGACGGCTTCCGTTTTGACGGCGTTACCTCTATGCTATACTATAGCCATGGTTTAGGCGAAAGCTTCAATGGATATCCTGATTACTATAACGGACATCAGGATGGCAATGCAATAACATACCTAACCTTGGCAAATGAACTTATTCATATGGTTAACAAGCATGCAATAACCATAGCTGAGGAAGTAAGCGGAATGCCGGGAATAGCTGCACCTATTAAGGATGGCGGTTATGGCTTTGACTATCGTATGGCCATGAATATTCCTGATTTCTGGATAAAGACCATCAAAGAACTAAAGGACGAAGATTGGAAGCCAAGTTCTATGCTTTGGGAATTAACCAACAGAAGAAAAGACGAGAAGACAATCTCTTATGCAGAGTGTCACGATCAGGCTCTCGTTGGTGATAAGACCATTATATTCCGCCTTATTGATGCTGATATGTATTGGCATTTTAAGAAGGGAGACCAAACATCTATGGTGGAACGTGGTATAGCATTACATAAGATGATTCGTCTGCTTACAGCCACAACCATGAATGGAGGTTATCTCAATTTTATGGGTAACGAATTTGGACATCCTGAATGGATAGATTTTCCACGAGAAGGTAACGGCTGGAGTTATAAGTATGCACGCAGGCAGTGGAATCTTGTTGATGATAAATCGCTCTGCTACCACTACTTGAATGACTTTGATGTAGCTATGCTTAAATTGATTAAAAAGCAAAAGCATTTCGAAAAGCAACCGGTTCAAGAGATTTGGCATAACGATGGTGACCAAGTTTTCGCATACCAGAGAGGAGATCTTCTTTTCTTCTTCAACTTCAGTCCTACAAGATCATATTGTGGATATGGTTTTATGGTAAAGCAGGGATCGTATGAATACTTGTTGAATACTGATGATGTTGCATTTGGGGGGAATGGATTCAATGATGACAAGTTAACACATCTAACTAATTATGATAATGTCTTAGCACGTGACAACAAGGGTTGGCTTCAATTATATTTGCCAGCCCGTACGGCATGTGTCTTAAAGAAAGCAAAAGAATAACATACAATTTTTATAGAAATAAATTTTATAGAAAATGCCAAAGATATCTGTACGAGGATTTGAAATGCCCGAATCGCCAATTCGCAAGTTAGCTCCATTGGCCTTCGCTGCAAAAGAACGAGGAGTTCACGTTTATCATCTTAATATCGGTCAGCCAGACCTCCCAACTCCAAAAGCGGCGCTTGACGCGATTCATAATATTGATCGCAAAATCCTGGAATACAGTCCTAGTCAAGGGTATCTTAGTTATCGTAAAAAGCTTGTTGGTTATTATGCAAAATACAATATTAACCTGACAGCAGATGATATCATTATTACTAGTGGAGGTTCGGAAGCCGTATTGTTTTCATTTCTGGCTTGCTTGAATCCTGGGGATGAGATTATTGTGCCAGAACCTGCCTATGCAAACTATATGGCATTTGCTATCTCTGCAGGTGCAGTCATCAGAACCATAGCTACGACCATAGAGGAAGGTTTCTCTTTGCCAAAGGTTGAGAAGTTTGAAGAGCTTATCAATGAGAAGACTCGAGCTATACTGATCTGTAATCCAAACAATCCAACGGGTTATCTTTATACCAGACGTGAGATGAATCAGATTCGTGACCTGGTAAAGAAGTACGACCTGTACCTGTTCTCCGATGAAGTTTATCGTGAGTTTATCTATACCGGCAGTCCTTATATTAGTGCTTGTCATCTGGAAGGTATAGAAAATAATGTTGTCTTAATTGATTCTGTCAGCAAGCGCTATAGTGAGTGTGGAATCAGAATCGGTGCACTCATTACCAAGAATCAGGAAGTACGCAAGGCTGTCATGAAATTCTGTCAGGCACGCCTGAGCCCCCCATTGATTGGGCAGATAGCAGCTGAAGCAAGCCTTGATGAACCAGAAGAGTATAGTCGTGAGGTTTATGACGAATATGTAGAACGCAGAAAATGCTTGATTGACGGATTGAATCGTATTCCTGGTGTCTATAGTCCTATTCCTATGGGTGCATTCTATACTGTTGCTAAGCTTCCTGTTGATGATGCAGAAAAATTCTGTGCTTGGTGCTTGAGCGATTTTAACTACGAGGGCGAAACGGTGATGATGGCACCTGCTGCAGGTTTCTATACAACTCCAGGCTCTGGCCGTGATGAAGTCAGATTGGCGTATGTTCTTAAGAAAGAAGACCTTACTCGTGCTCTTTTCGTATTGCGTAAAGCCCTTGAGGCATACCCAGGTTCAACGCTTTAATAAATATATAACCCATTATTTTAAAGAGATATGTTTACTTGGTACGTTGCACGCAAGCTTTTCCAACATACTGATGATGTAAAACGTGTCTCTAAGCCAGCCATTCGTATTGCAACATTTGGTGTTGCAATAGGAGTGGCTATAATGCTTATAAGCGTAAGTATTGTGTTGGCTTTCCAGAAAGAGATTCGCAACAAGGTTGTTGGTTTCGGTTCTCATATACAGGTTATCAATTACGATAGTCAAAGCTCAGAACAATACAAGCCAATTGTTTTTAATGAAGAAACTTTTTCTTTATTGGATGCTGTGCCAGGCGCGAATTCCGTTTCACCTTACTGCATTAAACCTGGAATGCTTAAAACAGAAAATGCATTTAAGGGTGTTATTTTTAAAGGTGTGGGCTCTCGTTATGACTATAGTTTCTTCCGTAAGAATCTTGTTGATGGTGAAATTGTTCCTTTTCAGGATTCGGTTACTTCAAACAAGCTTGTTATTTCCCAAGCTCTTTCCAAGCAGATGAACCTTAGTGTAGGTTCTCCTGTTTATGCTTATTTCTTTGAGGACAAGGTTAAAGCCAGAAAATTCACAGTCTCTGCCATATATTGTACAAATCTTACAGATTTTGACAATACGCTTGTATTCACGGATGTTTCTTGTGTTCAGAAGATTCTTGGTTTTGATTCCTACCAGTTCTCTGGAGCAGAAGTGAAGCTTTCAGATTTTAGTCTGCTGGATGAAGCTAATGCATATATAATAAATAATGTAAACAAGAAACAAGATCCGTATGGGGCATATTACACCAGTATGACCATTTTTGAGATGTATCCCCAAATATTCTCTTGGCTTCAGTTGCTTGACCTGGATGTGTGGGTTATCCTGATTTTAATGATATGTGTAGCAGGATTTACTATGATAAGCGGTTTGTTAATTATCATCCTCGAGCGAACCAATTTTATTGGAATTATGAAGGCACTTGGCGCAAGTAACTCGCGCATGCGTCACATATTCCTTTATTTCAGTTCCTTTATAGTCCTAAAGGGATTGGTAATCGGCAATGTGCTTGCCCTTGCTCTTGTGTATATTCAGCAACATTGGCAGGTTATACATCTTAATCCTACTGTTTATTATGTAGATGCTGTCCCTGTATATATTAATTGGTGGTATTACCTTATCATTAATTTGGCAACGCTACTGATTTGTCTTTTGGCTTTAATTATCCCGAGCTACCTTATTTCCAATATTCATCCTGCCAAGAGTATTCGTTTTGAATGATTCTCTTTTAAGCATTATTGTTTCTCTAACAGAAGCATACACCAGTTTTCGTCAGATTCTTTCTTGACGGGGATAAGGCCATACTTCTTTGCCGCCTCTGTCAGGGAAGGGACATCCTCTGAATAGAAACCGCTTATCAACAGCATTCCCTTATCATCCAATTTGGAGCAGAATGCCTCTAGATCATTTAAAAGAATATTTCTGTTTATATTGGCAATTATTAAATCAGCCTTACTTGTTTTCCTAAGAACAGATGCATCTCCCAGTTCTACTAGAACCTGATTGTTGATGCCGTTTAAGAGCAGGTTGTCACGTGTGTTGTCCACGCTCCATTCGTCAATATCATAGGCAAATACTCTATTTGCACCTCTCTTAACACACATTATGGACAATATACCTGTACCTGTACCAGCATCAACAATTTTTTTCCCATCAAGGTTCATGGATGCCAGTTCGCGCAATATCATCCTTGTAGTTTGGTGGCTGCCTGTCCCAAATGCAAGTTTAGGCGTTATGATAATGTCATATGGAAGGGTAGGGATATCAGTATGTTTGACGTCATGAATAACTATCTGATTGTCTATTATGATAGGATGAAATCCTTCTTCCTCCCACACATCATTCCAGTCTTTGTATTCGGCTTCAGACTTCTCATAACTTATTTGTATGCCTTGTATAGGAAAGTCCACTATCGTCAGATTTAATTTTTCAGAATCCAAAAGATTTTGTTGGATATAAGCCGAAATTCCATTGTCGGATGGAACAAAGCTCTCGAAACCTATTTCAGCCAATGAAGCAGAAAGAACATCGGCATAAGCCTCTATATATGGCTCTATCGTGAAGTTTACCTCGTAGTATTTCATAACAAAAGACAAAAATACATATATTTTTATAAATGGGGAAATTTCCTCGCCAAATTAGGTAAAATCCTTTTGGCTAATTCGCTGATTAAGGTTAACTTTGCATTGTAATCATATAAATTATATCGATATGAAATGGTATATTCTAACACTGCTAATGTTTTTAGGCATAACCATTAATGTTAATGCCCAGGACATTGATGATGATATGTATTTTGTTTCGAGCAAGAAGAAGGCGGCTAAAAAGGCTTCTTCCAAATCTTCTTCACAGAATGTGGTGCCTGTTAAGGTTGTTAAGCCTGTTTATGACAACGATGATGCCAATGTTGATTTCCATACAGGACAGTTGCGCGACGTCGATGACTATAACCGTAGGGGAAATAGCAACGGGCAGGTTGTAGCCAGACTTGTTAACGATACCTTGTATGTAACCACCCTTGATAGCACCCAACAGCAACAGACTTATGTCTATGGTAATGCTAACGATGGAAAGGGCAAATATTATGAAGATGACAATTACTATGAGGATGATTATACTTATGCATATCGCTTAGGTCGTTATCATAGTGTTCATTTCGTTGACCCTTGGTATTGGGATTATTGCTATGGTTGGTATGACCCCTGGTATGATCCTTGGTACGGCTGGTATGCTCCTTATTATCGTCACGGCTATTATAGCTGGTATGACTGGGGATGGGGTTGGCACTATTATCCCAGCTATAGCTGGAGCTATCCTGGGTACCATAACCACTATCCCATATATCATGGAGGCGTATATCACCATTCTGTAAATCCTGCCTATAGATATGGTGGTCAGAGTTCGAAGAGCTATTCCAGCAGAGGGAACAGAACTTACAATTCTGTTTCAAGAGGCAACAGAACCTCTACTGATGGCAGAGGAAATGTAACAAGGGATAGAAACATACGCAACGGTTCCGAACGTTCTGAATCAACAAGAGGCTCACGTAACGGGTACACACCACGTACGGACAGGAGCAGCTCGCGTACAGAATCTTCCAGAACATATAATCAGTCTTCCAGAAGTAACGATTCCTATCGCTCTTCCTCATCCTCTTCGCGTAGTTCCTCATCGGGCGGTGGCTTTGGTGGAGGTAGTTTCGGAGGAGGTTCACGTGGTGGCAGCTTCGGTGGTGGCGGAGGAGGCGGTCGCGGAGGATACAGTGGTGGCTCTGGTCGTGGAGGAAGATAGTTGTTATTTATTATTGAAAATTGAGTATTGAACATATTATTCTATAGAGATATGAAAAAGTTTCTTTCTATTCCATTGTTTCTTTGTGCTGTTTCTGCAGTAGCACAGAACACGTATATGAACGAACAGCTGCTTAACAACTCTGAAGACGTAATCGGTACTTCTCGTTTCGTTGGTATGGGTGGAGCTATGGGTGCCTTGGGGGCTGATCTAAGCGTTATAAGTTGGAATCCCGCAGGTATCGGTCTGTTTAGGAAGAACGACGCATCACTGACTTTTGGCGGCCTATGGGGTAAGAATTCCATTAAAGAAGAAAGTCGTGGAGCCGCAACATTTGACCAGATAGGTGTTGTCTTCAACCTGAGGACAGAGTCAGATGTTTGTCCTTATATCAACTTTGGGTTCAATTATCAGAAGAAGAAAAACTTCCTCAGTAATTTCTATGCCGACAATAATAATCTGTACGGCATCAGCCAGATGGACCAGTTGGCAGAAATGGCTACCGCAGGTCTTGATACTCGCTGGAACCTCACTGGTTTGGCTTTAAACAACGAGTTCTTTACAGAAACTATAGGAGCCGACGAAAAGAAGAAATACCACAACAAATATTATGGAGACTATAATACCTATACCCACCATAGCGATGGAGCATTACATTCATGGGATTTCAACGTCAGCACAAACATTCAAGATCGTGCTTTCCTTGGTTTGACCTTTGGCGTTGACAATCTAAGCTACTCTTCTTGGACCAACTATTTTGAGGCAAATAGTTATCTGAGAGATAATGGGGATGAGGTTAGGGGTGACTATAGTGTTTATAACGATTACCGTATTAATGGCTATGGCTTTAACTTTAAGTTGGGTGGAATCGTCAGACCATTTGAAAGCAGCTCTTTCCGTGTAGGTTTTGCTATAGAATCGCCAACCTGGTATAAACTTAAGAGCGACGTATATACCGAATTATTCGACGAGACATATATGCCTGCCAAATTTGTGGCTAAGTCACAATACCCTTATCCTCTTGATTTCAACATGCGTACTCCCTGGAAGTTCCGCGCCAGCATGGGAAGCACAATTGGAAGCGTTTTTGCATGGGATGTTGATTATGAGTATGCAGACTATAGCGACATGACCCAGCGTTATCCCAAGTATGATTATGGTCACTCGTTTGGTGGTGTTGCGGATATAGATATGAACTACCTTACAAATACTACCCTGAAGGGCGTACATACTGTACGAGCTGGTATGGAGGTCCGTCCTGTGTCACCTCTTGCATTCCGCGTGGGATATAACTTTACGTCTGCTTCTTATGACACTAAAGGCCAATTCGACCAGTATGACCTTAACAGTTATGCAAGGGACTATATGACCAGCACCAATTACATGATTACCAGACCTACACATATTCTTTCTTTGGGTATGGGATATAAGTGGAAATATTTCTACTTTGATCTGGCGTACAAGATTCGTCACCAGAAGGCTGACTTCTATGCTTTCGATGATACTTTTACATCGTCTCCTGATTTTGGTCAGATGAATCCAGACTTGAAAGACCAGGTTCTTTACTCTGTCCCACTAGATCTGACGCGACACAGCATAACATGCACGCTTGGTATAAAGTTCTAAAAGAACAACTATAAAAAGAAGAAGAGTAGAGGAGTTGTCCTCTACTCTTCTGGGAATAAGCCATAAAGTTTGGAATCTATCTGATCAGTTATAAACTGAAAATCCTTAGGGTTCGCTTCAAATTTTAGATTATCGCCATCTATGATCAGAAGCGGACCTTTATACGTCTTTATCCATTCCTCATATCTGTCGTTCAGACCTTTCAGGTAATCTATACGGATGCTTTGTTCGTAATCTCTGCCTCTTTTGCTTATCTGGGCTATTAGATTAGGGATGGTGCTGCGGATGTATATCATCAGGTCAGGGAGACCCACCAAAGACATCATCAGGTCAAAGAGGTCCGTGTAGTTATTGAAGTCTCTGTCGCTCATATAGCCCTGTTCATGCAGGTTGGGCGCAAAGATGCGTGCATCCTCAAAGATTGTCCTGTCCTGTATAATTGTGTCCTTGCTCTTGGATATCTCCACCACATCGCGAAAACGTTTGTTCAGAAAGTAAACCTGCAGGTTAAAACTCCACCTGTTCATGTCCTTATAGAAATCCTCTAAGTATGGATTAACCTCTACAGGCTCGTATCTGGGAGTCCATCCGTACCTTTTCACCAACATCTTGGTAAGTGTTGTCTTTCCGCAACCGATATTTCCTGCTATAGCTATATGCATATTCTTTTTGTTTACTGTTTACTTCTTCACTTTTCACTCTCCAATGGGAAGAGTCCATAGAGTAGGCTGTCTATCTTTTGTGTGATAGAAGTGAGATCCTGTTTGTTGTTTAGATAGTCCATATCATCAACCTCTATGGTCAGCACCTTTCCCTTGTATTTGTTGTATATGAAATCCTCATACAAATCATTCAATCCTTTCAGGTAATCTATCTGAATCGACTGCTCGTAATCTCTGCCTCGTTTCTGTATATTGCTTACCAAGTGAGGAATGCTGGCGCGAAGGTAGATCATCAAGTCGGGATACTTTACCATATCGGTCATCAGCCCAAAGAGTTCCATGTAGGCTTGGTAGTCCCTATCCGACAGATGTCCCTGTTTATAGTTGTTGGCTACAAAGACGTGTACACCCTCATATATGGTCCTGTCTTGAATGATTGTCTTTTTTGACTGCTCTATTTCCAGTATGTTTCTGAATCGCTCCTTTAGGAAAAACACTTCCATATTGAAGGACCATCGCCTTATGTCGCCATAATAATCTTGCAGATAAGGGTTATTGGTCACAGCTTCGTATTGTGGAGTCCATCCGTAATGTTCGGCCAGCAATTCTGTTAGCGTGGTCTTGCCGCTGCCTATATTACCGGCAACGGCTATGTGCATTTTTTCTGTATTTATATTTGGTAATTCGCTCACTTAATAGTACTTTTGCTGTACAAAAATAAATAGATTATCTGATAAAGACAAACTAATAAACATTTTTTTCTGATTATGATACAAGATCTTCTTCGTTTCTTAGATAGCTCTCCAGTCAACTTTCTTGCTGTTGATACGTTGCGTAAACGTCTTAAAGCGGCTGGTTTTCAAGAGCTTGATGCTAAGAATCCTATTGATAACGTAAAGCCTGGCACCCAGTTCTTTGTTACTAAGAACGACTCTTCTATCTACGCCTTCCGTATGGGAATCAAGAAACTCTCGGATAATGGTTTTCATGTAATATGTGCACATTGTGATTCGCCCACATTCCGCATTAAGCCTAATGCCGAGATGACGTGCGAGGGTGGCATTACCAAGTTGAATACCGAGGTTTACGGAGGTCCTATCATGAGTACCTGGTTCGATAGGCCTTTGTCTCTGGCTGGACGAGTAATCGTAACGGGTAAAGATGCCATGAGCCCCGACACCCGCCTTCTTTTCTGCAAGAAACCTTTGATGCAGATAAGTAATCTGGCCATTCATTTCAATCGTCAGGTAAACGATGGCGTTAAACTTTCTAAACAGAAAGATATGCTGCCTATACTTGGTATTGTTCAGAATGAACTGGAACGTGGCAATATGCTTATGAACCTCATTTGTGAGGAGGTAGGTTGCAAGGCAGAGGATATTCTTGATTTCGACCTTTATCTCTACGACGCCACACCAGCCTGTACGTTTGGCGTGCACAACGAGTTCCTTTCCAGTGGCCGACTGGATGACCTAAGTATGGTTCATGCTGGACTTCAAGCTCTCCTACAATCAGGCGACAGCGTTCCTGAGACTACGCAGGTCTTGGCAATTTTCGACAATGAGGAGACGGGCAGTCAGACCAAACAGGGGGCAGGCAGTCCTTTTTTGGCAAGCATCCTGCAACGTATTGTTATGGCACAGGGTGATACGCTTGAGGGTTTCTATCAGGCAGTTGAGAAAGCCTTTATGATTTCCGCTGACAATGCCCATGCTTGGCATCCAAATTACTCTGATAAGTACGATCCAACCAATCATCCTGTCCTTGGTGGAGGTCCCGTTATCAAGTTTAATGCAGCTCAGAAATATGCCAGCGACGCAGCTTCTGCAGCCGTCTTTGCGAGTTTATGTAAAGTTGCAGATGTTCCTTGTCAACGTTTTGTAAATCATAGCGATGTGGCTGGCGGAAGCACTTTGGGAAATATCCTCGCATCCTCACTCCCTCTGCGTGGCGTAGATATGGGCAATCCCGTTCTTGCCATGCATAGTGCCCGTGAGACAGCTTCATGTGCCGACCACGAGTATTGTATCCAGGCCTTCAAAGCTTTCTTTGCTCAGTAAGAAAATCGCATAATAAAATTTGAGCGGGTGACAAGCTTTAGATTCTTGTCATCCGCTTTTTGTTTTTTTTACTGCCTAGTTAGGAAAATATTTTTCCCTAGTTAGGCAGTAATTACTCCTTAACTAACGAGTAAATAAGCACTCTACTTATATTTTTCGGCTATAATGTAAGAGATTTTACTTCTCAAAGATTTCTATTTTCATTTCGCCGCACTCATTGATGATGCCAACGTACTCCTTAAACTCTGGTGTCTGACTGTGAGCGTCCAGAGATGCTTGATCAGCCCATGTCTCTATGATGCAGAACACATCGGGGCGGGTAGCGCTTTCAAAACAATCGTAGGCAATACAGCCTGCATGCTTCTGTGATTTCGCAACCAGTGCAATAGCTGCTTCTAATGCACGATCATACTCTCCCTTTTTAGCTTGAAAGAAACAATTTAGTCTTAACATAACTACAACAATTTTGATTGAACAATCTATTTTTATGATACAAAATTACGAAAATAAGCTGAATTTCTATATCTTTGTAGCCACGAAATAACATATATTAATAATATCCATATAAAATGAAGCGTATTTCTTTAACCTTTAGCATTTTATTTGCTTTTTTGTTGAGCATTGCAGCTCAGCAGTTCAATAAGACTCAGGGGTATCGCCTGGAGATTGGAGATGGGTTGGCTCTTGATTGTCAGAACGGCACTATTACATTCAGCCCCGTCAACAAGAAATCAATGACTCAAGTATGGCAAATCCATCCCTCGAATCGTGGTGACTATAATGTACTGTTCAATCCCTATGGAGATGTTGCCTTAGATAACGGCAACAACAGCTCTCGCGAAGCCGAGGTGATTACTTGGGACGCAAACGGAGGTAATGCTAACCAGCAATGGAAGATTCAGACGCAAGCCGACGGGTCTGTAACGCTGACCTGCGCAGCTGGCGGTTTGAAACTGGGTTACAATGACAACTGCCAGCCTGGAGGACACGTGTGGCAGATGAAAGCCAGTGATTCGGATGTGTATGTAAAGTGGCAATTGGTGAAAACCGATCTGAAAGTCGTGCCAGAATCTGTATCAAACGTCAGCAAGCACGAGTGGGAGAATCAGACTATCTTTGGCATTAATAAGGAACCTGGGCGTGCCACCATGTTGCTATATGCCAATGAAAAGGAAATGAAGGCAGATGAAGCCTACAGAAAGCCTTGGCTTTGGCCAAATAGCAGTCTGCGTCTGATGCTAAACGGAGAATGGCAGTTCAACTGGGTTCCCAAGCCAGAAGATCGTCCTGCCGATTTTTACAAGACAAACTACGATGCTTCATCTTGGAAAACAATTCACGTTCCCAGTTGTGTAGAGATGCTGGGCTATGGCACACCTATCTATACTAACGTTACCTATCCCTTTAAGAACCAGCCTCCGTTTATCAGAGGACAGGAAGGTTATACCGTTGTTAGGGAGCCCAATGCAGTAAGCAGCTATCGTAGAACATTTGAGGTTCCTGCCTCTTGGGACGGTAGAGAGATTTACTTGCATTTCAATGGAATCTACAGCGCAGCATACGTTTGGGTTAACGGCAAGAAGGTAGGTTATACCCAAGGACCCAACAACGACTCTGAATTCGATGTGACTAAGTATCTGAAGATTGGACAGCAGAACCTTGTTTGCGTAGAAGTTTACCGTTGGAGCGATGGTTCATATCTGGAGGATCAGGATATGTTCCGCCTGAGCGGTATTCATCGTGATGTTTATCTTGAGGCTCGTCAGAAGGTGCAGGTTCAGGATGCATACCTCACAACTCATTTTGGCAGAAGAGGATTACAACAAGCTACATTGAATATTGACTTAACCCTTCAAAACCTCGACAAAAAAGCACAGGATGCTATCGTTGAGTGCAAACTTTACAATCCCAACGGTCAACTTATTCAGATATGCAAGATGACGGCTGCCAATCTGCTAAAAGGCGAGAAGCGCACCATTCATCCTTCCTTCAAGGTGAAACAGCCTCAGCTCTGGTCGGCTGAAACACCTAATCTCTATACTATAGATATAAAGGTTAATGGCGATATCAGTACGCAGAAGTATGGATTCCGAAAGATTGAAAATCGCCACGGACAGGTTTTCGTCAACGGTAAACGCGTGATGTTCAAGGGTGCTGATCGCCATGATACACATCCTGTTTACGGAAAAGCTATTCCCGTGGAGAGTATGATAGAGGATATTCTACTGATGAAGCGCTACAACCTAAACACCGTCCGTACCAGTCATTATCCCAACGACCCACGTATGTATGCCCTGTATGACTATTACGGAATATATACGATGGACGAGGCTGATGTGGAATGTCATGCAAACCACAGCCTCTCAAAGAATCCTCTCTGGGAAGGCCAGTATGTAGACCGTCAGCAGCGTATGGTGCTGCGCGACCGCAATCACGCTAGCGTAATTTTCTGGAGTATGGGTAACGAATGTGGAGGCGGTAGCAACTTTGTTGCCAGCAAGAAGGCCATTCAGGCGTTGGACGGAAGACTTATCCATTACGAGGGTATGAACGAGGTGGCGGATATGGACAGCCGAATGTATCCCAGTATCGAACATATGATTCAGTTAGATAGAAATGAGAGTCTGGCAGACCGTCCCTTCTTCCTGTGTGAATACGCCCACGCTATGGGTAACTCGATAGGTAACCTGAAGGAGTACTGGGACTACATAGAGTTTGAGAGCAAGCGCATGATTGGCGGTTGCATCTGGGACTGGGTGGATCAGGGCCTTTGCAAGTTTGGTGAACCTACAACCAACATGTATTATGGCGGTGGATTCGGCGATTATCCTAACGACAACGATTTCTGCTGTAATGGTATCATCACGGCCGATCGACATGTCACACCTAAGTTGGAGCAGGTGAAGAAGGTTTATCAGTATGTGGATTTCCGCAAAACGAATGAAGGAAAGATTCGAATTCGTAATCGTTACTGTTTCCACGACCTGAGTTCATACAAACTGAGATTTGAATTGTTGCGTGACGGTCGTGTCATCAAGAGTGGCGTGACGAATATGCCTGCTGTTCAGCCCACAGACAGCATAGATATGGATATGCCTGTAACAGTACCAGAAGAGATAGATGGCACGTATTACCTAAATCTTTCACTTGAACTGAAGGAAGCTACTATCTGGGCGCCTGCCAGTCATAGCGTGGCAGCAGAGCAGATAGAACTGAAGAAGAGAGCCAATGCAGAGAAAGTGATATCCAATCCTTCAATTGAGAATTTAAAGGCAGAAGAAACGTCTGAGCTTATAAATGTCTTTGGTAAGGATTGGAGTTTCGGCATCAACAAACAGACTGGTGCCGTAGTTGACTTAACCTATGGAGGAAAGCAGATGGTTGCTCAAGGCGAAAACTTCCTTTTCAATGGATACAGAAGCATCAATAACGATCGCATTGGCAACCTGAACGCCAAAAGAGGAGATGTCCTCGTAAAACTGATACAAAAAGACAACTGCATAAAAATCTTTACCACTCAAGTGGTGAAAGGAGGCAAAGACTCACGTTCTTTTGTGCCCGTAGCAACGGAATATGAATTCTTGTCTAATGGCGAAATCTTAGTGACTGCAACTATCTATAACGGTGAAAAAATATTGACTTCCATCGATTAGGTCTGCAGGCATTTTTGGACAAGAGTTTGGAGAATGTAGAATATTTAGGACGTGGTCCAATGGAGAACTATCCTGATCGTAAAGATTGTGCTTTTGTAGGCGATTATACAACTACCGTCAGCGATATGCAAGAAGAGTATATCAAGCCACAGAGCATGGGAGAGCGTTGCGACGTGGAATGGCTTCAGTTAACCGATGATAGTGGTAAGGGTATCCGCATTACGGGAGTCGGTTTGTCATTCATGTTCAGCGCCCAACATTATACCGACGAGGAGCTTTGGCAGGCTAAGTACCTTCATGAGTTAAAAAATATCCGACGTCAAGAGGTCGTACTTCACCTAGATGCTGCCATGCGCGGACTTGGCAATGCCAGTTGTGGTCCTGGTCCACTACACAAGTATGAAATGACAAGGGGAAATCATAGGTTGTCTCTCTGCATTTCACCAGTTAGATAAAGCAGGATAGGGGAGTGTCAAGCTCCCCTATTCAATTATATATTGACTTAAGTCAAAAAAAAGAAAAATGTTTTCTTTTACTCGGATAAATGTTATAACTTTGCACACGATTTAAGAGCATAAGGCGTTAATCTAATGGTGGATAAGAAATTGAGTCCCGACTTTATCTTCGAAAGCAGTTGGGAGGTATGTAATAAAGTTGGCGGTATATATACCGTTCTCAGTACCAGGGCAAAGACACTTCAGGAAACTAATAAAGACAAGTTGGTTTTTATTGGTCCTGATCTTTGGCTAAACCAAGAGAATCCTCTGTTCTTAGAAGACAAAAAGTTATGGCCTTCTTGGGTAAAGAAAGCTACGGCTGATGGATTGCACGTTCGTCTAGGCCGATGGAACATTCCTGGACAACCATGTGTCATCTTGGTTGATTTTATCCCTTATATTGCCTTTAAGAATGAGATTTATGGTGAAGCTTGGAATGATTTTCAGGTGGATAGTCTTCATGCATACGGTGATTATGATGATGCCAGTATGTTTGCGTATGCCGCTGGTAAGGTCGTAGAGAGTTTCTATCGTCATAATCTGACTAAGAAAAAGAACGTCGTATATCAGGTTCACGAATGGATGACTTGTCTGGGAGCCCTTTACGTTAAGAAAAATGTTCCAGAGATAGCCACTATCTTTACTACTCATGCGACAAGTATCGGAAGAAGCATTGCAAGTAACAATAAACCGTTGTATGAATACTTGTGGGCTTATAACGGAACCCAAATGTCGCAGGAGCTTAATATCGAAGCAAAGCATAGCATAGAGCGACAGACAGCTCATAACGTTGATTGCTTTACTACTGTTAGCAATGTTACGGGTTGTGAGTGTAAAGAACTGCTTGACAAGGAATGTGATATAATCATGAAGAATGGTTTCGAGCAGGATTTCGTTCCCAAGGGTGCCAAATTTACTACTGCTAGAAAGAATGCCCGTAAACGTATCTTCCAAGTAGCTAATGCACTGACAGGTACTGTGTTTTCTGATGAAACGCTCATTGTAGCTATCAGCGGACGTTATGAATATAAGAATAAAGGTATCGATGTTTTCCTCGAGGCTATGTACCGCGCTCTTTACGAACAGGACTTGCAACGTCCAGTCTTAGCACTTATTCAAGTGCCCGGCTGGATGGATACTGCACGTATGGATCTCCTGAACAGAATGAAGTTTGAGAACGTCTATGAAATGCCTCTCAACGATCCTTTATATACTCATTCGTTACACAATTACGAATCAGATGCCGTATTGAACTTTCTACACACACACGGAATGCATAATAGCAATGACAGCCAGGTAAAGGTAATCTTTGTTCCTTGTTATCTGGATGGCAACGACGGTATCTTTAATATGTCTTATTACGACTTGCTTATTGGCGATGACATAGCTATTTACCCCTCTTATTATGAACCATGGGGATACACCCCATTGGAGGCAATTGCTTTCCATGTTCCCTGTATTACAACGTCACTTTCTGGCTTTGGATTATGGGCAAATGAGGAGTTGGGGCGCCAAAGTAAGATTCAGGATGGAGTTGAGGTGATAGAGCGTAATGACTACAATTTCAACGAAGTTGTGGATCAGGTTGTATCAACAATTGCCCGGTATTCTGCATTAGACATTAAACAACAGGATGCTGCACGCAAGAATGCAGCAAAACTTTCAGAGAAAGCACTTTGGAAACATTTTATAATAAGTTATTACAAAGCATATAACACAGCATTAACTAATAGGAATAAAAGATTAGGATAATAAAAAAAACATTTAAAACTATTCAAGAAATATGAAAATCAAAGCAAGTAATGCTAACAATCCATGCTGGAAACCCATTACCGTTAAAAGTAATGTTCCTGCAGAACTTAGTAAATTGGAAGAGTTAGCTCATAATATGTGGTGGTCATGGAACCACAATGCAAGAAGTTTGTTCCGTCTACTCGATGAAAATCTGTACGAGCAATGCGGCCAAAACCCCGTCCTTCTGCTGGAGCGTATCAGTTTTGAGAAGATGGAGAAGTTGGCAAAAGACAAGGCTGTTATTAAGAAAATGAATGATGTCTATGATGAGTTTCGCGCTTACATGGACGTAGAACCAGATAAGTCTCGCGCTAGTGTTGCCTATCTATGTATGGAATATGGTTTGAACCAAGTTTTGAAGATATATTCTGGCGGTCTTGGTATTTTGGCTGGTGACTACCTAAAGGAGGCCAGCGACTCTAACGTTGATATGTGTGCCGTAGGTTTCCTGTATCGTTATGGCTACTTTACACAAACGTTGAGTATGGATGGCCAGCAGATAGCCAACTATGAAGCTCAGAACTTCGGTACTTTGCCAATCGAGCAACAAATGAATGAGGACGGCACTCCTATGGTAGTGGATGTTCCTTATATGAACTATCATGTTCATGCTTACGTTTGGAGGGTTAATGTTGGTCGTATTAAGCTTTATTTGCTTGACACAGACAATGAGATGAACTCCGAGTTTGACCGCAGCATCACTCATGCCTTGTATGGCGGCGATTGGGAAAATCGACTCAAGCAGGAAATTTTGCTTGGTATAGGTGGTGTGCTCACACTCAAGAAACTGGGCATCAAGAAGGATGTATATCATTGCAATGAGGGTCATGCAGCTCTCTGCAACGTTCAGCGTTTAGTAGATTACGTTAAGGAGGGTATGAGCTTTACGATGGCTCTTGAACTGGTTCGTGCTTCTTCGCTCTATACTGTACATACACCTGTTCCTGCAGGTCATGACTATTTTGATGAGAGTCTCTTCAGTAAGTATATGAGTGGATATCCTCAGATGTTAGGTATTAGCTGGGATGATTTTATCGGTATGGGTCGTATGAATCCCGATGACCATTCAGAGCGTTTCTGTATGTCAACTTTTGCCTGCAACACCTCTCAGGAAGTAAACGGTGTAAGCTGGTTACATGGCGAGGTTAGTAAGAAAATGTTTGCTGGCATCTGGAAGGGCTATTACCCAGAGGAAAGCCATGTAGGCTACGTAACGAATGGCGTTCATTTCCCCACGTGGTGTGCAAACGAATGGCGTAAACTTTATGCAAAGCATTTTGATGTCAATCATCTGAAGGACCAAAGTAATCAAGCCATTTGGGAAGCTATATATAATGTAAGTGACGATGAGGTTTGGGAAACACGTATGGCTCTTAAGACTAAACTCGTAGATTATATTCGTGAGCAGTTCCGTGATAGCTGGTTAAAGAATCAGGGTGATCCTTCTCGTGTTATCAACCTGATGGAGATGATTAACCCCAATGCTTTGCTTATCGGTTTTGGTCGTCGTTTTGCTACATACAAGCGTGCTCATTTGTTATTTACCGATTTGGACCGTCTTGCCAAGATTGTTAACAACCCCAAACATCCTGTACAGTTCCTTTACACAGGTAAGGC
>JAEEGL013300797.1_pt1 | contig 25710 bp, 22 predicted proteins | sample 9134231 | NCBI WGS metagenome assembly JAEEGL01 (sample SAMN16246548, study PRJNA631951) | gut metagenome | biome: gut microbiome; feature: rumen; material: fiber-attached | host: Bos | place: Iran: Karaj | collected 2018-10 | reverse complement strand
CGATACCCTCAAGCCATCAATATCCGTATTTTCTACCGCCTTTACACCTTCTAAAAGTGTTTGTTGGCTGATGGGATCCTCAACTTCAATGTCCTTGGAGTTTTCATCGTTAATATAAGCGCCAAGATATCCTTTTTCAATTAGATATCCGATGTACTCCTCCGTTAAGGTAACTCCCTTTTTCAGCATAAAAGAATTCCCCGGACTCACAATATCTCTCGCCAGTATCATCCCCACTTCCAGAGATTCCGACAACAAAAATCTCATATTCTCACCCTTTCTGTGACCATCAAAATTGTGTAACCATTCCTCATTTACAGCAAAAAAGAACACCGGCTCCAATCCCGATATCAGACGTAACATCCAACATCGGGATACTTACCAATGTTCTCTGATTCCCCTAGATATAACCCTCGGTCTTTCACTTATTCCCAAATTCTTAAACGGCATAGTTTGCTTTTGCGCCAACGCCGATGTCATTCAAAATCGATTTGGCATTTGCCTTATATGGATTTTCTTTTTCATCCTTTGGCAAAGCCAAGGTGGTGTTGGTCACCCCTCCGGAAACATAAGTCCTTCCACACTCCGGACAAACTGCGGTGTGAATCGCCACTCCGGCATGGATTACCTTGCCCCCTTCCATCGCAGCTTTCTTGTAGGCATTGGAAACATGCTCTCCCTCGTGGGCTCTGACTGCTGCCCCGGCTGCATTTGGAGATATGTGTGCGGCAGATTTAAAGGAAACATTTTCGTCGGAACCGTCCTGATACTTTCGTTCACGACAGGTCTCACAGTTTTCGGGAGAAGACTCAAATCCGGGCTTAACGTAGCCTTCTGCTTCTTCTACCTTTGAACCCTTTGCTCCCTCCACATCAAGTGCTTCGCCTGAGACTTTTGAAGTTCCCATTGACGTTCCCATATACGAACCATAACTTGCGAATCCCAAAGAGGATGCGCCAATCATTCCAATATTCATTTGTCACCCTCCTCGTTGCACACAAAAAAGTCTGCCAAAACGTACTTCCCTGTAGCAAACCAATCCATCCATGTATATAGTTACCTAAATTATACTAGGTTTCCACAAAAGTTGCAATTTCTTCCACGATATCCTCCACATTTTTCCCTGCTTCAGATACGGTGTATTCTCCAAAGGTTTCATAAAGTGGCATTCTTTCGCGATAAATGTCTTCCACGCCCTGACCTTTTTTCACAACCACTCCTCTACCTTTAATATCTTCCAGTCGTTTTTGCAATTCTTCCAATGTCACCTGAAGATACACCACCAGCGCATCTTTTTTCAGATGTTCCATCCCCTTTTTGCTGTATACCGCACTGCCACCGGTGGCGATTACCGTGGGACGGTTCGGACAAATAGACAAAAGAGCCTCCTCTTCCACCTGCAAAAATCCTTCTACTCCCACTTCTTCTATAATCTTAGAAAGCTTTTTATTTTCTCTGTTTTGGATTACCAGATCCGCATCCAAAAAATCCATTCCCAGTACCTTGGCCAAAACTACGCCAACCGTACTTTTCCCGGACGCCGGCATTCCGATTAGCACAATATTTTTCATCCTTGTTCCTTTTCCTTACATTTCTTATAATAATCCTATGTTTAAGGATTTTATTCAATTTATTATTTCATATTACAAATCAGGGGCGCCCTGTTTGTTTCATCATGTTACAGGACTGTACTGTCCCGGTTGCGGCGGCACCAGAGCAGTATTACTGCTCTTGCACGGTCATCCCCTGCTCTCTTTTATCTATCATCCACTGGTGGTATACATGGCGATTCTCTGTCTATATATCATCCTTCGTCACAGCTATGACGCTCTTCGCACCCGCTCTTTAAGAATCGATAGATTCTATCTCAAACCCCGGATGGTCTGGACTATGCTTTTTATTGTCATTGCAAATTTTCTTATTAAAAATATAGCACTTATCTTTCTTCATTTAGATTTGCTGCAATAGTTTCACAATGAGACTCTATTATCACTTCGACTCATCCTGTAGGTAACTCTATTTACAAAGAATTGTTTTAAATAATACATAAGGCAGAAAATGAGGCCCTCGTATTATTTCTGAGAGTCATCCGCGAAGCGTTTCGAGAATCCGTTGTATGTCTGTTGACCTGACGACTTTAGGAGTCAGGACTTTACAGACATTCAACTAGTCGAGATAAAGCGGAGACGGTGCCGAAGAAATAATTACGAGGGCCTCATTTTCGGTCAGCATTTACTAACAATCATTATAAACTTCAATCAGTTTACAATTCCGTACATTAGTCTTCCAGGAAAGCAGCATGAACTGCCTTCATAGCAACCTGAACATCATCAATATCAATCAAAACAGTAATTCTGATTTCAGATGTAGCAATCATACGGATGTTTACGCCAACTCCGTAAAGTGCCTCAAACATCTTAGCGGCAACTCCGGCATTGGACTGCATTCCTGCACCAACGATAGAAAGCTTAGCAACGTTTTCTTCCTCTTCAATTTTTTGAATGGTAAGACGTTCCTTATTCTCTTTCAAAAGCTCAACAGCTTCCTTTGCCTGAGTCTGATCAACGGTAAAGGAAATATCCTTTGTATCGTCACGTCCGATGGACTGTAAAATCACATCAACGTTAATATTGTGCTTTGCCAAAAGATCAAATACCTTAAAGGCAATTCCCGGTTCATTCTTAAGTCCAATAATAGCAATACGTGCTGCATCCTTATCTACTGCAACTCCGCTAACGAGCATACTTTCCACTGATGCTACCTCCTTTACTGTTGTACCTTCTGCTGTATTTAAACTTGAACGTACCACCAACTGTACGCCATATTTCTTTGCCAATTCTACGGAACGGTTGTGAAGCACCTTAGCTCCCAATGTTGCCAATTCCAACATTTCATCGTAAGAGATTTCCTTCATCTTGCGAGCCTTAGGAACCACACGGGGATCTGCGGTGTAAACACCTTCCACGTCTGTATAAATCTCGCATGCATCTGCACGAAGCGCCGCTGCTAAAGCAACTGCTGTAGTATCAGAACCGCCTCGTCCCAATGTAGTAAGATCATCGTACTTATTAATTCCCTGGAATCCTGTAACGATTACCACCTTACCGGCTTCCAATTCATTTGTGATTCTTTCAGAATCAATTCTTTTAAATCTTGCATTGGAATACTTTGATGTAGTATGCATTGCAACCTGAAATGCATTTAATGAGATTGCCGGCACTGCCATAGATGAAAGTGCCATAGCCATTAATGCTACTGAAGTCTGCTCACCGCAGGCCAACAACATATCCATTTCACGCTTTGGTGCATTTGGATTGATGTCATAAGCTTTTTCCAAAAGCTCGTCTGTGGTATCTCCCATTGCGGAAAGAACAACCACAACCTGATTTCCTTTTCTGTACTCTTCTGCCACACGATTAGCCACATTGAAAATTCGTTCTTTGTTGGCAACAGAGCTTCCGCCGAATTTCTTGACGATTAACATAGTTTCCTCCTGATCTAGCTTTCCTATTTATGCGAAACGAATCATCTGAATTACATCAGAAAGTTCCATTGATTTATCATCATACTTCTTCTGTGTCATTTCACAGGTTACAAAGCCGATTTCTCCCTGAACTCCCGCATCCACAAATTCTACCTTATGGAATACGTTTTCTACTTCTTCCTTCGTAGCTTTGGTACGAACAAAGAACTTAAAGTTCTGCTGAGAAGGATTGGCCAATTCCAATTTTTCTTCCTTCCATTCTAAGAAGATGTTTTTATCAACATGCTTTGCCATAGCAACCAAATCTCCCACAACTGCACTTGCGGTAGGAAGCTTTCCTGCTCCGGAGCCGTAAAACATTCCGTCTCCAAGCATATTGCCGTGAACAAAAATAGCATTGAATACATCATTTACATTGTAAAGCGGATGCTCCTTGGGAAGTAAGTAAGGAGCCACTCTTGCAGAATAGGTTTCACCCACTTTTTCTGAACGAGCCAAAAGTTTGATTACTCGGCCCATCTTGTTTGCATACTTAATATCTGTAGCAGTAATATGGCTGATTCCCTCAGTAGGGATGTCATTGTAATCCACCTGCTGACCACAAACCAAAGAAGTAAGGATTGCAATCTTTCTGCAGGCATCATAGCCTTCCACATCAGCAGTGGGATCTTTTTCTGCATATCCCAACGCCTGTGCTTCTTTTAACACATCTTCATATTCACTGCCTTCTACAGTCATCTTTGTCATCATGTAATTGGTGGTTCCGTTTACAATACCGGTAATCTCTTCAATCACATCACCGGTGAGACAAGACTGCAAAGGACGAATGATGGGGATTCCACCACCAACGGATGCTTCAAACATAAAGTTTACTCCGTTTTCTCTGGCGATACGGATCAGCTCCGCACCCTTATCTGCTACCAATGCCTTGTTGGAGGTCGTTACATGCTTCTTTGCTTCCAACATTGCCTTTACAAATGTATACGCCGGTTCCACACCGCCCATGGTTTCCACGACAAGGGAAATCTCATCGTCATTTACGATTTCCATATAATCGTGAACAATCAGCTTTTCCACCGGGTCTCCCGCAAAATCGCGAAGATCCAAAACCTTCTTTACTTCCAAAGGTTCTCCGGCGCGCTTTGCCACCACGTCTTTGTTTACATTTAAAATTTCCACTACACCGGAACCGATGGTTCCGTAACCCATAACTGCTACTTTCATCTGCGTTACTCCCTGGATAATATTTTTACATAATGAATTCCGGAAACACGTTCCATATTGGAAATCATTTTAGATACATCGCCTGTCTCCGGTAAAACCTCAACACTCAATGTCAGTGATGCAATTCCGTTAATCGGAATACTTTGATGAATGGTCAAAATATTTGCCGCATAATCCGCAACGTTTTTCAACACCACAGACAACAGCCCCGGTTCATCATCTAACTGAATCACCATATTGATGGTTTTTCCTTTGGCATTTTCATGAAACGGGAAAATATCTTCTTTGTATTTGTAAAAAGAGCTTCTGCTAATTCCTACAATATCCGTAGCCTCCGCCACAGAACGACATTTCCCGGAATCTATGAGCCGTTTTGCCTCAACTACCTTCAGTAAAACCTCAGGAACGGCTTTTTCTTTCAGTACATAATAAGAAGTTTCTTCGTTCATTTGACTGTCTTTCTGTGAAATACACTTGTCCTCACTCGGAATACTCTATCATATTAAAGTGTTGAATGCAAGTATAAAATGAATTTTTCTCAACTTAAAATTGCAGATTTTCTAATCGAAGAATTATTCTGCATCCTGTGTATTTCTCGCAGGACATCCCAAAGACATCCATTTCAAGTAAGCGTTCATAAACTGATCCAATGCTCCGTCCATGACAGCGTCCACGTTTCCGGTTTCTTCACTGGTACGCAAATCCTTCACCATAGTATAGGGTTGCATGACATAGGAACGAATCTGGTTTCCCCAACCGATTTCCGATACTTCGCCTCGGATGCCGGCCTGTTTTTTCGCCTCTTCTTCCTCTTTCAAAAGATAGAGTTTTGCCTTCAACATCTGCATCGCCTTATCTTTGTTCATATGCTGCGAACGTTCATTCTGACATTGCACCACAATTCCCGTAGGATAATGGGTGATACGGATAGCGGAAGAAGTTTTGTTAATATGCTGTCCACCGGCACCGGATGAACGGTAGGTATCAATTCGGATATCCTCGTCTTTTACCTCTACATCCAAATCCTTTTCAATATCCGGCATAACATCGCAGGATGCAAAAGATGTCTGGCGCTTCCCCTGTGCATTAAAAGGAGAAATACGCACCAAACGATGCACACCTCTTTCTGATTTCAAAAGTCCGTAGGCATTTTCTCCATTCACCTGGAAGGTTACAGATTTAATACCCGCTTCGTCTCCATCCAAGTAATCCAAAACGTCCAAAGAAAAACCATGGCGTTCCGCCCAACGGGTATACATTCGATAAAGCATGGACACCCAGTCGCAGGCCTCCGTTCCGCCGGCACCGGAATGAAGGGTAACAATGGCAGACTCGCTGTCATATTCACCGGACAACAGCGTCTTCATTCGAATCTGTTCCAGATTTGACAAAAATTCCTCGAAGGCACTTTTTGCTTCTTCTACAATATCCTCGTCTTCCTCTTCGTTTCCGATTTCAATATATGCCTCAATATCGCTGTACAACTCTTCCAAGTTGGCATAAACAGCAATATCATCTTTCATGCTTTTCAAATCCTTTGTCTTTTGGGTAGACACTTCCGGGTCGTTCCAAAAATCGGGAGCTTCCATTTCCCTCTCCAATTCCTGAATACGGTTCTTTTTATTTTCCAAATCCAAAGATGATTTGATTTCTTTTAAAGGTTCTTCATAAGAAGAAAGCTGTTGTTTCAGCTGATCCAATTCAATCATGGGCACCTCTTTTTCTATTGATTTGCAATTTCTTCCATTAAGGTTTCAATTCCCTTAACTATTTGATTATCTTTGTAATAATCGTACTCCTCGTTAGCATCCCCACTATACTCGTATTCCAATTCCACATCCGGGGTGATTCCCTTTTCTTGGATACATTCTCCACTGGGCGTATAGTAAGAAGCAATAGTAAGTTTCATGGCACTTCCATCATTAAAAGGATAGGTGTTTTGTACCACACCCTTTCCGTAAGTGGTGGTTCCAATCAATGTTCCATAATCAAAATCCCGTACCGCACCGGAAAAGATTTCTGCTGCGGAGGCACTGTTGCCATTGACCAAAACAACAGTAGGCAAGTCCAAATAGGTTTCCCCATCAGAGGTAAACTCCGTCTTTTGGTTTTGATTATCCAACATATAAACGGTGGTGCCTTCCGGTAAAATATAATCCAGCATCTTTGTTACGGTATCTAACATTCCTCCGGGATTGCTTCTTACATCATAAATAACTGCCTGCATTCCCTGGGATTTCAAATCTTCCAAAGCATTCGTAAACTCTTGGTAGGTTCCATCAGAGAACTCGGAGATTTGAATATATCCAATAACCGCATTTCCATTTTCATCATTTAACATACGATAATCCACAGAAGGAACCTGAATGGATTTTCTTGTGCAGGTAACGGTTTGCTCCTGGTTGTCTCTTACAATGACAAGTTCCACCGTAGTACCTTCCTCACCGCGAATGTGCTGAACAAATTCTGAAAGTTCATACTCCGCTGCCACATATCCATCGGCGCTCACAATCACATCGCCCTTTTGTAAACCAGCCTCCTGTGCCGGTGTACCGTCATACACATTGGCGATGGACACCGCTCCGGAATTGGCATCTTTTGACAAGACTGCACCGATACCGGCATATTTTCCTGTGGCGCTTACCAAAAATTCTTGGTACTCTTCTGCGGTATAGTACGCAGAATAAGGATCGTCCAGTCCTTCCACCAAGCCCTTAATCAGTCCGGTTTGTAAATCTTCCTCGTCAAAATCCTTGTAGTAATAGCTTTTAATCACGGAGTACACAAGTCCCAACTTGTTTTCCGTAGTATCACTTAGGATATCACTGGCACTGTGATAAAACACTCCAAAGAAAATCCCCACCAGCAAAGCAAAAATTGCAGTGGCACTGCAAAGTCCCACCAAAATTCCCCGATGGAAAGATTTTCTGGATTTTTTCTTTAGAACAGAGTTTGACTCCGGAACGTTTTGCTCCGGAGTCGTAAGATCTGTATTATCATTTTTATAATAAGAATTATTATCCATGATTACACCTTTAAATGTCTTTTTAATGTAAATCGGCTTCCCACAAATCCGATTCCCACACCTAAAACAAGGGAAACCGGCAACAGCACACGAAACAGTTCATTTACCGGAACAAATTCCATCATAGATGAAAGTAACGTGAACTTTTCGGAAACATATCCAACAATACTTCCGTACAAGCTGTACAAAAGCGCCAAAGGAATGATAGAGCCAATCAAACCGATGACCATACCTTCCACAATAAACGGAGCTCTTACAAAGGTATCCTTTGCTCCAATCAATTTCATAATGGCAATTTCTTCCCGTCGAACAGAAATACCTACGGTAACGGTATTACTAATCAAGAAGACTGCAACCGCAATTAGGATCACAATAATTGCCACAAAAATAAGGGCAATCAAATTATTGAAATCCGTCAACACGTCCGCAACCATTTCTGATTGCTTCACTTCTCGCACACCCTCGAGACCTTCCAAAAAGGCTACCAGGTTTTCCTGCTGAGAAACATCTTTTAAATATACTTCATAATTGGCGGAATTTACCATAGGATTGTCTTCTTCAAATCCCGCAGCCGCCTCTTCATGGCCTTCAAAATAATATTCTTTGAAAGACTCCCAAGCTTCTTCCGCAGAAACGAAATGGTATTCAGAAACCTCAGGTCTGGTTGCAATTTCATTTCCAATGGTTTCTATTTGTTCATCAGTAATACCTTCTTCAAAGAATACGGTTACCGCAACACCTTCTTCCGCAGAATGAACCATAGAACCAAAGTTTACGCCCAAAGCGTAAAACACGCCGAACAAAAAAATGCAGGCGGTCATAGTTGCAATGGAAGCCAGAGAAAACATTTTGTTTCTCCAAATATTGATCAGGCCCTGCTTCACGTTGTATGTGAGTGTACTAATCTTCATCTGTGGTGTCCTCCTCTTCATCGCTTACGATGACACCTTCCCGAATGGTAATCACCCGTTTGTTCATAGCCTTTACAATATCCATATTGTGAGTTACCACCACTACGGTAGTTCCTCTCTTATTGATTTCATCCAAAAGCTTCATGATTTCCCACGCATTGTGGTTATCAAGGTTTCCGGTAGGCTCATCCGCCAATAAAATCTTTGGCTCGTTTACCAGCGCTCTTGCAATGGCAACACGCTGCTGCTCACCACCGGACAGTTCCTTGGGATAAGAACGGTACTTCGCAGCCAGTCCAACCAAGGACAACATCTGAGGCACCTTCTTTTTGATTTCTTTTTTCGGCGCTTCCACCACTCTCATGGCAAAGGCAACATTTTCATAAACTGTACGATCCTGCAATAATCGGAAATTCTGAAATACCACGCCGATATTTCTTCGATACATGGGAATATTTTTTCTGGAAATATTTCCAATGTCTCGTTTATTTACCATAATCTTTCCATGGGTAGGCTGCAGCTCTTTTTGTAAAAGCTTAATCATGGTAGACTTTCCGGAACCACTCTTTCCAACGATGAACACAAATTCACCGGGAGCAATATGAAGGTTTACATCGGTAATCGCCTGTACCCCTTTTTCATATGTCTTACTGACATGTTCGAGTTTTATCATAACAGACACTTCCTTATTTCTTTAGAAATCCTGGTCATCCATATATTTCATATATTCCACAACCATAAGGGCAATCTTAAAGGTAATGGCGTCCTCGAATACACGAAGATCCAGGCCTGTGCTTTTTTGCAATTTATCCAAACGATACACAAGGGTATTTCTGTGGATATACAACTGTCTGGATGTCTCGGATACGTTTAAGCTGTTTTCAAAGAACTTATTGATGGTGGTCAATGTTTCTTCGTCAAACTGATCCGGAGTTTTGTTTTCAAAGATTTCTTTAATAAACATTTTGCAAAGAGGAATGGGCAACTGATAAATCAAACGTCCAATTCCCAATACAGAATATGCGATGATATCCTTTTCCTTAAAGAAAATCTTTCCTACATCTAATGCCATGGTCGCTTCCTTGTAAGAACGGGAAACTTCCTTAATCTCACTGACAATGGTACCGTAAGCAATACGAACGGAAGTACCGGCCTTATCTGCAAAGGCATCCAAAATCACTTCTGCTGTCTTGTCTACTGTCTCATAGGTACCGTCTGCACCAATATCTTTTACCACGATGATATTTCCCTCATCTACTGCAGTAACAAAATCTGTGGTCTTTCCTCCGAAAACAGTACGGACACGATCCATCTCATCTCCATTTTTGTTTCCTTCTACTTCCACAACCATTACCACACGACGGGCTTCAATATCGATGTGAAGTTTTTTGGCACGATTATAAATATCAACCAAAAGCAAATTATCCAACAAAAGATTCTTAACAAAATTATCTTTATCAAATCTTTCACGATAAGCTACCATCAATTCCTGAATCTGGAAGGTAGCCACCTTTCCAATGGTAGATGCTTCTGCGCTGTCACCGTCTACCATGACAATGTACTCAACGCGACCTTCTTCCGAAACTTTATAAAACTGGCAGCCCAGTGCAATCTGGCTTTCTGCAGGTGAGCTTGAAAACTCGCTTACAGTCTCTCCATAGCTTCTTGCATCAGCAAAACTGGTTGCCAATACGCTTCCTTCTGTATCAAATATGGCGAAGTTGGCCTTTGTAATCTGATGTAAGCCATCCACCGTTTTTTGAAGGATTTGATTCGAAATCATTTTCCGTTCCTCCTAATTACCCCTTTTATACATATTCCACAATTACAGACGTTGTGTTTTTGCTAATTTCCCCAACTACAACCCCTAGTGTAATATAATTTGCTAAAAAAAGGAAGTGTTTTTTGGCGTTTTATTATGCAACATTGCCTTAATCTCCCTTTTTTTCCTTCTCCACTCTTCTATTACATCTATATTTTCTGACAATTACAATATAATACGTAATTATTACAAACTTTTAACATATTTTTTCAACAATAGAATTACACTTTTTTTGTCAAAGGAATCTTGTCTTTTTTGAAAATTTTATTCAAAAATTACAAAACAAGCGTTCGCAGTTTTTTCCCATTTTTTGTGGATAAAGTGGAAAACTCGTTTATAACTCATGTTTTCGTAATTCAATTTCGGTTTTTTGTGGATATCTTTTGTGGATATCTCCTCTTTCCACCGAACCCTTTGTAATAGAATTGTAAAATTTGTGCAAATTGAAGAAAATGCAATTTATACTTGAAAAATCGTTTTCAGAAACTTCGAATATCAATACATGGAATGTTCAAATTCCCACAGCTGAGTAAAAATAAATAGCCATAAAAAAAACCCCGGTCCAAAGACCGGGGCATAATAACTATTTTAGAAAATACGACGTACTGCCAAAATGGTACGATAGTATACGTTGGAATAAGTAATTCCTGTACGCTCATTGGAAGCATGAACGATAGTGTTGTTTCCGATATAGATACCAACATGTCCACTATAGCATACGATGTCACCAGGCTGCATTGCATCAACACTTACTGCATATCCAACGCTTCTATCTGCACTGGAAGAATGAGGAAGGCCTACACCAAATGCTGCATATACACTCATAACAAATCCTGAGCAGTCAGTTCCGTTTGTAAGGGAAGATCCACCGTAAACGTAAGGATTTCCAACAAACTGACAAGCATAGGAAGCAACTGCGCTTCCGCCTGATCCTGAAGGAGCTGCATAAGACTGAGATGCTGCACTGCTGCTTGCTGCAGATGATTTCGCTGCGGCCGCTGCGGCTGCTTTCTGAGCAGCTTCTTCTGCTGCTTTTCTCTCAGCTTCTTCTTTTGCAAGTCTTGCTTCTTCCTCTTCTTTGGATTCAGCTTGAACATATTCAGTGGTAAGTGTTACGTAATCTGTAGATACGTATCCGTCACCTTCTTCAGTAGATACCTTAACCCAGCCAGAATCTAATGTGGATTCATCTGTAACTGTAAGGTCATCTTCTACAGGTACCATACAAATAATAGCGGAATCTGTGGTAGCTTCTGCACGAACATATAATGTAGTGGTATTTACCTTTGCATATCTGGTAGATACAGATGCCGCAAGCTGTTCATCTCCTACAACCACATATTCGGATTTTACATAACCGGTAACGCTACCGGATGTAATCTTGTACCAGTCGCCTTCTGTCTCTAAGACTTCAGCTGCACTGTTATTGTAAAGCTTTCCTAATACTTCACTTTCTTCAGAAGCTTCGGAACGAACATTTACATAGTTGTCTACCTGTGCAATGGCAACTCCGGAATAATCCGCTGCCTGGTTGGTAGAGGTTTCTTCTTCTGTAGAAGCAACTGCTTCTGTATCACTTTCAGATACTTCTGTCTCTGCTTCTGTAGTAGCTGTGCTAAGCATGCCTGCCATAGCCAAATTTATACCTGATAAGGTAGAATAGGAATTCGCTTCTTCCTGTGTAGCAACATCTGTAGATAATGCGGCAGTAGCTCCTGCCAAAGGTGCTGCAACAGATGCGAAAGAAGTGGATCCGATTAACAATCCTGCTGCTAATGAATAAGTCACGATCTTAAGTTTTCGATTTCTATTCATGGTGTGATTAACTCCTTGTCATGTAACACATCTCAATTTCCTACTCCGAGATAAATGTTACGATTTTGTTACAACTTGTTACTTCGTTATTATAACAAGGGGAAACTCCTATGTCAAGAATTGGTTTTTACTGGCCATTTAAGTATTTTTCAACGGAGGTAATTGCATTTGCACCATCGGCTGCTGCAGTGATTACCTGACGTAAAAGTTTTGTTCGTACATCTCCTGCCGCGTAGATTCCGGGGATGCTTGTTACACAGTCTTCACCGGCAATCAAATATCCACCTTCATCCTGAGAAGGAAGCCCTTTGATGTTGGAAACATTGGGAACAATACCCACGGCCATAAACACACCGTTTACTGCAAGTTCGCTCTTTTCACCGGATTTCTTATTTGTAACAACAAGTTTTTCCACAGCGTCTTTTCCAACGATTTCATCTACGACAGTGTCATAAACGATTTCGATTTTATCAATCGCCTTTACCTGATCCTGCAATACCTTTGCACCGCGGAACTCGTCTCTCCGGTGAATCAAATAAACCTTTTCCGCAAAGCGTGATAAGAAAATAGCATCTTCCAACGCCACGTCACCACCACCAACAACAGCTACGGTCTTCTTTCTAAAGAAAGCTCCATCACAGGTTGCACAGTAGGAAACGCCCATGCCGGTCAATTCTTTTTCACCAGGCACCATAAGCTTTCTGTGGTCAGCTCCGGTCGCAATGATAATGGTCTTTCCTTCATAATCACCATTGTCTACCGTCTTTAAAACTTTGGTCTCTCCATTATCCACAATCTCTGTAACTCTTCCGGAAGCATATTCTGCTCCAAGCATATCCGCATGCTCTTTCATCTTGTCACCCAAATCAAATCCGGATACTCTAGGAAGACCAGGATAATTATCTACCTCATAAGTAGAAGTGATCTGTCCTCCTGCCATGGGAGAATCAGATAATACTAATGTAGAAAGTCCGGCTCTTTTTCCATAGATGGCTGCTGCCAAACCTGCAGGACCGTTACCGATAATAATCACGTCGTAAATCATAAAAACCTCCTTGTGTTTTCATATGTATTGAATCTTCTTTGTTGTTTCGTTGTTGTATAATTAAATTGTGTACAATCTATTTGTAGAATACACCCTTATTTCTCATCTGTCAACAACAAAAATTCTTTTCTCAGTCTTCCTATATAATATAGGGAACCAAAGGCCAGTGTATCTTCCTTCTCTTTAAAATATCCCTTCTCCAAAGCTTCTTTTAAATCCTTACATATTATAATAGGAAGATCTTTTCGTTTCTTTGCAATCACCTTTCCTAATTCCTCCCCGGGAAGGGCTCTTGGATTGGGCGGTGTCACGCAAACTGCCTTCTTGGCAAAAGGCAACATGATATCTAACATTTTATCATAGGCCTTATCTCCTAAGATACCCACAATAAGACAAAATTCTTTTCCGGGGTAATCCTGTTTCAGTGCCTGTGCCAACGCACGCACCCCATCTTCATTATGGGCGCCGTCTATTAAGAAAAGAGGCTCCTTTGCCAAAAGTTCAAATCGTCCCGGCCAACGGGCATTTTTCATCCCCCGTCGAATTCCATCCTCACTGATGAAGTAGCCCATGGATTTTAGTGCCACAAGAGCACTGTAGGCAAGAGTAGCGTTTTCTTTTTGGTATGTTCCCTTCATACCGGTTTCCACATCATTTGGCAATTCCAGCAAGGGTAGTGCTTCCCCTTTTACCGACTTTATCTTTTGGTCAAATACCTCTTTTGCCTCCGGCTGCTGAGACGCTAAAAGCACCTTTCCAAAAGGCTTTATAATTCCGGCCTTTGCGGTAGCAATTTTTTCCAGAGTATCCCCAAGATAATTCATATGATCAAAAGAAATCTTTGTAATGATAGAAATCAAGGGAGTGGGAATTACGTTGGTTGCATCCCCCTCTCCACCAAGGCCCACTTCCACCAAGACAATGTCACAGTTTTTTTCTTTAAAATAAAGAAGGGCCATAGGAAAAAGCATCTCAAACTCTGTAGGCATTTCATGTCCATCTGCCACCATTTGCTTTGCACTGTCCATCACCTTTTGTCCAATACGTACAAAATCATGTTCTGAAATATTTTCTTCTCCAATACGAATCTGTTCCTCATAGTCAAACACCCAGGGGGACTGAAACCGTCCCACCCTATATCCTTCTTCCGTAAGAACTGAAGACAAAAAGGCTATGGTAGAACCCTTTCCGTTGGTTCCCGCCACATGAATCATCTTTAAGTCTTTCTCCGGATGCTGCAAATAATCCAAAAGAAGCTCTACCCGGGAAAGTCCCAGAGCAGAGCCACTGTTTGAATATGATTGCAAAAAATGAAGTACTTCCTGTTTTGTCACAACCATATCTCCTTTATTATTGTTTTACAAATCCTTCTTTCATTTCGGAAGGCATTAATCTTGGAATCGCCTTTAATACCACAGTTAAAATAATGGTATCAATAGGGAACATAATCAAAACCTTTAACAATCTACTAGCAACCACTACAGAAAAAGCATTTCCGTAGAGAATGGAAAGATTGATGGAATTAATTACCAAACTGCAGACGATGGTTTCTGTAAGTTCTGCCGCAATAATTCTTGGAACGGTAATTCTTTTTTTATAAAAGAACAATCCATAAATAATACCGGACAAAATACTTGAAATAGTAAAGCCGGGGAAAAATGCTCCCGTAGGTTTTACCAAATAGCCCAATACATCAGCCAACATTCCAATAACGCCGCCTACTGCGGGGCCAAACATAGCTCCACCTACTGCAATAGGCAAATATTGAAAACGAATCTCAATCAATTCCGTAATGGGAACCTTAAAAAATCCCAAAACCGTAGCTATGGCCACCAAAAAAGCGGACACTGTCAATACACGTACATTTTTTAATTTTTGCATAAAAAAACCTCCTTATGTGAATCCTACATATACATAAAGAGGTCTATTCTCCATATGTAACAGCGGGATGCGACCCTAAAACCGCAAGCGAATGCTTTTCGTCTGAATATCAACTCCCTGTATACTCAGCACTTAACGCAATAAGGTCTACTCTGTAATTTCCATGATAAATATAGGTCTTTTCCTATTTGCTGTCAATAAAAAAATGCTAATAGTTTCTGGACGCTATAATTTCATCTGTTACAACGGTAACATTATAAGTGTTTGCCCCAACAGATACGGAAGATACAGATTTAATGGCACTGAACTGACTTTCTTCCATATAATAATCGTGTACCGTGGAACTTCCCTTTTCCAAATCACTGATAATCATCTCTGCCACCGTTCCGTAATTGGGATTGCACTCTACATCCAAAGCAATCTTTCCCGCCAAAGTCTGCTTCAACCCCTCATTTGTAGCATCAAAAGAAATCACCAAAACTTCCCCCGCAGCAATATTGGAGCCTACGGTTTTCCCTGAGGCTTCCAAGGCTTCAATGGCACCTAAGGCTTCACTGTCGTTTTCGCAATATACCACATTGATTTCATCGCCATGTTCCGAAAGCATGGATTCCATAACTTCACGGCCTTTTGCCTGCACAAAGTCTGCGTCTTCTTGGGCTATAATATTCCACCCCTCATGTTCCGCGTATTCCGTCAATGCATTGCTTCGTCCGATTTGAGCACTGGAACCTGCAGTTCCCTGAATGTGAGCAATGTTGATTGCCTCTGTGTAGCCAACAGAATTCAAGTAGGCTTTCAACCAGGCACAGGCTCTTTTCCCTTCTAAGGAAAAGTCACTGCCTACCCAGGCGGTGTAAACAGAATCATCCTCCACAGAAACCTGACGGTCCACAATAATCACGGGAATCCCAGCTTCCTTTGCCTCAGAAAGTGTGGCATCCCATCCGGTTTCCGTAATGGGATCCAAAACAATGTAATCCACCTCTGAATCAATGAACTCACGCATTGCCTTTAACTGATTTTCCTGCTTTTGCTGTCCGTCGTCATACACCAGACGATACCCTGTGGTAACGCTAAAGGCGCTTTGCATAGAGGATGTGGAAGCCAACCTCCAATCCGATTCCGCTCCAATCTGGGAAAAGCCCACCGTCACCAAAGACGTCTCCGGCTGTTTTGCAGTTTTCACCGTTGTTCCACATGCACAAAATGCCAGCCCTGTAAAAAGGGCCAGCATAAGCGCTACGGGTTTTTTCTTTTTAAAATGATATCTCTTCAATCCAATTTCCCCATACATTAAGCCTTCTTCTTTTCTCGTAATACAGCGAAGATACTCTGAATAACGATGAACAAGAAGAGCAAAGCTGCTGTTAAAATATTCGGCCACGAACTAGCCAGCTTTCCGTTGGTCTTTACAATAGATGAAATGGTACCGTTAATCAATACACCGAAGAAGGTACCGATAACATTTCCTACACCACCGGTTAATAAGGTACCACCGATAACGGCGGAAGAAATGGCATCCATTTCATAACCTAAAGCCTGCTGTACCGAACCTGACATTGTATTTAAACAATAGCAGATTGCCCCGATGGAGGTCAATACAGAGCATAGAACATATGCTTTTAACTTGGTAAGTTTTACATTTAATCCCATCATAGCTGCGGATTGTTCAGAACCACCTACCGCGTACAAAGAACGTCCAAACTTTGTGTAACGAAGCATTAAAAATACTACTACCAAAACAATCAATGCGATCACTACACCTACACGAACGTAAGGCACTACGTATACGCCGTGATTGTTTTCATATCCTCCGAAAGGAAGAGGAATCTTTAAGTTTGCAATATCGTAAAAGAGCTTGTTGGTCTGTTCTGTGATAGAAATCTGGTCAGTACAAATTACTGCCGTCATACCTCTGGCAAAGAACATACCGGCCATGGTAACGATAAATGGCTGAATTTGCAGATATCCGATTAAGTATCCCTGAACGGCACCAAATACAACACCGATCAAAAGCACGATTAGAATCATCTGTACTGCACCAATACCCTTTTGCATACCTACGCCTAAGAGCATACAGTCCATAGCTACCACTGCACCAACGGAAATATCAATTCCCGCTGTAAGCATTACCACGGTAAGTCCGCAGGAGATGCAAATCAATCCTGCATTGGTAATTAAAATATTAAGGAAGGTCTGAAAATGTGTGAATCCTTTTTCTCCGTATGCGATACATCCACCGGCATACAAAACTACAAACAATGCAATTGTGATAAATAAAAGGATGGTATTTCCGTTAAGTTTTGTCTTTTTCATGTTATGCTACCTCCTTTACCGCATTCTTTGCAGCGGCTTTTTTTCTAACATAAGCCTGAATCGGAGGCGCCTGAATTGCAACGATGATAATAACGATAACTGCTTTGTAAACCGGAGCCTGGCTGGTGGAAACACCTAAAGCATACAATGTAGTTGTAATTGCCTGAATGGTATATGCACCGATAATGGAGCCGGCTAAATTGAACTTTCCTCCTCCAAGGGAGTTTCCTCCCAAAGCAACTGCCAAGATTGCATCCAATTCCATGTACAAACCAATGTTGTTGGAATCAGCGGATGTAATTCTTGATGACTGCATGATTCCTGCAACTGCTGCAAAGAATCCACAAAGAACATAGGTCAAAAAGATAATGGTCTTTGAATTCAGTCCGGCAATTCTAGATGCCTTTGAGTTGATACCTACAGACTGAATATAAGTACCCAAAGCTGTTTTGTTTAAAGCAATGGATAACACTGCGATACAAATAGCGGTGATAATGATAGGTGTGGGAATGGGTCCCAAGAAGCTTCCGAAGAAACCATAGCTATCATTTCTTACGTAAACGATCATATCGTTACAAACCAAAAGTCCAATGGCACGGGCTGCCGTAAACAAAATCAAGGTAGCAACCATAGGCTGGATCTTTAAATGAGCAACCAAGAAGCCATTGAAAGCACCGCACAAACTGCCTACTACCAAAGCCCCCAAAAGACCAACTACCAAAGGTACTGCCAATTCAGATGTGGAAGTTACACCGTATCCTGCCAAAAGCATACAGCATACAGATGCAGATAAACTCATTACAGATCCAACGGAAATATCCGTTCCTGCAGAGGATGAAACAACCAAAGTCATTCCCAATGCCAAAATCGCTGCTTCACTGCCTCGGTTTAAAATATCAATGATACGACCATAAAGAATGGTTCCGTTACTTGTAGTTGTCTGTAATGTAATCTTAAAGAAACTAAAAGGATTGTTTCCCAAAGAAGCATCGTAAATAATATTTACGGCCATTACCAAAAGTAAACATACTACCGGAAGAAGTAAGGGCCATGCTTTTATTTTCTGCCAAAGTGTTTTGTTCTTATTCATGAGCCTTGTCACCTCCCGCGATTGCTGCCATTACACTTTCCTGTGTAAGATTTTCACTAAGTTCATCTACCATTTCTCCGTCACGCATAATTACCATGCGGTTACAGGTACGTAACATCTCGGAGATTTCGGAAGAAATAAACATAATGCTCTTTCCTTCTTTTGCCAAATCCACTACCAACTTTTGGATTTCGGATTTGGTTCCCACGTCAATTCCTCGGGTAGGTTCATCCAAAATTAAGAATTCCGGATCTGTTGCCAACCAACGGGCCAAAATAACTTTCTGCTGATTTCCACCGGAAAGCTGATTGATTTTTGCCTCTCTGGAAGGACATTTGATGGATAACAAATCAATATAATAATCTGCGATTTCTTCCTGTTTCTTCATGGGAATGGGCTTTAACATTCCTCTCTTTGCCTGAATAGCAAGAATAATATTTTCACGGATGGACAAATCTCCGATAATACCTTCTGCTTTTCTGTCGTCAGGAAGCATACCCATGCCAAGATTCATGGCATCGATGGGCTGATTGATTTTGACTTCCTTTCCGTTTACCTTTAAGCTTCCGCCGGAGGCTTTGTCTGCGCCGTAAATAACTCGAGCCAACTCGCTTCGTCCGGAACCTAACAATCCGGCAACACCAACTACTTCTCCTTTGTGAATTTGAAGGTTGAAAGGTTTTACTGTACCGGTGTGGGTAAGTGCGGAAGCATCAATAGCAACCTCACTTTTATCCAAATCAATATCTTCTTTTTCGATGGCATCCAAATCATTTAGATCCTTACCCATCATAGCAGCAACCAGTTTTACTCTGGGAAGCTCCTCAATGGGATATTCTCCAACGAAGGTTCCGTTTCGAAGAACGGTAATACGGTCGCACACTGCATATACCTGTTCAAGGAAATGGGTTACAAACACGATTCCTACTCCCTGCTTACGAAGTCTTCTCATAAGAACAAAGAGCTTTTCAACTTCTTCATCATCCAAAGATGAAGTAGGTTCATCCAAAATCAGAACCTTACAATCCATATCAACAGCTCTGGCAATTGCTACCATCTGTTGAATTGCCAAAGAATAATTTTCCAAATTTTGCGTGACATCAACATCGATGCCTAAATCATCCATTATTTTTTGTGAGCGCTTATTATAGGATGCGCGATCCACTGTATGTAATTTTGTTAGGGGTTCTCTTCCGATAAACAAGTTTTCTGCTACAGAGAGATTTGGACATAAGTTTACTTCCTGATACACTGTGGAGATTCCAACATTTTGTGCATCTCTGGTGGAATGGTTTCTCACCGGTCCTTCGATTCCATCAATATGAATTTCACCGGCTTCAAAATCATTGATACCTGTCAAACACTTAATCAGTGTAGATTTTCCTGCTCCGTTTTCCCCCATTAGTGCATGTATTTCGCCTTTTCTCAAAGTAAAATCCACATTGTCTAATGCTTTTACACCGGGGAAAGTCATGGTAATTCCTCTGGCGGTCAAAACAACATTGTTTTCCATGAGGGGTCTCCTTTCCTTTGTTGAGTCTTCTTTAAAAAAGGGGCATCGGGATGTACCCGACGCCCCTGCGTTTTTTCTAATTTAAATTTTCATTTGAATTAGTACTGAGCGTCAATTACGTCGTCTGTAACTTCCGTCATTGTCTGAGCTTCTCCGTCGATAGAGAAATCAACAATTGCATCGGGAAGTGCATACCAATGCTCTTCCATGAAGATTTCTTTTTCAACAGTTTCGCCAGCTTCCAATTTCTGGATAACTTCTTCTACAAAAGGAGCAGCAAGAGGATTACATTCAAAGTCAGCTGTAATCTTTTTAGCCTTAACCTGCTCTAAGCCTGCTGTACAAGCATCGAAGGAAATAAGGATTACATCTCCGTCAAGACCATATGTAATACCTGCATTGTCCATAGCTGTCATAGCACCGAAAGCTTCGTTATCGTTCTGGCAAACTACAACATTGAATTTTCCTTCATAAGACTTGCAGTAACTTTCCATGATGGACTGTCCACCGTCTTCTGTAAAGTCACCATCCTGCTCATCTAACTTGTTCCATCCGTTTGCTTCAGCGATTTCATCGAAACCTTCGCTACGTCCGATCTGAGCAGAAGCACCGGTAGAACCAGCAATTGTTAAGTAGTTGATTTCAGAAATTCCTTTTGATTCAGCATAAGCTTTTAACCATTCACCAGCAGCCAAACCTTCTGTTTTGAAGTTTGATCCAACCCATGCGGTATACTTGTCTGAATCTTCAATTGTACGGTCGATTACGATTACAGGAATTCCTGCGTCTTCGCACTCGGTAAGTACTGTATCCCATCCTGTTGAAACGATAGGATCGATAATGATGTAGTCAACGTCCTGCTCGATAAATGAACGAACTGCTTCTAACTGAGCTGCTGAATCATTGTCGCAGTCTACAAAGCTTAAGTCATATCCGTTTGCTTCAGAGAAAACGTCCTGACAAGATTTTGTGGATGCTGTACGCCAGTCAGATTCATGACCAACCTGTGCAAAACCAATGCTAATGGTATCTCCTGATGCTCCGCTATCTCCGGAATCCTCAGTTGTTGATGCTGTATCTGAAGAATCAGATGAATCTGATGCAGCACCGCCGCATCCTGCTAACATTCCTACAGCCATTGTTGCTGCAAGGAAAATACCAAGTAATTTTTTCTTCATGTAAAAATCCCTCCTTAAAAAAAATCCTACTCCCACCAACTTCCGTGGAAGCTCTCTACTTGATGATGTCATTATAGAGCCCCACTTTTGTTTCCTCCATGGAATTATTTATTCTTTTTTTGGATATTTTTACGAAAAAAAATTGGATTTTTGAAAAAGTTCAATTTCTAACGAAAAAAAGTTAAGATTTTTATGATTTCATAAAAATCTTAACTTTCATTACATCTCATCTAAATTTTGTTCTTTTCTTTTTGGGAAGCGAACCTCCACTGTAGTGCCTTTTTTGTATTCACTGTCCACAAAAAGTCCGTAGGTTTCACCGTAATTCATACGAAGTCGCTCCGCTACATTTGCCATACCAAAACCGTTGTCGTTTTCCGTAGGATGGGCTCTGGTAGATACGGTGTGCCGAAGTTCCAATAGCTCTTCCCGCTCCATTCCAATACCGTCATCAATGACAAGAATGCGAACACAATCTCCGCCATCCACTGCTTTTACAGTAATCTTTCCCATACTGCGCTTGTACTTGATTCCATGATAAAGGGCATTTTCCACGATGGGTTGCAATGCCATTTTTATAATCAAATACCCCTCCAACTCCTGAGGCAAATCCAGTTCAAAGGATAAAATATCCCGATAACGGAAAGACTGAATCTTTAGGTAGGCTTCAATATGTTGAAATTCTTCCTGCAAGCGGATAAAATCCCGGCCACCGGATAAGGTAGTTCGGAAAAACTGAGACAGGTACGTTACGATGTTTTCCGCATCTTCCTTTCGGTCATCTTCCACCAGCCATACAATGTTGTCCAACGTATTGTATAAAAAGTGGGGATTAATCTGGGCCTGCAGCAACTTCAATTCCAGATTTCTGGAATTGATTTGTTCTCTTTTAATATTTTCTACCAAAACCTCAATCTGATCCGCCATAGAGTTGAAGGTTTCATATAAGACCTTCAGATCCGTATCCTTGGCTTCTTTGGTTCGAACAGCAAAATTACCTTGACCAAACTGTGCCACCGTATCTTCCAAATTTCCAATAGAGTTGGTAATACTTTTTGACATCAGACCTGCCAGTGTCAAAGAAGCCACCACTACAATAACAAAAACCGTAATGGAAATCTGGACAATCACATCCAGTCTGGATCCGATTTCATCCTGAACCTTGTCCATTCCCTGAGATTCATAGTAGTTGTATTCGGAGATTCGTTCCTGAATCAACTCTGTAATAATTCGAATATCCGTATCTAAGCTCAAAACATTTTGGTCATAGTAACCGGACATCTTCACCCTGGAGTTAATATCATTCACTCGCTTTTGCAAGGTATTTAAAAGATGAATGGTGCTTTTGGCACTTTCCTTTGCCTCATAGGAAAAGGAAGAATCTTCTAGAGACTCAAAGGCATCTACAGCCTCCGAAATCATATCATCAGGGTTTTTCATATTCAGCTGAGTTTCCACTTCCTCCTTGGTCATGGAGCGAATCACCATCTGATACATCACCGCATCCATATCTTCTTTAAATTCAATATTGTACTTATTGGCTAAGGTGATATTTGCTCCGATGGTATTGTACTCATCATAAAATCCATTCATGCTCACCAGCAAAAAAACTGTAATTGCCGTGTAAGGAATGAAAAATACCATGATCATAATCCCTAGTTTTTTCCGAAGAGAAATCTTTCGAAGGAGCCGTTCCATTTTGTGAACGATATTATGAATCACGCTGTGCTCCTCCTCTGGCTCTGTATTCCTTTGTTGTCATTCCCTGGGTCTTTTTAAAGGTGTAACTGAAATAATGAGGATCCTTATACCCCACCTCATAGGCGATTTCAGAACTTCTTTTTTTGGTTGTCATTAAAAGTTCTTTAGCCCGTTCCATTCTTTTTTGAATAAGATATTCAATAAAGGTGGTACCCATGTCCTTTGAAAAACTTGCAGACAAATGGTTTGGACTGACATTTACAAAAGATGCTACCTTGTTCAAAGACATATCATCTTCCATATAATGCTCATCTATATAATTCACCGCTGTATTTAATACGGTGCCGTATCGTTTCTCCACCCGATGATCTCTTAAGTGGATGGCCTGTTTCAAAAGGTCTTTTAAGTAACGAACAATCTTGTTCTTGTCGCTGTTGGCGGATTGAATAATCTCATCGATTTTTCCGTATTCTTCTTCCATAGCATCCGTATCCGCTCCTAACTCCTTTAGGTTTCGAATCACTGACACGTAGATATCCATTGTGATGTAGCTAAGGAAAATCAAAGATTTGGAATTCTTTTCTCCAATACTTTCATAGATGTTTTCCAAAAATGATTCAGCCTCATCATAAGTTCCTGTTTTTAAAAAGTTGTCTACGGTTTTCCCTGCGGTCTCATGAGTCAGAGCAACACTTAAATCCATAGTTCCCACGGTAGAGGCTGTACTTTCTTCTCCATCCTCCGCATAAATAATCTGGTTTTTGCTCATTAAAAAACGCTTGGAAAATGCTCTGTTGGCCTGAAGATAGGTATCCTTCACCCGACTCAAACGGTCTACTACGGAACCAACCCCTATGAAATAAGTGGCATTTGGAATCTCATCAATCAATGAAGTAATATCCATTAACACATCAGGAATCTCATCAGAAAGAGCCTCCATATCATTTCCCACTGCCAAGAAGGCAAATCCCTCTTCTTCTCGATCAAAGACAAACCAGTTTTCGTATACGCCAATGGTTTCATCCAGCTGAGTACGAAATGCATTTCTGGTTTCTGAGTATTCGTTTCCACTTTCCCCTTCCACATCAAGAGTCAAAAGGACCACGCAAAAATAGCGGGCAGATAGATTAATATATAATTCTTTTCCCTGGGATAAAATTTCGGACATGGACATCGTATTCATTACCAAAGCAGAAAAGAGCTTCATACGGTCCTGTTCCATGGTTTCCGCCTTTTCTTCCTTGGAATACAATGCCTGATGTTTTTTATCTTCTTCGATTTTTTCCTGAACGTGCTTGATTTTTTCTAAAAGCGCATTGGGTGCAATGGGCTTTAATAGATAATCCGTAACACCTATGCTAATGGCTTTTCTAGCATACTCAAACTCATCATAGCCAGAGAGAATCATAATCCGGGTCTCCGGTAATTCTTTCCGAACCATTTCCGATAATTCCAAGCCATCCACAAAGGGCATTTTGATATCGGTTAACAAAATGTCCGGCTTGGTATCTAGAATCATAGGATATGCCAATTCTCCGTCACTGGCTTCCCCTACAAATTCAATATTTTCCTTTTCCCAATCAATACGCTTGCGGATACCTTCCCGCATAGCGATTTCGTCTTCCACCAAAAATAAGCTGACCACAATATTTCCCCCGATAAATTTCCTATTTCCTCTATATAAATTCCCAACCCGGTTTTCTTTTTCCCAAGTCAAACCCGTGTTATCCGGTTTACACCCTTTTTTTGAACAACCCTGTATGATCTAATTTTAAATTTCTTCCACGTAGGTAACATAATCAAGATTGTTCAACTCTTCAAATAGAGCGTGATGGGAATGCTTTTCCCCATAATCCACTTCAATCATAAGTGCCGCATCCGTGCCTGCCAAAGTCTTATCCTTAGTCTTATTCATACTGCTGATGGAATAACCCATTTGAGTCAGTTTCTTTCGAAGTTTTTTTACTCCAACCGTCTCCTCCACTTCCACATATAAACTGACATAACGGCTGTTCTCCTCAACCTTTTGAGAGAGTTTCATCAATATAAGATTGGCAACCATAACCATGAAAAAGCAGGAGATCCCCACTGACATATAACCTGCGCCAAATGCCATTCCCATGCAGGAAGCCACCCACAGGGACGCTGCTGTAGTCAATCCTTTAATCTGATTTCGACCGGTTACAATAATAGTGCCGGCACCCAAAAAACCAATACCGCTGACTACCCCGGCAGGAATACGACTGACATCTGCATTCAGGCCATTCAGATTTGCAAGATATAAATTTAAGACTGCTGCCACTGCGGAACCCAGACTCACTAAAGCAAAGGTACGGATTCCGGCGCTATGGCGTCTCACCACACGCTCCCATCCAATCAAACTTCCGCAGACAGTAGCAAAGACCAAACGAATGATGACGGCTGCATCATCCATCCCCTGTAAATAATCTAATACTTCACCCATATTTCTTCTCCATAACCCTTTTTATCTATAATATGTTTTTTCCAAAAAATCTGCAATAGAACAAAGTGGATAACGAAAACACCATCATTTCATTGTAAAATTGATCTGTAAAGCTTCATGGCAATCATAACAACCACAACTGTAACAAGCCCAGCCCAGACTTCAACCGCCCATAGCGGCACCACGCTCCTCTGGTAGAGTGCGGGGAAAAGATCCATCAGCATATGAAGTCCTATGG
>JAEEGL011727179.1_pt1 | contig 25710 bp, 24 predicted proteins | sample 9134231 | NCBI WGS metagenome assembly JAEEGL01 (sample SAMN16246548, study PRJNA631951) | gut metagenome | biome: gut microbiome; feature: rumen; material: fiber-attached | host: Bos | place: Iran: Karaj | collected 2018-10 | reverse complement strand
GTTTACAATGCGTCAACCTCGTTAACCCATATCAACAAGTCAGGCATCAACAAGTTTGATCGTCACCGTATTGACCGGTTCGTCTCTCAGGCTGCTTCTGAAATACGTCGCAGCTATCTCCGAACGATCCGTCCCTCCTATAAGAAATTCCATCATATCCTTTACGCTGTTGATCGGAATTCCGTCCATATCGGTTATAACATCCCCTTTTCTGAGTCCCGCTTCCGCTGCCGGAGAAGAAGGCACCACTTCATTGATATATATGCCGTGATCAAGCCCCATCGATGTAAGAACATCGGCAGGCATATCCTCTGCTCTTATTCCGGGGTGGACCGTGCTTTTACCGTTCAAAAGAGCGATCAGAATGTCTCGTATGCTGTTAACCGATACGCACACGGTAATCCTGTCATCTTCATTCTGTTCGGCATAATGAGAAATAATGCCGATCATCTCACCGGACATGTTTATGATGACAGCATCAGAGCCCGTGTGATACGGAAGACCGGTCGCAAATACATCAAGCACACCGTCCTGCACATAGCACTTTCGTCCGACCGCCGAAACAAAACTGTATGCCAAAGAGCCGGCATAACCATCCGGCATGCCCGCTGCCATAACGGAATCTCCCACATTTACCTTTGATGAATCACCGATGCATATGCAACGAAGCATTGCTTTTTCCTTTGAAGTGATCTTTTCGAGTTCAACCGCAACGATAGCAAGATCAAGAACCGGATCTGTAAGAAACACCTGTCCTTCAATATTGAACCCATCCGCAAGGATTACTTCGATCCTGTCGGCAGTCTCCGTTTTTGTACATGAAGTCATGACAAGCAGCTCCACTCCGTTTTCACCGAGTATAACTCCCGTTCCGTCCACATATGATTCAATGTTCTCATCAAGCCAGTTAACACCGCTGCTGAAGGATCTTACCGTAACGATGCTTTCCGAAACCGAAGCATAAAGACCTTTAAGCGAGCCGACTATTCCGTTGTAATTATCCATTGGATCGGTCTGCTCCTGTATCGCTTCCTGCGCCGAATCGGTTTCGGGAGCGGGGGTTATCGGAACAATTTCCGATCCGACTTCACCGGTAGCTTGCTGCTCCTCTTTTTTTTCTTCTTTTTTTATCTCCTCAACATTCACAGAAGGTGTCGGTGAAGGTGTCAATGTCGGAGACGGTGAGACAGCTGGTGTATTTTCAGCTTCCGACGATGGCACGGGTGTTTCGGATACTGTCGGGCTTATCTTTCCGTTTTCGGTAATCCCGCTCGAAAGCTTTACCTCGCTTCTCGTGGGATTGACCAACATGGTTTCGGGCTGTTTTTCTTCCACTCCGAGCATCTTTTTGACCGGTTCCTCCGACAGCACAAACACTATCCGCGAAACGAATCCGATGATCACAGCCGCCAAAAGCGCGAATCCGCACACTTCAAGAACCTTTTTTATCTTTCTTTTGGTCTTGGGTTTGATCTTTTCTGTTATGAAACTTTTTTCTTGTTCCTGATTCTTTTCGATGTTATTGTTATCCATGTTCTCATTTCCTCAAATGAAACGCGAAAACGCTTCATTGTTTCCGGGTGCTTTACCGTTTTCTGATGGTTAACCACCTGAAATCGGCAATGTGAAAGTAAATTCCGTACCTACTCCCTCGGTACTGATAACATTGATATTCTCATCATGAGCAGTTATTATCTCTTTGACGATTGAAAGCCCCAGCCCGGTTCCCTTTTTATCCTTTCCGCGAGAGGAATCCTGCTTATAGAACCGCTCCCAGATGCGTTTTATGTTCTCTCTGCTGATTCCTTCACCATGATCCCTGACATGAATGAGTGCCTTTGCACCCTTTTCTTCCGTTTCTATCTCAATAACCGATTGCGAACGGGAAAACTTAATCGCGTTGTCGATCAGATTATATAAAACCTGTTGTATTCTTCCTAGGTCTGCATCGACAAATGTACTCTTCGATGCAAATGACAGCTCTATGCTTATCTTCTTTTTCAGGCAGGTTACTTCAAAAGATGCAGCCGTGTTTTTGATTGCTTCGTTTATGTCGAAGCTCGTGATTTCAAGCATTACGCCGCGTGCATCGATCCTGTTCAGATCAAGAAGGTCTGAGGTGAGCTTTGAAAGTCTGTCGGTCTCAAAAAGGATTACATCAAGGTATTTATTCCTGGCCTCCTCAGGTACGGTTCCGTCCTTTATCGCCTCTGCGTACCCTTTTATCGATGTGAGCGGCGACCTGAAATCGTGCGAAACGTTGGCTATAAATTTTTTCTGATAATCATCAACCTGTTTTATCTGACTTACCATGTAATTGATCGCATTGGTAAGGTCGTTGTACTCGTCGTGAGTCCTGCACTTTAATGTGTAAGAGTAATTTCCGCCCGCGTATTCAAGAGCCGCCTTCCTTATCTTTCTGGTAGGATATGCCGCTATGATGTATATAACAAAGAACGACACAGCCATCAATATGCAGATTACCAGAAGTTCAAGGTTGATCTGATTCATCCTTTCGAGATACCGGTTCTGTACCTCGCGCTCCGGCGTCAGGACGCAGACATAGGCCTTAACCGCGTATTTATACATAACAGGAGCCGTCACAGTGAGCATCGGTTCGTCAAGTATATCCTCTATCAGGACATTGTCGTGATAAACCTTATACACAAATTCGGGATCGATTTCGCCAAGGTCAAACACCTTTGTGCTTTCTGAATCGACAACAACCTTGTTTTTGCTGTTAATGATCCAAATCCTCTGTCCGAGTATATCACTCAGCATCGTCACCTGGTCACGCATCTGTCTCAAAGTATATTTTGAGTCGTAGAACCTGACTATATAACCGTCGGCGAGTCCCGTAGCGCATTCAAGAAGCTCATCTCGCCGTTCCTGAACTATCCTGTCTCTCTGCATTCCTCCGAGAAATGTATTGGCGCAGAAGAAAAGCATAACAACGGTCAGCGCATAGCATATGATAACCTTTACCGGTATCTTCATAGGCCTTATCTCCCGACTTCGAATTTATAACCCACGCCCCATACCGTCGAAATCCTCCACTCTCCGGTATCGGGAAGCTTTTCCCTGAGTCTCTTGATGTGGACATCTACTGTTCTCGTGTCTCCGATGTACTCGTAGCCCCAAATGTGTTCAAGAAGCTGTTCTCTCGTAAAAACACGATTCGGAGACGTAGCAAGGAAATAAAGAAGTTCAAGTTCCTTCGGCGGCATATCGACCGCCGCGCCCTTGTATCGACAAGTGTAATCGGACAGACTAACGGTCAGATCCGTGTATGCAACCTTCTCCCCGTTATCACTTTTTTCGGGCAGCCCGAAACCTGCGGGATTGCGCCTTAAGACCGCCTTTACTCTTGCAACGAGCTCCTTGGAATCAAATGGCTTTACCATATAATCGTCAGAGCCGAGTTCAAGACCGAGCACCCTGTCAAATGTCTCTCCTTTTGCGGAAAGCATGATTATGGGTACTGACGAAGTCTGCCTGATTCTTCGGCACACTTCATATCCGTCAATGCCCGGAAGCATTATGTCGAGTATGATAAGATCCGGCTGAAATTCACCGAATTTACCGATGGCTTCCTCACCGTCTAAGGCTATCTCTGTTTCATAACGTTCTTTCGTCAGATAAAGTGAGATAAGCTCCGCAATGTTATTGTCATCATCAACTATCAGGATTTTCTTTGCATTATCCATACTAACCTTCCTATTCTTCAGTCCGGGTGAGATCCGTATTTCGATATAATTTTGCGAACGATGTACTAGTTGGTTTGTTTAAATTCTACGATCGTTACGCCCCTGTCACCCTCGTGAAATGTTCCGAAGCGGTAGGACGAAACATATTTGAGCCTCTTTAAGAGCCCGTGAACCGCATCCTTAAGTGCTCCGGTGCCTCTTCCGTGAATGACAGAAACATTCTGAAGACCGGCAAGATAGGCATCATCAAGATATTTTTCGACAATCGGAAGCGCCTCATCAACCCTCATGCCGATCACGTTGACAGACATACCGACATCATAGGCTTTTTGAATCCTGATCGCACCGGCTCCGGTCTTTTCCTTTTTTTCGGGAACCGGTTCTGCCTCTGCCGCTGCAAGATCGCTTATGTTAACCGTTGTGTGCATTGCTCCCATCGAAATACCAACATCTCCCTTTCTGTCGGGAAGAGCTGCCACCTTACCATCGACATTCAGTGAAATGACATGCACTCTGTCACCGACCTTTAGCTGCGAAGGGTCGGTAATTGGCGTACCGGGCTTCTTCGAGAAATCCTTTTTCTTTCTTCCTGCGCCCGAAAGCTTGTCGCGAAGAGCTCCGCGCTCTTCCTCGAGTTCTCTCATCGGAGCACCCGATCCGGCGAGCTTGTTGATCTTCCTGATCGTCGCATCGGCATATTCCTTTGCCTCTCTGAGGATCTTCTCAGCCTCCTCACGGGCGTTCTCTATAATCTTTTCTCTTGTTGCATCGAGCTTTTCATTCTTCTGTTCGAGTCTCTCACGAAGTTTCTCGGCTTCTCCGAGTGCCTCGGATGCCTTTTCGTTCTTCTGCTCGTACTCGAGACGGCTTGCGGAAAGTCCCTCGATAACATCGTCGAGACTCTTTTCCTTCTGGGTCATGTACCCTCGGGCACGTTCGATCAGCTGCCCGGAAAGTCCGAGCTTTCCCGAGATTGCAAAAGCGTTACTTCTTCCGGGTACTCCGATAAGGAGCCTGTATGTGGGTGAAAGTGTTGCCACGTCAAATTCGCAGCAGGCGTTGCATACCCCGGGTGTAGTAAGCGCATATGCCTTAAGTTCGGCATAATGTGTCGTTGCCATCACGTGAATGCCGCGTTCATGCAAATCCGAGAGGATCGCTCTAGCAAGCGCCGCGCCCTCGGTAGGGTCGGTACCCGCACCGAGCTCATCGAAAAGCACAAGTGAATTCTCATCCGCTTCCTTAAGGATCGACACGGTGTTTGTCATATGCGACGAGAATGTCGAAAGACTTTGCTCTATGCTCTGCTCGTCACCGATATCGGCAAACACGTTATCAAAGACTGTAAGTCTCGATCCGTCGAACGCGGGGATGTGAAGACCCGATTGACCCATAAGCGTGAAAAGACCGACTGTCTTTAACGATACAGTCTTGCCACCCGTGTTCGGACCCGTGATCACAAGCATTGTAAACTCTCCGCCGAGGCGGATGTCTATCGGCACAACCTTCGATTTATCGATCAGAGGATGACGTCCTTTTCGTATGTCAATGATCCCTTCCTTGCTAAACACGGGGCGTGATGCGTTCATGCTTTTTGCGAGCATGGCGCGTGCAAAGATCACATCAAACTGCGTGACCGTCTCCATGTCGAATTCAAGCGACGAAATGTGCGGAACAAGCATCTCCGAAAGTGTCTTTAAGACCTTCTTTATCTCTTCCTGCTCTTTTCCCGCAAGTTCACGCAGCTCATTATTGAGATTAACAACAGCGGCAGGTTCTATGAACGTTGTCGAGCCTTTTGCGCTCTGATCGTGAACCATACCCGGAAAGCGGTTCTTATATTCGCTCTTAACCGGGATGCAGTACCTACCGTCCCTCATCGTAATGATATTATCCTGAAGATATGACTTGTTATCGGTCGCGCTCACGATGCTTGCGAGCTGGTCGCGAATCTTCTCGTTTGTGATGCGAATGCTGCGTCTTACGTTTTTAAGTCCCGCCGAAGCATCGTCCGCGATCTCCTCCTCGGAAATGATGCATCTGTCTATCTCTGATGCGGCCGACACAAGCGGCTCAAGCATACGAAAGCGTTCCGAGAGTGAATCCTCCCTTTCATCGCCCGTGCCGTAATCACGGATCCTTTTGACCGCCACGAGAAGCGATCCGACGTGCAGAAGTTCTCCTGCAGAAAGACCGGCTTCCATATCAAGTCTTTTAATTGATGCCCGGATATCATGAATTCCGGAAAAAGAAAGGCTCCCGTGGGCATAAATTCTGGAAAGGGCGTCCTGTGTCTCTTCCTGCAGACGCTCGATCTCGAAGAGATCTGTGAGAGGTACTGTCTCTCTGCATCTTTCCTTGCCGCACGCGGAACCCGCATTATCGCATAATCTTTCGATTATCTTGTGATATTCAAGTGTTCTGAGTGTTTTTTCTTTCATTTTATGTTTTCCTCATGTCGAGGGTTCGTCCCCCGGCCAGCACAGACGATGAAGATGTCCGGTCGGCTCAAGTCCCCTGAAGCTGTTCTGTCTGAGCGCTTCATAAAGCACCACAGCCACGGAATTGCCGAGGTTTAAGGACCTGATCCCGCCCTGCATCGGTATTCTGATGCAGTTTTCGGGGTGCGCGAGAAGGATCTCTTCCGGGATCCCCGCACTTTCTTTTCCGAACATTATAAAATCATCCTCGCCGAAATGTGCTTCAGTGTACATCTTTTGACCTTTTGTGGTCGCAAAGTGCACCGTCGCACCACTGTTTATGTTACAAAAGTCTTCGTAGTTTTCATAAAGATGCAGGTCGATCCGTTTCCAGTAATCCATCCCCGCTCTTCTCAAATGTTTCTCATCAAGCATGAAGCCGAGTGGTTTGATAAGGTGAAGCGATGACCCCGTCGCAACACATGTTCTTCCGATGTTTCCTGTGTTTGCGGGGATCTCAGGTTCGAGTAATACTATATTCATTAAATGTTACTTCCGAATTTCCGAAACCAAAAGTTCCGATTTTTCCCGGCGTAACGACCACAGATATTCCGACCGTTATACCGATTTTTAATCATCACCTTTTATGGCAATATTTATGTCAAAAAGTCTTGCCCCGTCCTTAAGGATCGGAATCCTTATATTGGCGGCGTAATTCGCATTAAAGACAACATTGCCGGTACAGATGGTGGGCGGCGTGATATCGACTGCCTTTCCGGCCACCGAATAAAGCGTTGCCGAGTTTCCGAGGATCATGTTGCAAAGCTCGCAGATAGCACTCTGCGCAAGCTCATCAAGGTTCTCGATCGGCATCATGCACATGGCTGACGCGATCTCCTTGCCTCCCTCAATAGGGAAGTCAATGATTGCCTGCCCCTTCATTTCTCCTGTGATACCCATAAGAATGAGAAATTCATCGTCAGTAAAACTCGCGGTTGCGAGTGATGGTTTGCCAATCGTTACGTTAAGACGGCAGGCATCCCTCACTACCGTTATGGTAGCCTGTAAGATAGGGTTGATGTACTCAACATTAATGTTAGCAGCCATGTGATCTACTCCTTTACTGTCGGGAAGCACCGGAATGCTTCCCGTTCCTTAATGACCGGGTATCTGTTTATTGCTTTCTTATTTGCGGACATTTACTGTCTGTGTACGTTTACAAATCTTTCTATTCTCTCAAGTGCAATCTTTATCTCTTCGATCGAATACGCGTATGAAATACGCAGGAATCCTTCTCCGCAGTCGCCGAAAGCGGTTCCGGGAACAACCGCCACCTTTTCTTCTTTAAGGAGCTGCGTCGCAAATTCCTCGCTCGTCATCCCAAGACTCTTGATACAGGGAAACACGTAAAATGCTCCTCTTGCTTCGAAACAAGAAAGCCCCATACGTCTGAACTCATGAAGCAGGAAACGACGTCTGCCGTCATATGCTTCACACATCATCTCAACATCCGGGTCACCGTTCTTAAGCGCCTCAACCGCAGCGAACTGCGAAGTTGTGGGTGCGCACATGATAGCGAACTGGTGAAGCTTTAGGATCTGCTTGATGATGACCTCGGGCCCTACCGCATAACCGAGTCTCCATCCGGTCATGGCGTACGCTTTCGAGAAACCGTTTATGACAACGGTCCTCTCTTTCATGCCCGGAAACGAAGCGATCGAAACGTGCTTTTCGCCGTATGTGAGTTCCGCATATATCTCATCGGAAATTACAAAAATGTCCTTATCGATGATAACATCCACGATATCAGCCAGTTCTTCCTTTGACATCACCGATCCCGTAGGGTTGTTCGGAAAAGGAAGGATGAGGATCTTTGTCTTGTCGGTGATCGCTGCAAGCAGATCCTTACGTGTCAGCTTAAACTCATCCTCTTCCTTGAGTTCTACGATCACGGGCTTACCGCCTGCCATGATCACGCAGGGTTCGTAGGAAACATAGCTGGGTTGGGGAAGAATAACTTCGTCCCCCTCTTCAAGCATTACGCGCAAAGCCATATCGATAGCCTCGCTGCCGCCGATGGTGACCAGAGTTTCCTTCAGGGGGTCGTAATCAAGATCGAACCTTCTCTTCAGGTATCTGCAGATTTCTGTTCTGAGTTCCTTAATACCTGCATTGGAGCTGTAATGTGTTTTTCCTTTTTCAAGTGAATAGATGCCTTCTTCCCTGATGTGCCAGGGTGTCTCGAAATCGGGTTCGCCGACGCCAAGAGAAATAGCATCTTTCATCTCACTTACGAGATCAAAAAATTTCCTTATCCCCGAAGGCTTGATCCCTACAATCTTATTATTTAATGGGTTTCTCATGGTGAAACTATCATCCTCTCATCCTCTTCGTCATTCTGCATGACGATTCCGTTCTCTTTATACCTTTTGAGCACGAAATGGGTGGCCGTGCTGAGTATGGCTTCCATCGGTGCAAGCTTCTCCGAAACAAATCCCGCGACTTCCTTCATACTCTTACCACGGATGATGACCGTGAGGTCAAATCCGCCCGACATGAGATAAACAGTCTCAACTTCGTCGAACTTAAAAATACGCTCCGCGATCCTGTCAAAGCCCTGTCCGCGCTGCGGTGTAACCTTGACCTCTATCAGCGCGGTGATCTTGTCGCCCGAAAGCTTGTCCCAATCGATAAGCGTGGGATATCCGCAGATAACCTTATCGATCTCCATCTCCGCGATCGCCGCCTCAACCTCCACACTTGTCATTCCGAGCATGATCGCCAGCTCTTCGGGTGTGATCTTCGAATTCTTTTCTATGATCCTTAAAATCTTTTCCTTCATATATTCCTTCCCTGTGTCGTCCGACACTTTTATATATCAAAGTTTTCAGTCCATCACTACGACCCGTTTCGTCCGATCTCCCTTTTTACGGTGCATCCGGTTGCGCTCATGTCTTTTCGGGTATGTTGCCCGGATAACCGGACAGGCATTCGGACCGTTATTTATCATCCGTTATACCGGGTTTTGTCAGATACGACTTTACCTCCCCGTTCATAATGCACCTGTCGTTGTCGTCCGTAAGATATCCGATTACAGCGCAGGCAATTCCCTTTTCTTTGAGCTTCGCGCAAAGCGGTCCCGAATTATCGGTGACGCATATCACGCATCCCGTGCTGTCACTTTTTATGGGATCGCGTCCGTCAACTTCCGCCATCTCGATTGCAAACTGCGCGACCGGTATATCGTCACGGCGGACCCTTAAGCCCTTCCCGAGTTCTTCGCCCGTTCTCCACAGAGCATCCGCGACGGATTCCTCAGAGATAACGTTCATATACACGCTCTGCCTGAGTGCCTCCATGAGGACGTCTTCTCCGGCGAATTCCGCTTCGAGCTCCGATATCCCGTTCATAAAATAAGACGAAGGATAAACTTTCGCGAGTTCCTCCTTCTTCTCACGGGCTGTCATTAAAGCCGCTCTCTCCGCAATCCTTCCGATAAAAACGATATCCATATATTTCCCCCGTTAAGGTGTTTCCCTCCGGCACCGTCATCCCGACACAACAACATCCTATTGTCATCGTCTCTTGATGTTTTCAAACGAATCAAATATACTGATGAAGGACTGACTAATGTCGGTCCTTCGCTTAAAGCGAGACGTCTCCCGTGGGAAGCGCCGAAAACATCAAAGATTCGTTACATAAATAAGAAGCGGAGCAATGAGTGCAAGCACAAGTACTACACATACAATGATCGCAAATGTTTTTCTGGTCTTTTTGCTGTAAATGCTCATTTTGTGTCCTTTCTTTATCAGATGCAGCGTCCCCGCAAGTCGCCCGCTCAGGCTTTCATACAGAATTACCACGGAGGAAACTGTCATGTTTCTGGGTCTCTTTATCATTTTTCTGCTGTGGTTTACCTATGAAAGGGTCAAGGCAGACCGTAACAGCACATATACAAACGAAGAATTCTGGGAGCGCGAACGCCGTGCTTCCTTTACCCCAACCGCAAAGATAGACGACCTTCCCTATATAACACTCGACGAAAACATCATTCCTGCATCAGCTCCCGGCGATTCTGACGAGCTTACTAACGTCCTTAACGAACTTCGCTCCCTTAAAGACGAAAAGCTGATCGACCTGAGTGAGATGACCAACACAGACCTCAAGCTCAAATACGGAACCGCGAACTTCACCGTTCTTGCAAAGGCAGACACTGATTTCGCGCTTTTATTATCCGACTGCGAAAAAGCCGCCGACCTGCTCTCCGATGCCGGACGGATCAAAGAGGCCTACTGTCTTCTCGATTATTCGGCTTCTTTGTCCGGCTACGGAAGGCTTCGCCAGAAAGCCGACACCTTACACAATTCTATGACAGAATCCGATTAAAAACAAGTGTTTTTCTTTTATTGGCTCTTCGCACACCACCCCGACAAAAAACACCGCTCGCATTCCGGTTTTCTTGCTTTGCAGATCTCGCGGCCGAGAGACATAAACTGAATGTTTATCCTGCTCCAGTGATCTTTCGGTAAAACTTCCATAAGCTCGAATTCTGCCCTCACAGGATCGTCGGTGTCGGTGAGGCCGAGTCTTTTTGACACTCTTTTTACGTGTGTATCGACAACGACCGAGGGCTCATGGAACACGTGAGTACGTACGACGTTTGCCGTTTTTCTTCCGACTCCCGGGAGCGAGGTGAGGTCTTCGATGTCCTTCGGAACCTTTCCTCCGAAGCGTTCACACAGTCCCCGTGCGCAGCCCATGATTGACGCTGCCTTAGCCCGGAAAAGCCCGACGGGCTTTATGATCCGTTCAACCTCGAAAGTTTCCGCGTCCGCGAGCTCCCGCGGTGATGTAAATCTTGCAAAAAGAACCTTTGTGACTTCATTGACACGGTTATCGGTGCACTGCGCCGAAAGGATCGTCGCGATCAGAAGCTGCCACGGTTCTTCGTACTCGAGAAAGCTTTCGGTTCTCGGATAGTGCTCATCGAGCAGCCGCAAGATCTCCGTTATATCTTTTTTACTTTTTCTTCGGATCGATACCGCTTCGTTCTTGTTAACTGTTCTCATATGTCACCCGACACTATCCTTTCGCGCGATGGGGTTTATCCGGAGAGAAAACAAGTCTCCTTTACGCTGTTTCATAAAATTCTTATAAAATATTATATCAGAAAGATATATGGGATTGTAAAAAAATCGAGAGTAACCGAAGTCACTCTCATAGAATCTTTAATGATATCCGGGCAGGAACGAAGAAGGAAGGTTCTTAAATACCACCGCACTAAATCTGTCCATGTGGAGACCGAGCTGTCCGTTTTCCTGTCTGTACATTTCGGCAGAATACGAGTAGCCGCTGTCGTAAGTGATCACCATCCTGACGAACACTACGTCGTCCGTCGCGCCCGTCTCCCATACGGGGATGCTGACGTTTATGTCATAATCGTTGTTGTTTACCGCAACGATAAAAACTTCCTCTTCATTAAAGCGCGCGTACGAGATGACTCCCTTTGTTCCCGTAAGGTACTTGAACGAACCCGTTTTTAAAACCCGGTAAGCCTTATGTATTCCGAGGAGCTGCTTGTAGAAATCCATCAGGCTCCTGTCCTCGCGTCCCCATGGGAAGGTGCGTCTGTTGTCGGGGTCCGTCCATCCGCACACGCCGGCCTCGTCGCCGTAGTAAACGCAGGGTGCGCCCGGCCACGTCGCCTGGATGACGATCGCTTCACGCATGCAGCACGGCATGATGCCCTCGGATGCCGCAGTGCTTCCGAGACTCGAAAGCCTGCCGACACGTCTGTTTGTTCTTGTCATGAAACGCGCATGGTCATGGTTTGAAAGCTGGTTCATGGCCGTCTGGAGCGAAGGCGTGTCCATCTTCGCCATGTTGTGACGCATGGTCGCCCAGAACGCGTTGTTATTATCAAGGAGCTCGCCTCTGTAGGCATCGCTGTGCTTGTCCATGCCCGTCAGGAACCAGCCGACCGGCTCCATAAAGGCCTCGTAGTTCATGATCGTGTCCCACTCGTCTCCAAGGAGCCAGTTTTCCGAGCCCTCGTAGTTCTCGGCAATGATTATGGCCTCCGGGTTGGCCGCCTTGACTCTCTTGCGGAACTCCTTCCAGAAGAAATGGTTGTACTCGACCGACATTCCGAGATCCGCGGCCACGTCGAGCCTCCAGCCGTCGGCATTGTACGGCGGTGAAACCCACTTCTCGGCAATCCGCATGATATATTCGAACAGCTCGGGCGACTTCTCGTAGTTGAGCTTCGGGAGAGTCGGATGACCCCACCAGCCGTCATATGAATCGTTTAAGGGCCAGCTGTCCTTCCTGAAATTGAAGAATGTCCTGTAGGGGCTGTCGGCGCTCACATAAGCGCCTTTCTCGTAGCCCGGCGTGTTGTTGTAGATAAGCTGCCTGTCGAGCCACTTGTTAAATGATCCGCAGTGATTGAACACGCCGTCGAGGATGACGCGGATCCCGCGCTCATGAGCCTCGCGCACAAATTCGGCGAAGAACTCGTTGCTCGCCTTGAGGTTTTCAAGGTCGGCAACTCTTGTGATGTAGCGCTTTGCGTGGGAGTTGTCATTGTCTCCCTCGGCAAGGACCTCTCCCTCGTCTCTCGGAATGATCGTGAAGTGAGGGTCTATGTGGTCATAATCCTGTGTGTCGTACTTATGGTTTGAAGGTGAAACGAAAAGAGGGTTGAAGTAGATGGCTTCGACGCCCATGTACTGAAGGTGATCGAACTTCTTCCTGACGCCCGTGAGATCTCCGCCGTAGAAATTGCGGATGTCCTCCGCTTCGGGCAGCTTATTCCAGTCGATCACACGTCTGACATGCTTTCCGAGATATGAATATTCATCGTCCATGACGGAATTGATGGGATCGCTGTTGCAGAATCTGTCGGTGAAGATCTGGTACATGACGGCGCCCTTTGCCCAGTCCGGGGTCGAAAATCCCGGCATGATGCGGAACCTGTATTCGGGACGCGCGCCTTCCTCTGCGCCCGCAGACGTGTAGAAAAACGCATCGCTACCGTCATTTATAAGAAAATAATAAGTAAAAAGCTCGTCGGGGCACGTCATAGTGTATTCGAAATAGACGAACCTGCCCTGCAGATCAACCGCATCGAGGCGTTCTCCCTCCGAGTCATTGATGAATATATAAGCTTCGAGACCTTCCGTGGCTGCCGTCCTAAGCCTGAGCCTCAGCTCATCCCCGGGCTTAGGCTGCGCCGGTATCCTGTAGCTCTCGGTACCATCACAAAATGCCGCATGTCTGGTATAATCGCTCACGGTCTTCCTCCGATTACGCATTGGCTTTCACAGCCGATTCCTTAATTCAATCCGTATTATATTACTCCGTCCGCGGAATATCAACATTTGCGCTTGTCAGAATCGCCTTTTTCCCTGTTCTTGACATATCTGTCTATGATATTGACGGCCTCTCCGTTCTCATCCGCAACATATTCCTGTGTTCTACCAAAAAAAAGTTGTCTGTGTGCGAGATGAAGTATATGGTTTGAGTATTTCTGCGCCGCCCTCAGATCATGTGTTACCATGATCACCGCGATCTTTTCTTCAGCGTTGATCTTTGCGATCAGCTCGTAAAGTTCCGCAGTTGCCAGCGGATCAAGCCCCGTCACCGGTTCATCAAGCAACAAGAGGCTTTTTGTGGCACACAGCGCGCGTGCAAGCAGAACGCGCTGCTGCTGTCCGCCGGAAAGCTCCTGATAGCTTTTCTTTCTTAAATTATAAATCCCCATCGCATTAAGTTTTTCGAGTGCCAGCTCTTTTTCTGCCGACGAAAAGAACGGTCTTGCTCCGAGTCTGTTGCCGCATCCGGAAAGAACCACTTCCCTGACGCTTGCCGGGAAATCCCTCTGAATGTCGGTTTGCTGTGGAAGGTATCCGATCTCATTCATCTTAAAGCCTTCGCCCGCAACGAATTTACCCTTCATGGGTTTGATCAGCCCGAGCAATCCCTTAATCAGGGTACTCTTTCCCGCTCCGTTCTCACCTATAACACACAGATAGGAATCCCGTCCGACCGCGAAATCGACATCGGTAAGTATCTCTTTTCCGTCGTACCCGAGGGTGACATGATTACAGGACAATATGGACATGTTAACCCACCTTTCAAGATTGGACGCATGTACAACACAGCGCATCGGTTTTTCCCTCAAAACAATCCACCGAAGTGTTGTACTTTCTATTGCCCAATAATAAGAAATGATGGGCTTTATGTCAATATCGGGCTTCTCTGTTAGCAGAATTTAAGGCTCAATGTAAGCATATTTTTCACTTTTTGTGAAGTCAGGCCGGATTTCTTTTTGATATAACTCGTCTTGTAATAGAAAAGTTTGAATTTAAGCGGTTTTTTCTTGACAAGGGAATTCAAAAAGATTATAAATAAACATGTGGTGCACAGAGCACCGTAAATCCGGTGGGATTGATATCAAGTCATATTAGGAGGATGTATTCATGAACAAGGCTGAATTAGTAGCAGCAATCGCTGAAAAGGCAGAGTTATCCAAGAAGGATTCCGAGAAGGCATTAAAGGCTTTCATCGACGTTGTAACCGAGCAGCTCAAGAAGGGCGACAAGGTTCAGTTAGTTGGCTTCGGTACTTTTGAAGTATCCAAGAGAGCAGCCAGAAAGGGCAGAAACCCTCAGACCAAGAAGGCAATCAACATCCCTGCTTCCAAGGCACCTAAGTTCAAGGCAGGTAAGGCTTTAAAGGACACTGTTAATGCTTAATCATTGATCATTTAGCCACTGTGCCGCAGGTACAGTGGCTTTCTTTTTTTAGGAATTATATTATGCGTTTGGACAAATACCTTAAAGTTTCACGACTCATAAAAAGGCGAACGATCGCCAACGAAGCTTGCGATGCCGGTCGGGTTACCGTAAACGACAAGATTGCCCGTGCCTCTCTCGAGGTTAAAGTCGGCGATATAATAGGCATGACCCTCGGAGCCAAAACGGTACGCGTCGAGGTTCTTAAAATAGTTGACACCCAAAATAAGGAAGAAGCGGGACTCATGTATAAATATCTGTAACCGGTTTTCTGAAGATTGCACCGCTTTGCTGCGGGATAATTTGCAAAGTCACTTCGACCCGGCTTTCCGGCAGTTCACCGAAATCTATGCGAGGAGGGACAACATGAAAAAGTCAGTCAAGAAGAAATCATCGCTTTGGCTTTGGCTCATCGCAGTCATTGTTGGGCTTCTTTGCATCCTACTGTTTCTGAAGGAATCCGAAGTGGATAACGAGCTGGCTCTTAAACAACAGGAGCTAAACGAATTGTACGGTGCCATTGAAGAGGCAAACAACAAAACCCTGGAAATGGAAGAAGAGATCCGTTACCGCGCCACCGACGAGTACATTGAAGAAGCCGCACGCGATATCGGGCTTATCGACCCCAACGAAACTATCATTTCACCTGAAGAGTAAATCATGGACAAGGACATAATCGCTTATATAATTGAAAATGACATGTTCAAAACCGGCGACTGTATCATTGCCGCAGTTTCAGGCGGTGCTGATTCGATGTGCATGCTTTTTTGTCTTTCGGAACTTGCCAAAGACATGTCTTTGTCCATTCACGTGCTTCATGTCAATCATGGCATAAGAGGCGCCGAGGCCGATGGCGACGAGGCCTTTGTAAAGGATTTCTGCGAAAAGAATTCCATTCCCTTTACCTCAGTTGCGGAAGACGTTCCGGCGATCGCCGCAAAACAGGGCAAAACGCTCGAAGAGGCCGGTCGCGAGATCCGCTATAACGCGCTTTTTGATGCTGCACGAAAGTACAACGCTGCGTCAGTGGCACTTGCGCACAACCAAAACGACCGTGCCGAAACCGTTCTTCTCAATCTTCTTCGCGGAAGCGGTGTCACCGGAAGCGCGGGAATACGCCCCGTCACATACAGAAACAATATCAAGCTCATCCGTCCTCTCCTTTCCACCTCCCGTTCCCGCATAGAGGAAATCCTCGCTGCGGCGCAAATCCCATACCGGACAGATTCAACAAATTTTTCGAATAAACATACCCGCAATAGACTAAGAACCATACTTCCGATCCTCTCGCAACAGATCAACGAAAGATCCGTGGAACATCTCTGCTTCTTCGCGGAGGATATGGCCGAAGCCGCCGATTTTATCTCATTAACATCCAATGACATGCTTAAAAAGGCATTGAACACAGGCTCTGCCATCCTTGTTCCGGCTAAAGCATCGGGACTTGCAGAAAACATCCTCTCCGAAACGGCAGGAGAAGCTGTTTTCTCTCCCCTCATTCGGGAGGCATCCGTGAAAGTCAGCTTTCTCGAAGAACTTCATCCCGCAGTCAGGGCGGGCTTTATGAGACTGCTTCTTTCAAAGATAACTTCCTCATTAAAGGACATATCCCGAACACACATCAATTCGATTGCAAACCTTATGAGCGCGAAAACCTCAAAGACAGTTTCACTTCCGTACGGACTCTTTGCCATGAGGACTAAGGACTCTGTATTAATATCCGTAAAAGACGAGGGCGAGAGGCCATCGGCAGAAAGCTTCTTTTCATGCAAAAAATACAGGGGTGATGAAAGAGATCGCGCGCGATCGCTGATAGAACGCGACCTTACCGACCCTTCTTCAAATAAAAACTGTACCAAATGGTTTGATTATGATATCATATGTGATAATCTTGAGTTCCGTTATCCGCAGGCGAAGGATACAATGGTTGTCAGAATCGGTGGCAGGCTCTGTCATAAGGAAATTGCGAAGATCTTCCGTGAAGCGGGCATTACCGCAAGGCAGTACGGGAACATTCCGGTCGCTGTTTGCTCCCACGAAGTCATTTGGATTCCCGGGATCAGGCGCTGCGACGACTTTCCGGTCACACCGGACACAAAAACAATCCTTGAGATCACCTGCTGTTTCGGAAAATGAAGGATGTTTAAGAACGCTTCCGAAAGCCGCGTCACAGGGCTAATTCCAGTCGGAAGCGACATCAGGAAATAATATGTTAACGAAGAAGAGCAAAGGATTTTTATTCTATTTAATCGCGGTTATCTCCCTGTTTTTGTCTTTGTTTTTGCTTTCTCGGTTCAACCGGTCGGAAACGGTGAATTACGGATTCACCAATTTCAAGAGCGATCTCGAGGCCGGTAACATCGTCAGCATTAATATTGCACCCAACGAACAGGTTCCCACCGGGCAGATCGAAGTAGCGCTGAAAGCGGGACCTTCATATTCGTTCTATTGTTCGGATGTACGTGAAGTTGAGTCTCTTGCACGTGAAAAGCAGGTTATCTACTTCATGAACGACATAGACAAGCCAAGCTTTTTCCTCACTACGTTATTACCTTATCTTCTTATTTTTATTTTGTTTTTTGTCATGCTCCTGTTTCTTTCGAGACCCGCAGGAGGGTCGGGCGTCCGTCTCATGGATTTCGGCAAGAGCAGAGCACAGATGATAAAAGACATTTCAGACCGGTTCAATTTCAATTCGGTTGCGGGTCTTATAGAAGAAAAGGAAGAGCTTGCCGAGGTAGTTGACTTCCTCAGAGATCCAAAAAAGTACGCCTTGCTCGGCGCACGCATACCGAAAGGCATCCTTCTTGAGGGTCCTCCCGGAACAGGTAAAACACTGCTCGCAAAAGCAGTTGCCGGAGAAGCAAAGGTACCCTTCTTCTCTATCTCCGGTTCCGATTTCGTCGAGATGTTCGTCGGCGTCGGCGCTTCAAGAGTAAGAGATCTTTTTACAACCGCAAAACAGAACAGTCCTTGTATCATATTCATTGACGAGATTGACGCCGTTGCCCGCAGACGAGGTACCGGTATGGGCGGTGGTCATGATGAGCGTGAACAGACCCTTAACCAGATGCTTGTCGAGATGGATGGTTTTGAGTCCAACAAGGGTATCATCGTCCTTGCCGCCACAAACCGCGTTGATATTCTCGATCCCGCAATCCTTCGCCCCGGACGTTTCGACAGAAAGATCATCGTTGCAAGACCCGATGTTCGCGGTCGCGAAGAGATTCTCCGTGTTCATGTCAGGAACAAGCCCCTCGGTGATGACGTGGATCTTCCTGAGATTGCACGCACCACAGCCGGCTTTACCGGCGCCGATCTTGAAAACCTGATGAATGAGGCCGCCATCAACGCCGCTACTCACAACCGTCCTTTCATAACCGATGAGGATGTCAAGAAATCACTCATCAGGGTTGGGATCGGTTCCGAAAAGAAGAGCCGCATCATCTCGCCTCATGACAAGAAAATCACCGCATACCACGAAGCAGGTCATGCAATACTGTTCCATCTGCTTCCGGATGAAGGACCCGTTTATACAGTTTCGGTCATCCCCACAGGTCCCGGCGCAGCCGGCTACACCATGCCCCTTCCCGACAAGGATAATATGCATTATACAAAAGGAAAGCTCCGTCAGGATATCATCGTCGATCTCGGAGGGCGTGCCGCGGAATCCATTATTTTTGACGATATTACAACCGGCGCTTCGCAGGACATCAAAAACGCGACGTCGCTTGCCCGCGATATGATCACCCGCTTCGGTTTTTCCGACAATCTCGGTCTTGTCTGCTATGCCGACGACGATGATGAAGTGTTCATCGGTCGCGATCTGGCGCACTCAAAACGCTACAGCGAGGATACCGCCGGCAGGATCGACTCCGAAGTGAGGATGATCATTGAAGAATGCTACAACGAAGCAAAGCGCATCCTGAATGAAAATATCGACGTTCTACACAGATGCGCCGCTCTGCTGATTGACAAAGAACGCATCAACGCTTCGGAATTCGAAGCACTCTTTAACGATCCGTCGTTCGATGTCGAGCCCGAATGATTTTTATGTACAATTGTTACAAAAAAAAATTATAAAAATCATCATCTTTGTGCACACTTCATCCCGGGTATGAGTATAATAATACTCGTAAACCCCAATACATTATATAGTTTTTGCTACACCCCATAAGTAACAAAAATACCTTCTCCAAAAAGAGGATGATCCCGCAAGGTCATCCTTTTTTCACATCCGAAGACCTAAAGCATTTGCGGTCCGATCCCCGCGTCGAATCGCATTCCGCTTACAGAATTCGCTAATTATTCACAGTTTGTTCCGTCTGTGACTCTTGAAAACAGAAGTTTTATACAATATAATTTCATTCATGTACGAACGTCTCAAAGACGCCGTAAAAAGAGGAGAACCTATCGTGAAGAACAATAGAAAAATTACCACAAACACCAAGGACAAAGAAACAGCCAAAGAATCAACGCTGACAAAAAAAGATCGGATCATTTCCGAGGCCTCCGGTTGGGCGATCATCATAGGCATAGCACTTATTCTTGCAACACTCATAAACGAATTCATCCTCCTTAAAGCGAAGGTCATTTCGGGTTCCATGCTCGATACGATGCGGGTAGACGATGAATATCTCGGCGACAGGCTTTCTTATGTCTTTGGGGACCCGGAAAGAGGCGAGATCGTATTTTTTAAATACCCCGATAACGAAAAGGAAACATTTGTAAAGAGGATCATCGGTCTTCCCGGCGAAAAGCTCGAAGTCAGAAAAGGCAAGATTTATATCAACGATTCACCCGAACCGCTCGTAGAACCGTACCTTAAAGAAACTCCCAAGAAGGACAATTTCGGTCCCGTCATAATTCCCGACGACTGCTACTTTATGATGGGCGACAACCGAAATCACTCCAGCGACTCTCGCGCCTGGGATACTTTCTACGTAAAACGGGAGCAGATTCTTGCGAAAGCATGGCTGAGGATTTGGCCGCTATTCTCATTCAGCCTGGTCGAACACCATGATTACAACAATCCGGGCTGATCGCATGCGAATATTACATTAAAAACCCGGTACATAGTCACGTGTTGGGCAATGAATCAGAAGCGGTTTCCAACCGCTTCTAAAGAGGAGCCTGGTACATAGTCACGTGTTGGGCAATGAATCAGAAGCGGTTTCCAACCGCTTCTAAAGAGGAGCCTGATACATAGTCACGTGTTGGGCAATGAATCAGAAGCGGTTTCCAACCGCTTCTAAAGAGGAGATTAAAACGTGAAAGATAACACAGAATATACAGAGAATACAGAAAACACAAGAAGTACCCTAAACTCCGAGAACTACGAAGTCACAGAGTCCACCGGGAATCCGGAAGAATCTGCGGCTTCGGTAATCTCAGCAGACTCCGAGAACAGCATCGGTACCGAAGTCTTATCGGATCCGGAAATCCCGGCAGAACAGGAAGTCCTCGCAGAGCCGGCAGTTCCGACGGAATCGGAACCCCCCGCGGAACCGGCAATTCCGGGGGAATCAGAAGAAACGGACTTAACCGTGGAACCTGCCGATAACGAAGAAGGATACTACAATATTGCTCTTTCGGACGAAGAAGCAGATGCCGAGGCAGCCGCAGCGCAACACAACACCAGGCTTTCGGCTGTCCTTATCGCCGCATTCGCGCTTCTCGGAGTGATCGCTGTCATTATCGTTTTGATAGCCGTTCTCAAAACAAATGACAATGATGACGGAACAACAGACATGACAACATCGTCCTCCGTTTCGTCAGCCTCAGCAACGTCGTCTTCATCAGAAAGTGCCGCAGCAGGCATTACCCCGTCCTCTGAGACCTCAGACGATCCGGAATCGTCAGATCCCATTGACTACACCGATTACGGCGTATCAGTTTCGCTCGGCGACTACAAATCAATCTCCATGAACGTTACCACACCCGAGGTAACAGAAGAAGAAGTTGAAGAAAAAATCACTTCCTTTATGAATGGATTTCAGGATCTTCGAGAAGTGACCGGCAGACCCGCGCAGCTTGGCGATACCGTTATTATCGATTATGACGGTCTTGTCGAAGGAGAACGCCATAAGGGGACTACCGGAACAGACTTTTCTGTCAAAATCGGTTCGGGCAGAACCATAAAAGGCTTCGAGGACGGGATCGCAGGCATGCAGATCGGAGAATCGAAAGTGTTGAACCTCGAGTTCCCGGATCCTTATTACACCGATACCGAATTATCAGGAAAGCCCGTAGATTTCACAATCACATTGAAAAAGATTCAGGAAGATTATATTCCCGAACTTACGGACGAATTTATTTCGGAAAATACGGACTGCAAGACCGTTCAGGAATACCGCGAGTCCACAAAGGCATCCATCTTTTCGAGCAAGGAAAGCCAAGCATACAGCAAGGCATTTGAGGAGGCTGTGTCTGCTCTTGTTGACGCTTGTACGTTCTCACCGGAGGTAGAAAACGAAATTTCCGACAGAATGGAATATTACAGGGAATATTACGACAGATATTTCACGCAGAACTTCGGAGTTGACGCGCTCACGTATTCATCTCTTACGCAGGAAGAGTATGACGGCATGCTTCATAAGATTTCAGAATCCGAAGTAAAAGCGCCTTATGTATATCAGGAAATTGCCCGTGCGGAAGGCTATTCACCCACAGATCAGGAGAGAACAGACAAATTCAATGAATTGTTCTATGATATGTACGGATTTGAAAACGAAGAGGAAATCTACAAGACATTCACCAAACGGATGTGTGATATCAGCGTAGAGATGGATCTTTATGCAAGCTACGGATATCACTGGCTCAGAGACAAGCTCGGAATGCCCGAAGCATAAAGAGCTGCTACACTTCAGCGCCTCGAACGCAAACCGCAGATGGCGCCGATAACGCCTCCGATTATATGGGTCAGATGCGAAACATTATCGCTTACAAATAACCCCTGATATACCTGCTCTCCCAGATATACAACCGCAACAATGATAAATGAGATCGGGATCTCACGCTGTCTGAATCCGCTTACCGATGCCAATACTATATAAGCAAACACGATTCCGCTTGCACCGAGAAGCATAGATCCCGGGAAGAAAATAAAATGCACAAGACCCGTAAGTAACGCGGTCAGTCCGATTACAAAAAGAAGAAGCTTCGAGCCGTATTTCTCCTCAAGCATGGGACCCAGGATCAGGATCATCAGCATGTTGTTGATCAGATGATCCACATCTGCATGACCGAAAATATGACAAAAGAATCTGACATATGTCAGAGGGTCAGAAAGCGATGACCTATAGACGCTGAAAACCTTAATATCGCTCTGACCACCCGTGACGGATGAAAGAACAAGCGCCAGCACGCATATTGCAACAAAAGTGAGCGTCATGGGCGCATTTAAAACCAATTTATATCTTCTTGCATTCGACATTTTATTTTCTCTTTGGCGGCGTTTTTCGCCGCCGTTTCCTTTCCAATCACTTAACTATGTATTAGTGCTCTCTTTGGCGGCGTTTTTTCGCCGCTTCTGTATTTTTTTTCTTCAATTGAGTACCGGATTAGTTTAACTCCTTAAAGGATATCCGATATTCTGGCAAACTGCTCAAGCGAAAGCACTTCTCCCCTTGCAAGAGCCGACAGCCCCATACTTTCAAGCGCCTTCGCCACATCTTCCTTGGTACATGCGATGCCCTGTGCACTCATCAAAGCATTTTGAAGAGTTTTTCGGCGCTGACCGAAGGCGGCTTTTACTATCGAAAACATCCGATCCGGATCCTTTACTGAAACCGGAGGGTTCCGAAGAACAGAAAGCCTGACCACCGCGCTCATGACATCCGGTCTCGGCATAAAACAATTACTCGGAACATTGGCTGCAAGATAGCACTCTGAATAATACGAAACAGCGACAGTAAGTGCCCCGTAGTCCTTTGTTCCGGGCTTGGCGCACATTCTCGATGCGACTTCCTTTTGGACCATAAGCGTCAATGATTCCATCGGAACATGCTTTTCAAACAGCCCCATAATAATAGGGGTAGTGATGTAATACGGCAGATTAGCCACCACCTTGATGGGACGTCCGTCGTTTTTCTTTCGGACAAGTTCTTCGACATCAACTTTCAGAATATCCTCGTTTATGATCGTAAGGTTTTCTTTGTCCTTAAGTATATCTTCCTTAAGAATCTTTACGAGATCTCTGTCTATCTCAACAGCGATCACATGCGCCGCTCTGTCGCAGAGGTACCGCGTCATGGTGCCGATCCCTGGTCCGATCTCCAGCACGCAGTCATCTTCCCCGATCTGCGCGGCATCGATGATCTTCTCGATCACATGCGCATCGATCAGGAAGTTCTGCCCAAATTTTTTTCTGGGCATAAGATCGTATTTTTTCAGTATCCCTATCGTTCTTGCGGGTTCATCGTTAATCATCATTCTTTTTCTTTCGTTGTTTCACAAATACCTGTTAAACTGTTCCCTATTGTACCGAATCGTATATCCTCTTATCATCCTTCGATTGCATAAAACTTCTCAGCGTTCGCGAATGTGATATCTTCAGCCTCTTGTTCGCTTATCCCACGAATTACGGCCAACTCGGCTACCACTTTTTTTAAGTATGAAGAATCGTTCCTTTTTCCCCTGAAAGGTTCGGGAGCAAGATAAGGGCAATCCGTTTCAAGAAGGATCTTATCCATGTGAACCGCTTTGACTGCCTCCGCCAGTTTCCTGCCGTTCTTAAACGTAAGGACTCCGCCGACTCCGATATAAAGTCCCATCTTCGTGTATTCCACCGCCTGCTCTTTCTCGTAGGAATAGCAGTGCATGACCGCATTCAGCGGCTTTCCCGTCCTTTCATACCTTTCTTTTACTATATCATACGTAACCTGCGCCGCATCTCTGCTGTGTATGATGACCGGGAGTCCGAATTCATCCGCAAGATCCCACTGTCTGACAAAGGCTTCCTTTTGCTTCTCGAGTGAATCCCTGTCATAGTGGAGATCGATTCCGATCTCTCCGACAGCTTTAACCCTGTCGGTGCTTTTTATAAGGTCTTTAAGGACCGTAATGCCGTGCTCGTCAGCTTCCTCAAACGATTCGGGATGAATGCCGACAGCAGCGTATATTCGGTCATATTTTTGCGCGAGCATGACTGTCGACAGCGAAGAAGCAAGATCCGCTCCGATGTTCATCACAAATCCCACTCCGCTGTCAAATATGCGTGCAATAACTTCTTCTCTGTCTTCATCAAACGCTCTGTCATCATAATGCGCATGAGTATCAAATATCATAATCTTCTCTTTCTGACTATAATTATTGCAGCAGCACCGATCAGGATTATTATTCCGGTGATCAACGCGCCGTACATGAGCGGTCTGAGCTCTGCCGGTTTTTCTTTTCGTGCTTCCTTAATCTGTTCAGGCCATATTCTTGTTCTCTCGGACAGATCAGAAAACGCCTCCTCCGGAGGAATCAGGAATCTCGGCCAATCTCTGTCGTACTTTTCCTGAGTCATCGGATCTTCATCGAGATAATAAATTATATCCGCAGAACCGACCACTCTGTCACCGTAGGTGTAAGTTACATGCCCGATTATGTTGTCTCCGTGACCAATCTCCCGACCCGGTTCAAGGATAACCTCACGTTTTGTATCCGACGGCAGCGCATATGACGGCAGAATGATGATTCCCTCAGAACCGGTGGACAGAAGTTGCCGTCTGTCTTCATCAAACTTGTCATCCGAGGAAGCGAACATTGACGGAAGCGTGCTCAAAGAGCTGCCCGTATTCGTGCTGTCTCCGGTCTGCGTCATCTTATATACACTAAAGTTATCAAACCCGAATTCAAGAAGCTTCCTCGAATCGGCATAAACGTCATTCCATGTGGGCGCGTGCATCACAACGCTGATAAGAGTCTTTCCGTCCTTTCGCGCATATGTGACAAGCGCGTATCCCGCCTGATTTGTGGCTCCCGTCTTCCCGCCGATACATCGGTCATATTTTTGCGTTCCGTTTAAGAACCAATGATGGTTCGTGAGCATTTTCTCAGGATTCTTATTTGTCGCCGGCATTGCAAATGTCGCCGTCCCGGTGATCTTCATGAAATCCTCGTTGCCGTAGGCCGCACGCGAGATGAGAGCAAGGTCGTAGGGGCATGTGTAGTGGTCATCGTCATGAAGTCCGTGTGAGTTGGCGAAGTGTGACCTCGTACAGCCAAGGCTCTGCGCTTTCCAATTCATCATCTTGATGAACCTCGCTATGGATCCGCCCACATGTTCACCAACGGCGTAAGTAGCTTCATTTCCGGACTCCAGCATGATTCCGTAAAGCGCCTGTTCGAGGGTAATCTGCTCCCCTTCAACAAGCCCCATGCGGCTACTCGTCTTGGAAACATAATTGTCTGCCGCATAGGACACCGTAACGATATCGCTCAGATCCCCGTTTTCAAGCGCCACAAGAGTCGTGAGGATCTTTGTCGTACTGGCAGGGTAGAACCTGTCGTAAATGTTCTTCTCATACAGGATGCTTCCGGTGTCGGCATCCATAAGGATTGCCCCGTCTCCCGTGAGCTTCGGTCCCGCGGGCCATGTGAGGATTTCCTCGTCTGCCGAGACCGGAAATGCGTCAGACAGGAACAAACTTCCCACGACAAACAAAGACACAGTTATAACAGTGACAAGAAGTAATATGAAGTTGTTATGTTTCTTTCTCCCGAGCACTGTCGTCACTTCCGATCCCTTCCTGTGTTTCTTCTTTACTAAGCGATTCCCCTGATCCTTTTTCTTTTCTC
>JAEEGL010594249.1_pt1 | contig 25710 bp, 18 predicted proteins | sample 9134231 | NCBI WGS metagenome assembly JAEEGL01 (sample SAMN16246548, study PRJNA631951) | gut metagenome | biome: gut microbiome; feature: rumen; material: fiber-attached | host: Bos | place: Iran: Karaj | collected 2018-10 | reverse complement strand
AATGTTCCTTCCGACTGGATCGACCGGTTCATCCTCAGAAGCGCTCCGTGAATGCTTTCAAGGTTTTCGATCACTTCCCTGTGCATCGCGCTCAATTCCTCATTCATCCGGATCGTCCGGTTCTGATCGGTCTTCTTGCACGCGCCTGCGTATGGACATCCTCCACAGTCTTCGCAGGTGTAGTATTCTTCCTGCCTCCCGTATCGGTTTCCTCGGACAGGTCTCCGATAGGCAAAATGGAATTTCTTTCCGTTTGGACAGATCAGATCTCCGTCCTTATCTCTCTGAAAGTTAACCGCCCGGAACGGGTCGCTTCGGTAGGTTTCGTCTTTGATTTCTTTCTCGTACATCGCGAACTTCATGTACTTTTCCATGCCGTGTTCTTCACAGTACAGATAGTTGTTGTAGGATCCGTATCCTGCGTCAGCGACCGGATATCTCGGATAGAATCCATATAGCCTGTGAAACCGTTCCATCAGGGGAATAAAGCAGTCCATATCCGACCGGTACTGCAGAACATCCGCCGCGACGATATACTCATCCGCTACGGCCAGCTGCACATTGTACGCCGGAAGCAGCTGATCGTTTCCCATATAGTCTGTTTTGACTCGCATGAAGGTCGCGTCATGATCCGTTTTCGAATAACTGTTCCGTTCTTCTCCGCAGATCCGGATCTTCTGCACATATTCCTTCAGTTTTCGGATATATCCCTTCAGCGCCTCGTACTGCCGCTGTTCCGTGCTTTTCCGGTGCCCCGTTCCGTAAACGAACCTGCTTTCGTCGATCCTGCAGATATACGCGTACCGATCCAGGATCGCTTCCAGCCCTTCCGGAGTATATTCGGTGTTCGTTTCGATCCGGATCCCTATGTACGAAAGAGATTCCTGTATCTCCTGAAGCAATGCCGTGATCTTTCCGTACAGCCGGTATCTGGACTTTTCCGTCGCTTTCTTCCATACCCACGTATACTTGTTCGCGTTCGCTTCATACTTCGTTCCGTCGATATACACGTGTTCCATATCGACATGATCCTTTTTCCGGATATGCTCCATCACCGCACGGAAGATCTCTTCGACTGTATCCGTCAGTTCTTCGTTAATAAAATAACTGAACGATCGATAGCTTGGTCTCTCATAATCCATCAGGTACATATACCGGATGTTGACTTTGCATCGGTCTTCCAGTTCTCTTAAGCTTGCGTATCCGCTGTCCATAAAGCCGTATAAGATCGTCTTCAGCATCTTGACTCGATTGTATCCCGGCCGCCCCGTCCTGTGATACGGTTCCGCCTTCAGATACTGTCCTACCTCGATCTCCTCCATGATCCTGTCAAATGCCAATACCGGGTCGCAGATATCTAAATAATCTGCGCAAAACACTGGAAATCTTCCCTGCTTCATGCTATTATACTGTTTGGTATTCTTATTGTTCACACCATTATTATACCAAAAAAGAAGCTCGCTTTCAGCTTTTTCGCTGTTTCCGTGCTTCTTTTTTATCTCCCAAAATTGATTCTGGGGCCGTGACTTTTTTCACAGCCCCTTAAATTATTATCCTTTCAGTCTTCCTAAAAGAACATTATAAATTACTTCGCAGATCTTCTGTTGCATTGCATCATCCTCAATTACAGCTCTGTCCTTATCGTTATCCCAGTTGGCAAGAACCAAACGAACGCAGGGGCATCCACAGTAGTGAATCACATTTTCCGTCTTCTTATAAATCCCGCTCTTATGATTACTTTGAAATGGTATGCCTGTGACCTGTTGATAAGCGGTCGCAAGTTGTTTTGCATATGTCCCGCTCGCGCCGTATCGAACATAGCATCCGCGACTCTTGGAACTCATATGATTGCATACGATTTCGAACGCGATATCACAGTTAGCTCTTTTTAAAACCTGTCCGCGTTGCTTCTCATTCATTGTGATATCATTTGATTCACGCGTCAGCACGACAGTCGCACCTCTGGTCTCAAGGTAGGACGCAATTTTTTTTGCAAATTCCAGGTTGAATTCACATTCTTCTTTGTATTCGGAACCTGCGTCCCTCATAGGATTAATTCCTATAACATAGCCGTACAGTGGAGAATTTACATCCGGAGTTGGCGCAGGTGTATCATCGAGGTCACCGATCGGTTTCGGTGTCGGAGTTCCGGTCGGTGCAGGTGTACCTATTTCCGGAGTTTGAACCGGTTCCGGTGTTGCTGTCGCTTCCAATATCGGTTCCGGTGTAAAAGTCGGCTGTTCGTTAATCTCTTCAACTGTCCCTTGAATCTGGTCCTGTACATAGCGCACCGCATCCCCGCCATAACCGACTCCGAGTGTAATCAATACCGCTATTAGTCCCAGGGCAAGCAATATTCCCGCGATAAACAATGAAAACCCGATAGGGTTGGTAATCCTCAAATTCTTTCTTCGAGTTTTGATTCTCTTCATATAACTTCTCCAAGATACAATACATTATCTTAATTTTAGCATGACTTTCGAATTTGGGAATGCATTTAACAATTAATTCAAAAAAAAGCAACATTATTTAATGTTGCCAGGGATGTCTTTTTATTTAAATAAGGATATAATATTATTATGCCTTATACCTTATCTCATGCGTCTTTTGCATATACAATCGGTCAGCGTTTCAACTGTTTTTCGGACAGAGAATCGCTTTCTCTCTTCATGCTCGGATCACAAGGTCCTGATATCTTTTTCTATGACCGTCTTCCACCAACGCCTTTCATTCCGAATCAAAAAATCATTGGAAATCTATTGCATTCTCTACCATGCGACCAGTTAGTTCGGATACTTCTTTCTGTATGTACAAACGATTTCATCCCATTCTCCTATGGATTCCTGACGCATATAGCTCTGGACAGTACGGTGCATCCGTATATTTGCGCAATGCACACAGGATTGGATCATACGCGTTTTGAAGGGCAGATCGATTCTATAATGTATCATAGGTTCAAAGATTCTATTCCTTTCACCGATTTATTCTATAAGCCTGCCTCTCTCTCCGGCTTGGATTCCCTAGTGAATCATCTATGTATGCTCTCTTTGGGACGATATATCCCCGGTGCTTACGAACGAAGTGTACGCAAAATGCTTCGTCTATTTCCGATCCTGTTTGATCCATGTGGAAAACGTTATAAAACTGTTTTAAAAGCCGAACACTTTATCGGTATTGACCATGCTCTTTCTGGTTTCTTTCTGGCCGCTGATCGTTCTCCTTTCGAGGATTGTATGAATGATCGACATGCAGTTTGGTACGCTCTTCATTTCCCTGATGTTCCAAGAACCGAAAATGTGGACACTCTGTTCTCAAATGCGTCACAATTTGCTGAAAGTCTGATCACGTCTGTCCAAAGCGGAGAATACAAACGTGCGGAACTTCTGTGTAAAAACCTAACCATGAGTGATGGTCCTCTTCCTCTCTAATATGAAGGTCGTCTTTTTAATATAATGAACAGAAATGATCAAATCTTATATATTGGCCTTGACTGTATGATGAGCCTCCTGACTCTGCTGCTTCTATGGGTAGCTGAATCTGTAGGGGCTTTGGGTGTTCTTCTTCTCCCTCTCCTTATCATCCCTGCCTCTGTGTTGACCTGTGAAAAACGGATACCAGCACTCATAATCAATTACCTGCTTTCTTCTATTCTTATCCTGTTTCTTCCTTTTCCTCATTATTCGTGGTTCGGATTTGTATTTGCAGCAGGATTATATGCTCCTGTACGGGAGCTTTTATCCCGAATTCGAACTGTTTGGATTGGCAATTTGATTGCAATTGTTGCAGTAAATGCAGGCATTGCTTTGGGAATTGGTTTCTTGACTAATATAGGCATATCACCCTTTGTCAATCTGGATCCTTTCTGGCTTGTACTGCTTATACTAGGCATCGAACTTGAGATTATTCTGTTTGATATCGTATATTTGCTATTTACTGATTTCTATTTGAAAACAATTAGGCGGAATATTCTCATATAAAGATAACTCTGTACGATTTCTTTTTTGGTATTAATAAGTGTTTCTTCTATATTTATCCTCAAAGGAAACCCTTTTTTGCTTTATTCATACGAAATTATGACAATTTCATCGATAAAAAACAGAAAACGGTTGACTCACTTCTTCTAACAGTATATAATCATCGTAATGAAAAAAGTATATAATTGGGAAACGGAGATATAATTTTCCATGAATTATAAAGAAATTGCTGCTAAGGTTCCTCCTCGGAACGGTTCTGGAACTCAAGAATGGGTGTACCGAGTAATCCGTGAAGGGATCGTTACTGGAGCCCTCAAAGGCGGAGTTCAGTTAAAGCAGGATGAGATTTCTGACGCATTGAATGTCAGTCATATCCCTGTACGTGAGGCTCTCCGTCAGCTTGAAGCCCAACGGCTTGTTACAATTCATCCAAACAGAGGAGCATCTGTTACAGAGCTTTCACGTAATACACTGATTGATATGATGCAGGTTCGTGCAGCCATTTCAGTAGCTATGCTGAAATTGTCTATACCCCGTATGACGGAGGAAGATTTTGCTGCTCTTGATGAGAATATGGCAGAGCAGAACCGTGCGCAGGATGCTTGTTCTTTTGAAAAAGCAAACAACGCTTTTCATGAGCTTATGAACAGACCTGCTTCCAATCCCGTTGCGGATTTTATGACAGAAATCATTCATGCAAACATTGACCGATATCTGCGCTCATCTTTTTACGATGATGAAGAAGGCCGTCAAACCTCCATCGCTGAACATCAAGCAATCGTTAATGCGTGCAAAATCAGAGATGTCGATACCGCAGCCCAACTTCTGAGCGATCATATCATGAATGCAACTTCACGTATTCCAAAGGATCTTGAGTAACTAATATCTGTAATCAAAAAGCTGTGTAATCAAAAAGCTGGATGAATATCCAGCTTTTTTGATTGATCTATTAGGTTAAATCTGCAAGCCGCAACTTTAATGATTCAAGCATCTCCAGAGCAACGGCCCTCTTTCTCCGTTCCTCATTCACCACAGATTCCGGTGCGCGCGCCACAAATTTCTCATTCGCCAGTTTGCTGTCAGCCCGTGCGACCTCTCCTTCGACTCGCTCGATCTCTCTAATGATTCTGCTTTTCTCAGCGTCAATATCCACCAGAGATGCTAGCGGTATAAATGCCTCAGCGCCCTTGCAAACCAGATGCACGTCTGTTTTTTGCGGCTCAGTCCGCTTATCAGTGATCGTGATTGTTTCCGCTCCAACAAGTTTCATCAGAAGCCTACTCATATTCTTTAGCGCTTCAGGTTCGGGAACAATCAGTTTTATCTCGATCTTCTGTCCGATCGGAACTTTCTTTTCTGCACGAACATTACGAATCGCACGGACGGTTTCCATCAGTGTTTCCATCAGCGAAGCTTCCGATGGAAAAGCAGGAATATCGCATTGTTTCGGCCATTCGGTCAGCATGATCGTTTCTTCATGTCGGGGCAGTCTCTGATAGATCTCTTCCGTAATAAAAGGCATGAACGGATGAAGTAGCTGCATAGAAACAGACAGCACGCGTAACAGAACAGATGATACTCGTTTTTTCTCGTCTGGATCATCCGCATAGAGTGATGGTTTTGCCATTTCTATATACCAGTCGCAAAAACTGCCCCAAATGAAATCGTAGATCTTTTCCGCCGCGATGTTCAATTCGAACGCGTCAAGATTTCTAGTTACTTCTCCGATGGTCATATTCAGTTTTGTCAGAATCCACTTATCCGCGATTGACAGTTCCTTCACTTCCTGTAATTCGCATGGTTCGTCGTCGAGATTCATCAAGACAAAACGGGACGCATTGTAAACTTTGTTGCAGAAGTTCCGTGCGGATTCTACCTTCTCCCAATAGAAACGCATATCGTTGCCTGCTGCATTGCCGGTCACCAGAGAAAAGCGCAGCGGGTCAGCGCCGTAGTTTTCAATAACATCCAAGGGGTCAATCCCGTTCCCTAGGGATTTGCTCATCTTCCGGCCCAGACTGTCACGCACAAGGCCATGAATATACACATTCTCAAAAGGAGGCTTTTTCATGACTTCCATACCGAATGTGATCATACGGCTCACCCAGAAGGTGATAATGTCGTAGCCTGTCACCAGCGTACTTGTGGGATAGAAGTAATCCAGTTCCTCCGTTTTTTCCGGCCATCCTAAAGTTGAGAAAGGCCAGAGACCAGAGGAGAACCAGGTGTCCAGCACATCCTCATCCTGGCGCAGCTTAGCGCCGCAAACTGGGCACTTTTCGGGAGCTGTTTCCTCGCAGAAAACGCCTCCGCAGTCATCGCAGTAGTACACAGGGATGCGATGACCCCACCAGAGCTGGCGGCTAATGCACCAGTCGCGGATATTCTCCATCCAATTGAAATAAAACTTGTTGAACCGTTCTGGAATGAACTTGACCTTACCAGAACGTACTGCCTCGAGTGCGGGTTCTGTGAGAGGCTTCATATCCACGAACCATTGTTTGGACACAATAGTTTCAATCGTGGTATGGCATCGATAGCAAGTACCCACATTGTGAGTGTAGTCCTCGATCTTTACAAGATTGCCGCTCTCTTCAAGGTCTCTAACGATATTTTTCCGGCACTCGAAGCGCTCCTGTCCGCAATATGGTCCACCGTTTTCGTTGATATAGCCTTTTTCATCGAACACCTTTAGAATTGGCAGGTTATGCCGCAGACCCACCTCGAAGTCATTTGGATCATGGGCAGGTGTGATTTTTACTGCACCGGTACCGAACTCCATCTCGCAGTATTCGTCGCCAACGATTGGAATCTCACGATTCACCAGTGGTAAGATTACGGTCTTTCCGATTATATCCTTGTAGCGCGGATCTTCCGGATTAACAGCAACTGCCGTATCGCCTAACATTGTCTCGGGTCTTGTGGTTGCCACAGTTATGGAGTAGGATTTGTCTGGAGCATCGTAGCGTATGTGCCAGAGGTGGCTCGGCTGGGTTTCATATTCCACTTCGGCATCCGACAGAGCAGTCTTGCATTCGGGGCACCAGTTGATGATCCGATCGCCCCGATAGATAAGTTTCTTATCGTACAGGGATTTGAAAACCTTTAGCACGGCCTTGTTGCAGCCTTCGTCCATTGTAAACCGTTCCCTCTCCCAGTCACAGGAAGATCCCATTTTCCGTAGTCGCTTCACAATGGTGGAACCATATTCCTCTCTCCACTGCCATGCGCGCTTCAAAAAGCCATCCCTGCCGATATCCTTCTTGGTGAGTCCCTCAGCTGCCAAAGCCTCCACGATCTTCACTTCAGTCGCGATGGATGCATGGTCCGTTCCTGGAAGCCACAACATCTCATAGCCGGACATACGCTTATAACGGGCAATTGTGTCCTGGAGTGTATTGTCCAAAGCATGACCCATATGAAGCTTTCCTGTTATGTTGGGAGGTGGAATTACAATCGTATACGGTTTCTTGTCTGGATTCGGAACCGCATGAAAATACCCGTTGTTCTCCCATCTCTCATACCAGAACCCTTCCACTGCTTTATGGTCATAGTTTTTTGGCATGTCCTGTTCCATTCTTTTTCCTCCATTTTTGCAAATAAAAAACCCACCCGTCAAAGGACGAATGGGATGTTCGCGGTACCACCTTTGTTAAACTGCATAATCAGTTTCACTCTTTGCATTTAACGCAGCAACGCGGGCACAGTTGATAACTTCACTATGCCGACTCCAAAGCGACCTTCCGAAGCAACTGATCCGTACCGTTCTTCCAGCCTATGGAACGATTTCTCTGTTGGGAGTGGCTCCGTACTCCTCTTCTTCTCCGTTTTGTTCGATTTTATCACATTATTTGCTCTTGTCAAGCATCCATTCGCCGATTCCGTATTCGATCTTCGTCGAACTGGCCATTTCAGGAATCTGGCGCATTCAGTCTGGCCCATGCAATCAGTTTTGGTTCCAGCAGATCAAACGTGGTCGGCCCCCATGACAAGTATTCCGTATAATAGTCTTTATCTCTGAAAGCATAGATCTCCCTGCACTTTTCCGTAATTGCATACTGTTGACTGAATCCCATGGCATACTTGAAATAATAAAAAGGCATATTAACTGACAGCTTATAAATTTCATCCACATGCTCCTGAAGGCCCCATTCTTCCAGATAATCCGTTATAGTCTGCTTTGATACGCCATTCCCATTTACAAGCAAAGAACACCTTGCAGATATAACATAGACAAGAATCTGATTTAGGACTTTTGAACAACTATCTGCAGTTCCGAACATATCAGCTCGCTTTGCTACACAGTATTCCGCGTTTTTTGCCCATCCTTCCGCATATCCCAGCGGCTCTACAACCATTTGAAAAAGAGGAATGCTTCCAAGGCTGTAATGATAGGAGTACTGATACATATGTCCCGGCAGGCCCTCATGCGCCAGGGTGAATAAATCAGTTTGCACAGAAGGATTAACCAGTATTGTATTATCCATATACCCGTCGCTCGCCGGTATCAGATATGCAGCCGGGCCAAAGCTTTGCTGTAATTCTTCCGGCACATTTCTGTAGGAAATCGAAACATTCGGCATAGCAGGAACGATATCCGTCATGATCGATCTAAGATATCGCTCATTCCCTTGTATCGTATCCAGGGAGAAAGACTGTTCCTTTCCAGATGATTTCCGATATGTCTCTTTCAAAACTCCATATAGTATTTTCGACAGGTCATCCAACTGGTCTATCCCTTCCTGAACAGTTAAACGACTTCCTGACTCTGTTTGAAAGCGAAGACTAAAGTAATGCAAAAACTGCACGTCATCAGATACTATTCCGTTCATGCCCCGGCAATAAGGGCGCAATTCAGACAGTCCTTCCTTCAGGACGCGAAAGGAATCAAGATAGGAATCCGATATAATCCTATCATTTTTCTCAATATAATCAGACTTCTGCGTTTCACTGATGAAGTCCAGCCGAGAAAGAGCTTCCCTGAATGTCGTATACAAGCAATTTGATGATCCGCTTGACAAGATTCGATTAATGTCTTCAAGAACAGAATCAAGCATTGAATCCGTCATGAACAGGCCAAGTTCAGCGCGTTTCTGCTCCATCGCAAGAACCTGACTCAAATAGCGTGGTACATCGGCAAGAAGCAAAAAATATTTCTCTATATCGGATGTATCGCGAAACTGATAAAGTGCAAATGTAATCGGAAGTGTGATCTGGATGCCGGTGTACTGCTCAAGCGGTTCAAAATAAAAAAACATCCCGTCAAATGCAATCTCGCTCTCCAGGTAACGAACATATGTTTCATATGCCAGCCGATTCTGCTCCCCAAGATGCTCTGCATCCAGGGTTTTTAGACGAGTCAGCCAGTTTCTGCATTCGGTGATCCAGTTTTGTCTGGATTCCTCTGTCAGTTCTCCGAGAGTAATAGGTACTGATGATTCATCGATACCGTAATTTAGCGGATCATAACAGAATTGATCAAATGTTATGATATCGCGTGTTACATACCAGGTGAACAGTTCCCGATCAAGCGACAGAAAAGCATTGTTCGCAGCACTCTGTCCAGGTTTTTTCTGATATGGTTCAGGAGCAGGCTGTTTCCCCTGTTGCGCCATGGAAGATAATTCATCCAGGGTATCCGCAAACTGTTCCTTCATTTCCTCAGGAATCACTGACGAACAGCTTGCTGCAGAGCATCCTCGAATCGCGTAAGAACAACCTGTCCCAGAGAGAAGCAGATTTAAAGCTAGAAAGCAAGTCAGGATCTGAAATAGTTTATGTTTCATTCTTCGAATAGATCTACTCCTTCCACGACACACTCCGCTCTTCCTGACGGGGAAAGCCGTTTCAATGCGACTTTGAAATCTTCGGTGATCGGAGCGGTAAACTCAACTCTTTCGCCACTCTCTGGATGTATAAAACATAACTTGTATCCATGCAATGCCTGAGTAAATAAGCCTAGCTTCGGAGCTGGAGAACCGTAAACCGGATCGCCGAGAATAGGATGTTTGATATACGACATATGTACACGAATCTGATGCGTACGACCTGTTTCCAGTTCAACTCGAAGAAGTGTTGCATCGCCAAATCTGCGCAATACCTGCCAGTGTGTAACTGCATTGCGTCCTGAGGAAATCACAGCCATTTTTTTCCGGTCAACAGGATGCCTTCCGATTGGAGCATTTATTGTTCCCGCCTCGTCCTTTAAGTTCCCATGAACCAAACATATGTAACTGCGATGCGCAGAATGGTCCGCAAACTGTGCTGCGAGTTTCTCGTGTACCCTATCATTTTTTGCGATAACTAGCAGTCCGGAAGTATCTTTGTCAATTCTATGGACGATGCCCGGCCTGTTTGCACCTCCAATTTCGCTTAACTGTTCAAAATGAAACAAAAGAGCATTTACAAGCGTCCCGCACTGATTACCTGGTCCCGGATGTACGACCATCCCTTTCGGCTTATTGACAACACAGACAGCATTATCCTCATATACAATATTGATTGGTATGTTTTGCGGTTCAACAGTCTGCTGCTCCTGATCCGGGATCTGAAGATTGAGTATATCGCCTTTTTTAACCGATACATTTGATTTGGCGGTCTTTCCGTTAATAGTCAATCCGCCAAGTTGAACCCACTTCTGGATTTGAGAACGTGAAGCTTCCAGAACAGACGCAAGATAAATGTCTGCTCGAGAAGCATCTGATTCCACAACCAATACAACCGTTTCAGAACTCATTTTTCTTTTGTCTCTGAAGCAACAACTTTGATTTCCTTATCCGCGACACCGGTAGTCTGTTGCGCATTGCTATCCGGTATTTCTTCTTCAAACCTGGACAGGCCTTTCGCTTTTCTTTCTTTTTCCTCAGCAACAGCTTCTGCTCTCGACCTCATATGGAACATATACCGTATCTCATCCTCCACGGCATCAAAAAGACCATCCCTTTTGAAAAAGAATGATTCAATTATCAGCAACCCGATTGCAATACAGATTGCAGAATCAGCAATATTGAAAATCGGGAAATCAATGACTTTTACATAAATCATATCCCGAACATAGCCGAGAGCAACCCGATCAAACAAGTTCCCGATCGATCCTCCAATAAGAAGACCAAAAGTCACAGAATCATATCGATTCAGTTTTCTGGAAGTTCGAATGGCAAAAAATATAAGCAAAAACAAAAATACAGATGTCAAAGCAGTCAAAAGTCTTGCCGCCCATTCTGTTCCGCTTCCAATGCCAAATAGAGCAGCATCATTCGCAGTAAAACTCAGAACTATAAACTGTCCGTCGGCCGGTATAGAGTTCCGCCCAGCGTTGCCTGCCAAAAAGCTCTTTAATGCTGTCAAATCGACCACTGAACCGGAATAGCCTAAAGTTCTGACGACGAACCCCTGGAACATCCAGACTTTTGAAAACTGGTCAAGTGCTACAACGAGCAATGTAATGATTAGTATCCACATACTTTTCACCTCTCCATGCTACCTTGCGAAAACATATTCCCATAAAGCATTCTGTAGATAGTCCGCACCATGAGAACCTTGTCAACGTACTTATCTGTTTCTTTGAATGGTATATATGCGATGTGATCCCTGCTGTCTAAACCATATTCAGCAATCCATTGTTCGGCACGGTGGGGTCCTGCATTATATGCTGCCAAAGCAACCGCCGGATTGTTATTGAATCGATTCATCTGGATGCCCAAATAAAAAGTCCCGTACCGGATCGAAGTCTGAGGATCGAACAGCTGATCCTGTTCATACGTTTCCTTAAGCAGTGTGGCTACTTCTAATCCTGTCGCGGGCATCACCTGCATAAGGCCCCTAGCTCCCGCGCGGCTGACTGCGTTCGGTTCGAATCTGCTCTCACAAAAAATTACAGAGCACACCAGATAAGGATCAAGTCCATTGTCTTCGCTATAAGAAGCGATCCATTCCCGATATTCCAGTTTAAAAAATTGTTTTAGTGCACACGGAATTAGTACACCAAATGTTATGAGTGTAAATAAGAGAACTCCTGCAATCCATGCAGTGAAATGTAACACTTTCTTTTGTTTTTCTGTCATTTGAGTGCTTTCCATTTTCTGACCAACTGTGCTGCTCTATGCATCAATTCCTGCTCAGTTCCCTCATTATAAAGGATCTCATCAGCCATTGCAGCTCTTTTTTCATCTGAAATCTGGGCTCGTATACGTTCCCTTGCCTGCGCATCACTTGCTCCATCTCTCAAACAAATCCGGCGTATTCTCAGGTCTTCTCTGCAAAGAACCGCAACAGTAATATCGCAGCAACGGTCAAACCCGCTTTCAAAAAGGAGCGGTACCTCCCAAATAACACATTCATTGGAGATATGCCGGGTCTCTTCGTTCATGCGATCAAGCACATACGGATGAATGATTCCATTCAGTTCGTTTCTTCGTTTTTCATCCTTAAATACCGTCTCTGCGAGCCGTTTTCTATCAACCGTCCCGTCTTCTTTGAAATACTCCTTGCCGAAGCAGTCCAGTGTACGCTGATAGCACACTGTTCCAGGGTTCAGCGCTTCCTTTGCAAATGTGTCTGCATCTAAAACCGGTATGCCGAATGTCTGAAAAATGGACGCAGCAGTGCTTTTACCGGAACCTATCCCACCAGTCAATCCAATAATCAAAGGCTTACTCATTTTGTATCGTACCAACTTTTTCCAACTTTTGCTTCTGCAATGAGCGGAACCTTAAGGTGCACGACATCCTGCATGCAATTCTGCATCAGATTTGCAACCCTATCCGCCTCATTTTTGGGGGTATCTACGATTAGCTCATCATGGATCTGAAGCACCAGCTGAGCTTTATATCCTTCTTCCTTTAATCTCTTATGAACACGAATCATCGCCAGTTTGATAATGTCTGCCGCACTCCCTTGAATCGGCATATTCATTGCCACCCTTTCGCCAAATTGCCGCACGTTATAATTGCTGCTTTTCAGTTCGGGGAGCGGACGTCTTCTTCCGAATAACGTTATGGCATAGCCGTTTTCTTTGGCAGTTGAAACACTGTTCTTTAAATACTTTTCCACGCCCGGGTATCTCTCGAAATACCTGCGGATATATGCAGATGCAGTTTTGACGCTTACGCCGATATTCTTTGCAAGACCGAAATCCGATATACCGTATACAATGCCGAAATTCACTGCTTTAGCTGCGCTCCTTTGCTCGACGGTAACATGGTCCAGTGGAACATGAAAGACTTCAGCAGCTGTGCGCGCATGAATGTCTTCGTTCTCAATGAATGCGCTGATAAAAGCTGCGTCTTCACTGAAATGGGCCAACAATCTTAACTCAATCTGCGAATAATCCGCTCCGACCAAAACATTCCCCGCACTTGCTATAACAGCCTTACGAATTTGACGTCCTTCCGGAGTCCTGACCGGTATGTTCTGTAGATTCGGATCAACACTTGAGATGCGGCCTGTCGCTGTTACGCACTGCATAAATCGGGTATGAACCTTCCCGTCAGTTTCTTTCTGTTTCAAAAGACCTTCCACAAAAGTGCTGTCGAGCTTTGTCAGAAATCTGTAATCCAGTATGGAAGGAATGATTGGATCCAGTCCTGCGATTGCTTCCAGTGTATCAGCATCGGTAGAATAACCCGTCTTTGTCTTTTTCTGAGCTGGAAGTGATAGCTTCTCATAAAGAACATGCCCTAGTTGCTTGGTCGACAGAATGTTGAACTGCTCTCCGGCACGTTCATAAATCTTTTTTTCCAGTTTCTCTGCTTCCGCGCTGAATTTCTGATGCAGTTCCGAAAGAGTCTCACTGTCGATTTGAACTCCGCTTCGCTCCATATCAAAAAGGACCTCTTGAAGCGGTAACTCCATATCATGGTACAGGGACATCATCCCTGACTCATTAATTACATGTTCCATCTGACCGCGAAGAAGGAACAAATCTGCGGCTGATGGTTTCTCTTTATGGAGGACAGAAATACAAAGTTCAGAAAAGGTCTCTGCCGGTCGATTGCTGTTCAGAAGATAATCCGCGATTTTTGCATCAAAACTGATCTTGGGGATCAATGCAAAAGAGTCAAACATTCTATGAAGGAGTTTTTTACCTTCATATGCCAAAATTGACACATGATGCTTCATGATCCAGTCTGCTAAAATCCGGTAAGCCTCTTTTTCATCTACAATCGCATCAAAAAGCGTTTCGCCTCCGCCGAGAGCATATACGTTTTCTTGGTCAAACGAAAACTCCATCAGAGGCTCGGGGAGAATTGCGATTTCACCGTTGTCTGTGTTTAAGTTCAGCACATTTCGAAACATCTCTAGACTGGTGATAACTACACATCTTGATTCACTTGTTGTAATCACCGGTGATCTATCTTCGGTTTCCGGGAGTTTTCCTGCAATGCTCTGAAGTTCCAATTCCAACAGACGTGCCCGCCCGTCCCCCAGCTTCTCCTTGAAAAAAAGGCAATCAGATAGTGATTCCCTAACCGGCGCATCACACACTATCGTACCAAGCCAAAAAGAAAACCTCGCAGATTCTTCGCCCTGACGTATGCGTTCTCCAAGCTTTCCTTTGATTTCATCCGCGTGCGCAATCACTCCATCGAGATCTCTGTAAGATTCCAGAAGTTTCAGCGCTGTTTTTTCACCTATTCCAGCTATTCCTGGAATATTATCTGAAGAATCACCCATCAAAGCTTTTAAGTCGCGCATCTGGATGGGCTTCAGTCCATACCGTGCCGCGAGTTTTTCTTCATCAATGATCGTGTTATCTTTCGTGTAGTAGATTCTGGTATGTTTTGTAATCAACTGGAAGGAATCTCTGTCTCCCGTTACAATCAGGGAATCCATTCCCTCTTCTTCCGCTTTACGAGCGAAAGTTCCAAGAATATCATCCGCTTCATATCCGGGACATTCAATAACGGCAATCCCCATCTGCTTAAGAAGGAGACGGACTTCATCAAGTTGTTTGATAAGGTCTTCGGTCGGCGGTGTTCTGCCCGCTTTATATGCGTCAAACCTATTATGGCGAAAGGTCGGTTCATGCACATCAAATGCAACCAACAAATGGCTCGGTTCCTGCTTCAGCAGTTCCAGAACCTTCGAGAAAAAGCCCTTTAATGCTCCGGTAGGAAAACCGTCACGTGTCGTGAGATTCGCCTTGAAGAACGCATAGTATGACTGATACATCAGACTGTTGCCATCAATAGCGATCAAAAGATTATTACTTTCCTGTCCGTGTTTAATGTCCTTCACGTCTTTATTCTCCTATGATATCATATACAACCGGTTCGACAGGAGGTTTTTCATTTGAAAAAGTAAAAGCTTCAAGAAACTCTATGACAGCCGCCTCTGCTTTTTCAGGGTTATTGATGTACATCATACAGAGCGGTTCGTCGCGCCTTACATATTCACCAAGTCTCTTTTTCATTACAAGCCCTACCGCTGGATCAATCCGATCATCTTTCTTTGCTCTGCCTGCACCAAGCATCTGTGCAGCAGAACCGATTTTTTCCGTATCAATCGACGCGATATATCCCTCAGCCTCAGAATAGATCGGTCTGATTTCCTTAACTTCACACAATTCATCAATCCGGTCCATGCTAAGGAAGGACGGATCTCCACCCTGAGCGGAAATCATCTGCTGCAGTTTCTCGAGTCCTTTTCCGCTTTCAAGAGCTTCTTTTAACTTCTGTCTTGCACTTTCCGGTTCTGATGCCAATTCAGAAAGCATCAGCATATAGGATCCCAAGAGCATGCACACTTCATACAGAGGATCTCCTTCAGGAATCCTTCCAGAAAGCATTTCCACAGCTTCTCTCACTTCAAGCGCATTGCCAACTGCCATTCCCAAAGGCTGGTTCATATCCGTGATAACAGCGACTACTTTCTTTCCGTTTCTTCTGCCAATGGTCACCATCCTTCGGGACAATTTCCTTGCCTCTTCCAGATTTCTCATGAAAGCACCGCTTCCGACTTTAACATCGAGAACAATCGCATCCGTGCCTGCAGCCAGTTTTTTGGACATAATGCTGGATACGATCAGAGGGATACTTCTAACAGTAGCTGTAACATCTCTAAGGGCATACATTTTTTTATCAGCAGGGACCAGTCGGTCTGATTGTCCGATGACCGCAACACCGATTTTATTCACAGTCTCAGCAAACTTATGAAGAGGCATTTCGACGCGTGTTCCTGGGATTGATTCCAATTTATCGAGAGTCCCTCCCGTATGTCCGAGTCCTCTGCCACTCATTTTCGCAATCGTACCGCCGCATGCTGCAACAAGAGGTGCGATTACGAGCGTGGTAGTATCACCCACACCGCCGGTCGAATGTTTATCGACTTTTATACCTCTCACGCTTGACAGATCGATGATTTCTCCGGATCGCATCATCTCCATAGTTAGATCATATGTTTCCCTGTCCGTCATACCGTTGAACAAGATCGCCATCTGCAGTGCAGACATTTGGTAATCCGGAATGGTTCCAGCAATAAAGCCGTGTATCAGAAAAGTTATCTCTTCCGTTGAAAGCTCCTGATTTTGAACTTTCTTTTCGATCAGATCTACTGCTCTCATATTGTTTCTCCTTCAGGCATCCATATCTTTCTCCGCTGTTTGTTGAGTAATAAGAGGATGTAGCTATTGCTTTCTCTCTGCACGAGTAAATTTGTGTAAGAAGATACCATATAGCAATTCAGGTTCACGCAGTTCTCTGTCTGAAACAGTATACATTTTCTGATGCGTATGGGATATGCTCTTTGCATATCGCTCGGAGATTACAAGGATATCAGTTTTCATAATCTGCTTCTCAAGAAGCATTTTTTCTGATAAAAGTGATTGTGCGTTCTGTATTTCTGCACCCAGATGAACCAGTTCTCCAAGCGCCCCCTGAAACGCTTGGTGCTCCGTTATTCCGGTCAAAAGAATAAATCTACTCTCTTTGATCCTAGGGTCCAGATTCCCCGAGGTGTCAGACAATGCATTGAGCATTCCATTTCCATGGTCAGCATCTTTGTAGTTTTCAATTGAAAGCATAATATTCCGATATCCCAGATTCCATATACTTGTTATCAGTCTACCTAAGGGTTCCGATGAACCTTCAGGATAATCTTGCAATGCTTTCAGTGCGGAAAGATCGGTGATTACCGTCTCGCCCGGCATGATTCCAATTAGAACAGATGGATTGTTTTTATCGAACTTGATCCATTCAAAGCGGCCTTTTTCAGCAAAGGTGAATGCATAACAGGTTCCTTCTCTGCCTTCAGCCAAAGGGCAGTAACAGACCTGCATTCCTGCCGCTGATGCGGCTTTCCCAATTTCTTTTAATACATTCGCAAAACCGCAGGGATCCGGCGTTGCAGGAAGTGCAATCAATATTCTTTCTCCTGAATCTGCAGGCATAGCTGTCGGGAGTTTTTCCGGCAAAATACTCTTCCCTGCTTCTTCTACTGAGAGTGTACCGTCATCACGTATTGTGCCCAGTACGGAATATGGTCCAAATCCATCCAGCGCGTTCGCCTGATAGAATGGATAATGTAGGCTGAGGTACGCAGTGAGCCTGCTCATCTTTCGCCAAAGAGGCACATTAACTCTTGATTGTACAACGCTCATATGATTCATAATACAAACATATTCCTTTTCAGCGCTTCCCGGAAGATGTTCAGCACAGTTATCATACAAGGTCATGCCCTGACGGTTCTTCACTTCAGTTGCCGCGAGTGCTGCCAGTGCTATCATCCAGCATTTTCTCTTTGTTTCATCTGAGAAATCCTTTACGGAAAAGCTCATCCCGACAGGAAAATTTAACCAGATCATATCCCAACCTCCGCTTCAAAAGTCTCCAATTGTCGTTCCGCCTCATCCAAGCAGTTATACAATTCTGTTTCTTCCGTTTGTAAATCTGCAATGCGCTTATAGATTTCATCCATAGTCGAAAATGCTTTTCGAGATGCTGCTTCTTGCATCTTTTGATTCAATTCCTGATATAGCAGTTCAATATTTTGGATATTGTCTTCAATTTGTCGCACCTTCTGCCGTGCCGCATACTGGGCAGCCTTTATTTCCTTTCGTTTCAAATAAGAATTGCCCGAATTGTCCTTCGGCTGTACCGGTGCGCCTTTCTGTGTCCGTTTGATTCGTTCGAACATATCTTCCGTCTCGTCTTCCTGTTCGATCAGCCCTTCCTGAGACAAAACTATCACCCGATCAGCAAGGCGGTTAACAAGATATCTGTCATGAGAAACGATAACAGAAGTCCCTTCGAATTGTTCAATAGCACGTTCCAGGACTTCCATCGAAGCAATATCCAGATGATTTGTCGGTTCGTCCAAAAGTAAGACGTTTGCACCTGACAGCACCAGTTTCAGAAGCTGGATTCTTGCCCGTTCTCCTCCTGAAAGAGACGCGATCGATTTGTTAATATCATCTCCTCGGAACAAGAACATCCCAAGATAACCGCGCAGCTGGTCCGGCAGCATTTTGGGAAATGAATCATACAGCTCTCCCAGAACCGTTTTGTCATCATGCAAATCACGCGTATGCTGAGCATAATAACCGATCCGTACCCCAGCTCCTATCTTACAGGAGCCTTCAGTTGGTCGTTCTTCTCCCGCAAGAATCTTCAGGAGTGTCGATTTGCCGCATCCGTTTTCGCCAATGAGACAGACACACTGCCCCTTCTCAATCAAAAGATCCAAATGTTCGAAAACCGGCTGATTACCGAATTGTTTCCCTAGATCCTTCAAAATGAATACGTCATTCCCCGTCGGTGCTGGCACAGGAAAGCGAAAAGCGATATGTTTCTCATCTTTCTCAGGCTGTACCATTTCTGCCTTGATTCGATCAATCTGTTTTTGTTTGGAAGCGATCGTAACATAGTTATGCGCCTGATTCCATCGCTTTTGCTGTGAGATTATACCTTCTATGCGGCGGATTTCTTTTTGCTGCCGCTGAAAATGTTTGGCTGCCAATTCTCTGGCGCTCATTTTCTTTTCCAAATACGCAGTATAATTGCCCCTTCCTGTCAGTACGGAACCATGAGTAAGCTCTAATATCCGATTTGCAGTTCGGTCCAAAAAAGCTCTGTCATGAGATATCAAAAGAACTGCACCTTTGAACGATTGCAAATAATCTTCCAGCCATCGTACCGCCACGACATCAAGATTATTTGTCGGTTCATCCAGAAAAAGAATATCTGCTTCCGCAAGAATCGTTCTTGCAAGCATTGCCTTAGAGATCTGCCCGCCCGAAAACTCCGTAGCTGACCGATCCAAATCCTGTTCAGTGAACCCCAACCCTATTAACGACGATTTTGTCCTTGCACGGAAAGTGTTGCCTCCTTCGCGGTCGAACCGCTGAAGGAGCGTATCCTGCAAAGCAATTAATCGTTCACGTTCCGAAGATTCTTCTTCAATACGCTCGGCGATCTCCGTAAGACGTTTTTCCATCTCGATCAAATCAGAGAATGCGGACAGCGTAAATGAATAAAGACTCTGAGATCCGTCTATTCTTGGATTTTGTTCCACGTATGATACTTTCGCGCCTGAAGCAATATAAACGTTTCCTGTATCAGGCTCAACTTCCTTCTGCAGAATCCGGAGCAAAGTTGTCTTTCCAGTTCCGTTTGCACCGATTAGCCCAACATGTTCTCCAGGAGCAATCTCAAAGGATACCTTTGAGAACAATGTCCTTTCCGCATAAGTTTTTTTAAGATTATCAACTCGTAACACAGCCATATAATAAGTATACCACAACAGATTTAAAGATTGCAGTTCGAGAATAGATTTTAACAATCATTTCATGAAACAAAGTTTAAAAAAACTTCACGTTTATCTGTGACAGTATTATGACTCTTTCTGCTATAATAAAAACGACAGGAGTAGAAGTATGAAAAAATTACTACAAAATCAAAAATCATCTCGAGCACCTCTCGGGATCGTGATTCTGATTGTCGGCGTACTCAGTATGGCTGTCGTAATCGGTATTTGTTCTTTTACGCTCCATTTGGGTTCAATGTCTTTTCTGAAAGATGCAAATGCTGATACGGAATATGTAACAGTGGAGGAATACGAAATACTTCCTCCTCTTGTTGCTGATTATGCAGCGAATTCAGAGCCAAGCAGCTTTATCGATCCTGCCGCAGGGTCTTCAAGCGATCTTCGTATCGATGTTTCCAATTATTCAATGCTCGAATTTGGCGATAGCAGTTCGTCCGTATCTGCTCTGCATCTCAGGCTGATGGAACTTGGCTACATGGACTATGATGAGGTTTCTTCGCTCTATAGCGCATCCACAGAAAACGCTGTCAAACTGTTCCAACGTTCTAACAATCTGGCACAGACCGGTATAGCGACAGCTGAACTGCAGGAACTGCTTTTCGAAGATGAGGCACAAGAATACCGGGCAAAGATAAACGATGTTGGTATTGACGTTCGTGATGCGCAGGAACGTTTAAACGAATTGGGATATTATACCGATAAGATCTCAGGCTATTATGGTCCTCAAACAGAGATGGCTGTCCGTCTCTTCCAGTCTAAGAATGACTTTGCAATAGATGGTGAGATCAGTCGTGATGTTTACAATGTTTTATATTCGGATGATGCTGTGGCAGTTGATCATGATTTGACCAATATGGCCATAATCCCTGCAGATAAACCAGCTTATACTGAAAATAAGGCTTCAGCAGGAGCAGTTGATTCGATGATTGTTTCTGCTGCGACAAAGTCTCCAAGACCTACTAAAACTCCAACACCTAAACCGACTGTAGCGGTTAAAGTCTATACGAGGCCTACTTCTTCCCAGCTTAAACGCGCTAAATCCGGATATATATCATCTGGTAATGTTAATATGCGCAGTGGCCCTGGTACGAATTACAGCGTTGTCAAAAAAGACATTTCCAGATATACAGACGTTACGCTTTACGAGTTGCAAGGTGAGTGGTGGTTCTTAAAGTGCGGTTCCTCATACGGATATATCTACAAGAATCTTATTAAAACCGGCAATCCTCCCACAACTGCAGTATCGAATCCGATAACGACTTCTAACCCGAATGTAGCAAAGTCACCGACGCCGAAACCGACAGTCTCCCCTGCTCCCGGTTCAAAAACAACCGTTTATACAAAGCCTACTTCATCGCATTTAGAACATGCTAAATCAGGATATCTTTCTTCCGGTAATGTTAATATGCGTACCGGTCCCGGTACCAGTTACAGTATTCTCGAAAAGGACATTTCGAGGAATACAATCGTGACATTGTATGAGCTGCAGGGCGAATGGTGGTTTTTAAAATGCGGTTCCTCATATGGATATATTCACAAAGATTTGATTGCGGTTGACGACCTGTATACAACCACAACACCGAATCCTGTTACGACTTCTACTTCGAATACGACCAAGGCACCCACTCCAAAGCCGACTAAAACTCCGGTACCAGGATCAAAAACAACTGTCTATACGAAGCCTACTTCATCGCATTTAGAACATGCTAAGTCAGGATATCTTTCTTCCGGTAATGTTAATATGCGCACCGGTCCCGGTACCAGTTACAGCATTCTCGAAAAGGATCTTTCGAGGAATACAATCGTGACATTGTATGAACTGCAGGGCGAATGGTGGTTTTTAAAGTGCGGTTCTTCATACGGATACATCAACAAAAGTCTGATCAAAACTGGAACTCCTCCGGCGACCGCAACGCCTAAACCTGCTAAAACTCCTACACCAAAGATTACCAAGTCTCCTACTCCGAAACCGACTAAAACTCCGGTACCAGGATCAAAAACAACCGTTTATACAAAGCCTACTTCATCGCATTTAGAACATGCTAAGTCAGGATATCTTTCTTCCGGCAATGTTAATATGCGCACCGGTCCTGGTACTAAGTACAGTATTCTAAAAAAAGATATTACGAAGAATACAATCGTGACATTGTATGAGCTGCAGGGCGAATGGTGGTTTTTAAAGTGCGGTTCTTCATACGGATACATCAACAAAAGTCTGATCAAAATAGGGACTCCTCCCGCGACCGCAACGCCAAAGCCTGCTAAAACTCCCACTCCGAAACCAACTACAGTTTCAACAGCAAAGGCTGAAAAGAGCTATGGTTCTGGTATCTCCGGCATGATTGCATGTGCTGAGGCCCAACTCGGTGATCCTTACGTAAAAGGCGCTAAAGGACCAGATTCTTTCGATTGTTCCGGCCTTGCATATTACTGTATGAAATCTGCCGGCTTATCTGTTTCCCGTACTTCCGCAAAGAACTATGCTGCAAAAAGCAGTTGGAAAAAAATTGAAAAGATCTCCGATCTGAAGAAGGGGGACCTGATATTTTGGCGTAGTGACTCATCCAGTACTGTCAGTCACGTCGGTATTTGTACTGGCGGAGGCGGATTCATTCATGCAAGTTCTTCGAAAGGAGAAGTGTGCCGCAGTTCGTTCGGTAGTTCCTCTTCATATTGGGTTCGCAATTTTGTTTGCGGGAGACGTCCATTCTCATGAGTTGTGATATCTGTCCAAGACGATGTTATATTGACCGAACAGCCGCAAATGGGTTTTGCGGCTGTTCTTCTATTCCAAAAATCGCACGGGTTGCTCTCCATTTTGACGAAGAACCTTGTATCAGCGGAACACGAGGAAGCGGAACAATCTTTTTTTCAGGCTGCAATTTAAAATGTATCTTCTGTCAAAATATTGCAATACAGGATGGTACTCTCGGAGAATCAGTTTCACCTGATCGCCTAGTTGAAATAATGCTTAAACTACAATCTATGGGTGCGCACAATATCAATCTTGTTACCCCAACACCTCATCGTGATGTGCTCGCAAAAGTTATTAGGATCGCTAAAAATACCGGGTTAACTATCCCTGTTCTTTACAACACGAGTGCATATGAAACTGTTGAGACAATCCAATGCTATGAAGGTTTATGTGATATCTATCTTCCCGATTTGAAATATCATGATAATCGTCTAGCAAACCGGTTCTCGCGTGTTACTGATTATTTTAAAACTGCAATTGAATCGATCGGTGAAATGATCCATCAGACTGGATTCATGCAAACTGATAGCGATGGTATTGCTCTCCGCGGGGTTCGCATTCGTCATCTGGTTCTTCCCGGATGTGTATTCGATACAAGGGATTTATTAACTGAGATCGCTGAAAGATTCGGTACAGATTGTCCTATTTCTCTGATGTCCCAGTATACTCCGATTACTTCATGTAAAGAAGCGCCTCTAACGAGACGCTTGACTTCACGTGAATATCAATCGGCAGTAGACTATGCGATTTCACTTGGCTTTTCCGATGTGTACTGTCAGGGACTTGATAGCGCTGTAGCGGATTACACACCCCCGTTTACAAATGTAATCGAATTATAAATCTATGATTTTATGATTTGATTATAAAACTTCTGTTTCGATATAATAAGCCACTCCATCATCAACACAACTTGGTAGAATTCTATCAGCAGCAGCCTTGATTTCCTCTCCTCCGTTCGAAACGCAGCAACCTACACCTGCCCATTCGATCATGGTCAAATCAAGTGTATTATCCCCAATTGCTGCAACTTCCTCACGCGCAATTCCCAGATCTTTCGCAATCCATTCCAGAGCTGTCGCCTTATTGACAGAAGTATTTCCTACTTCAAGAAATCCCGGCTTACTCGTCAGAATCCGAAGAGAATCTGGAAGCAGCCCTTTCATTTTCTCAATCATAAAGGGAACAGTTTCGGGTGCAGTGTACATTAGTACTTTTGGAGTAGTCAGGAGTTCGTCGCTTTTCAGTAGGTCCGAATCAATCCTGTATGGCAAATGCATTACGTTTGTATAAGCTTCTGTAAATGCGTTCCATTCTCTGAATAGTACTTCATCACCATTATAAATTTGTATATGAAGTCCGAATCTATCTGCCGCAGCAAAGCACGCTCGTACCTCCTCCTCTGTCAGATAATGCGTATATAGTGGTTTCCCTGTCAGACCGTCTGAAACTAGTGCTCCACCATAATTGATAACTGGTTCGTCAAGTTTCAGTTGACTTCGAATAGGCAGTGACCCTGCAAATCCACGTCCCGTCGCAATTACTATCTTTACACCTTTTTCCCGTGCCCTACGAATTGCTTCGGCATTTCTCGGAGAAACAGGCTTTCCCGACACAACAAGAGTATCATCAATATCCAAAGCTATTAATCGTATCATAAGCTGTAATTCCTTTCATGCGCCTGAACAGAATGCAGCATCAGTACGGAAAGAGTTACTGCTCCGACGCCTCCAGGTACAGGCGTATAAGCTTCAGCAAGTTCCATTGCATCTTCCTTTACAACATCGCCGCAGAACCTGCCTTCTTTCTCATGGAAACCAACATCAACAACGATCTGCCCGGTAGATAGATAATTTCTATCTATCATCTCCGGTTTTCCACATGCAGCGAATAATATCTCCGCCTTGCGTGTTTCAGCAGGAACATTCTCAGTTTGTGTATGACACACTGTGACATCCGCTCCGGCTTTTATCAATAATTCCGCTAAAGGTTTTCCTACGACCGGACTGCGCCCCACGACAACACATTTTTTACCCTTTGGATGGATTCCGTATGCATTCAGCAAGTGCATACACCCCTCGGGTGTGCATGGCAAGAAAGCACTCTTCTCAAGCAGCATTCCGTCTATATCTTTCTCAGGAGGAACCGCAAAAAGAATCTTCTCTGTTCTTAATGCTTTCGGAAGAGGACGGAAAATAAGAATCCCATCGATTTCTTTTCTCGTCGCGGCTGATAAAATTGCTTTGTATAGCTCATCTTCTGCTATCTCTGTACCGTAGACATTACTTTCTACGGTTATTCCATTTTTTGCACAGGCGCGCAGAATCGATTTCTCATATTGTACATCGTCATCTCTATCTCCTATGCGAAACAAACTGATCCTAACTTGTTCGTTTTTTTCTGTAATTGTATCGATATGCTTTTTGACTTCTGTTTCTAACTGCACTTTTGCAGCTGAACCAAGCAACAGATGCATAGAGTGATATCCTCCTTTTAAAATGTGCCCAACGATCCTTTTTCCTGAAACAGACCCGGAGAAGGCAGAACTCCGGATCAATTCGGACATTTATCGTGATTAGAACAATGTAGGTATATCATCATCCGGACCATCTGAACCGGAATCATTATCGGATTCTTCAGTATCATCTATTTCCTGTTCTTCATTGATCGCTTCATCGATGTTAGATTTATTGCGGCGCTTTTTAAAAATAACCATCACAACGATTACAATCTGTATTGCAAGAAACGCAATCCCTATGTCAAGAATCATGACTCCGATAGATGAATCATTACAGGAAGCGCATCCACCTTCTCCATCAGTGATACGATGTCCTTCCTTATCCATTGGTGATGAATGAGGCGTTTCAGACGCTACTACCGTTGGAATAACAGTCGGCGTGCCAGTAGGTACTGGAATTGCTGTTATATATGGAGTTGAAGTCGGGGTCGGAGTAGGTGTCCGTGTCGGGGTCGAAGTAGGTCTTCTTGTCCACGGAATCGGATCATCTTCTTCCTCTTCTTCTCTTGGAGTTGCTGTCGGTCGCTTTGTCGGTGTGGAAGTCGGTTCTTCCGTCGGTTCCAATGTCGGTTCTTCCGTCGGTTCCGGTGTCGGTTCTTCCGTCGGTTCCGGTGTCGGTTCTTCCGTCGGTTCCGGTGTCGGTTCTTCCGTCGGTTCCGGTGTCGGTTCTTCCGTCGGTTCCGGTGTCGGTTCTTCCGTCGGTT
>JAEEGL011913577.1_pt1 | contig 25711 bp, 11 predicted proteins | sample 9134231 | NCBI WGS metagenome assembly JAEEGL01 (sample SAMN16246548, study PRJNA631951) | gut metagenome | biome: gut microbiome; feature: rumen; material: fiber-attached | host: Bos | place: Iran: Karaj | collected 2018-10 | reverse complement strand
TTTATGTTATTATTAGACATAGTTCAGGGATGTGGAGATTATCTCTAATTTCTAGCCCTCAATTCCGTAGAACCTTCATGAACTGGAATAATAGATTGATAGTACGAAGTACGACATGAATCGTATGCAATACGAGACATGAGGTTTTATACGATAAAGGAGGAGTAAAAGCTTGTTTTTAAATCCTCTTTTAACGGATAGAACCCTATCTATTATTCACACCACCTACAAAGATTTCTCGCCGAAGGCGTAGGATAAAATTTAAATAGATTACTCGTAAGATCTCTTGCCCGCAGGGCAAAGGAGGTTAAATAAAAAAAGAGACAGGCGGGAGGGCCTGTCTCTTGGGATGGTTATAAGGAAGATTATCTGAGAATCTTCTTGTTGTTCTGAATGTAAATGGTCTTTTTGGATTGAACATTGGGGACCTTGCGGCCTGAGAGATCGTAAACCGATTGAACATTGAACATTGAACATTGAACATTTTTGGGAGAGTGGATTCCATCTGGGTTGGAGGGAGCAAGGGGCTCTATGGTAGCACCTTCGAGCTTGAAGGCATTGATACCAAAGCTGCTCTGACCTGTGAGGTTGACAATAATTCCCAGAGAGACTTCCGTCTCCTCTGAAAGCGTAAAAATAACGGTTCCATCGATTAATTTGGCCCAGGCAAGAGCTTTCTGCTCACACTCTGCGTCTGAGACCATCTTGCTGCCTTCGCATACCACCAAACGGCTTGTCTGCATGTCATCCACATCACCTGCCGTGATGCTGAAACGATAACGTCCTGCAGGAAGGGTGACTGCCTGCCACAGACGATAGTCCAGCAAGGGGGTAGCAAAACCACTCCACTGGGTCTCGAACTGGATATCATTGTGATGGCCGGTATCTACGTGCGCTCCTGTGGTGATACCGTTCTTGACAATGGCATTGGCATCCTGCCAACGGGAACGCGACGTTCTCATGGCGAGTTTCAGGAAGCGGCTGCTATTGTTGGGATTGACGGTACCAGAACCTGTGATAAAGGGGTTCTTGTAATTGGTAAGGTACTGAGCAGAGATATCGCCATGCATCAGAGCCTCTGTATCGAGGGTAAAGACGCCAAGGGCAGAGTTCCATGCATCACCATCGGGACCAAAGTTGATACGCTGCGCATTGCAAGAATTAGAGGTACGGTCCAAGACATCACCTCCATTCTGGTTGAAATCATAGTACAGGAGCAGAGCATCTGCTGTCTGTGCCTCCTGAACATCAGCAATATGCTGGTTGCAGTACGCCTTCACCTTTTCTGCCGTAAGGGCATCGCCCCACAGGCGCACCTCATCTATCTGACCTGAGAAGCCATCCTCACCCATGGTGATGCTACCCAAGACAGGCATGCGGGTAGCCAGCTTAACGGTAGGACTGCTGAAAAGAAGACCATCGCGATAGAACTTAACCTCTCCTGCGTTATAGGTGATGGCATAATGGTGCCACTCGCCCTTGACAACATAAGAATCATCCGATGAAATGGTCTTATTTCCCAATGTGACACTGAGCACGCCCTTGCTGTCAACAGAGGTTGAGAGACCACCCTCCGTAGTATGCAGACTGACGCTGCCCTGATATTGCTGCGGACGCATCCACCAATCCAAGGTGAGTGCCTTCTGCTCCCCGGCATACGGACAGGAGAGCTGCAAATGCTCTGTGCCTGTGAAGTTGAGACAGGACACTGGGTCGTCATTGCTCACAATGAGATATTTGCCCAGGGAAAGGGTATTCTCGCCCAACTGGTTGGTAACATGCAGACTGACGTCATAGATACCGGGAGCAGTTGGCTTGATGCAGGGCGACTGCTCTTCGCTTGTGAGGATACGACTGCCATTGTCCAACTCCCACTGCCAGGAGAGAGGACTGTACCTGCTCTCGTCTATCAACTGGACACTCTCGCCAAACCTGATAGCTGTCTGGGAAACATCAAAACGGGCTGCAGGAGCAGACGCACGTACCGTCACCTCCTTGGTAATGCTGTTGGAGCCATGAGGATTGGTGGCTGTAAGAGTTACCTGGAAGGTTCCTGTGGTGGGATACAAAGCTGTAGCATTGGTACCTCCCAACTCCTCAACCTCAGCGCCGGGCATGCTCCACAGATAGGTACAACCAGGGCTCTCTGTCTGATTGATGAAACTGAACCTGTCGCCAGCTGGCAAGGTGTCATTGAGAATATCGAAGGCTGCCACAGGAGCTTCGCCATCTACGACTGTTATCTCCTTTTCTGCCGTCAGCGAACTGCCGTCGGGGAAACTTGCGGTGCAGGTAACATTAAATGTACCCGGAGACGGGAAATTTAATGTAACTAGTTGAGAGTTTAGAGTGTAGAGTTTAGAGTCAGTGGAAAGTGTAGAGTTATTCACTCCCCCAAAGGGGGAGATGGAGGGGGCCTCCCATCGCCAACTTATAGCATTGAGGGATGTATGGGCAGTAAGCTGGAAGGGAACGCCTGTCAGATGGGTGGTTCCGCTCTCCTTGATGGTAAGGGATGGCGTAGGAACAGTACCTGTAAGAGGTCCGTCGTTCTCCACCACCTCGTGGGTACCCAACTTCTGGAAGCTGGCATGCTTTCCACTCACATACTCGCGCAGCAAGGTCTGTCCATCCACCTCTATTGTCTCCATAGGCACATAGATCAGGAGGTCGGGGTGCAAAGCAGGAGCAGCGATACGAACACGCATATTGTTCCTGATCTCTGCCTGCGTACGAACGGTGCGCCAAACACGCACCTCATCCAGGCCGCCTATCCACCATTGGTTGATATCCGAGGTACGACCAAACTGAAGGTCGCCAAAAGCAACAAGTCCCGAGTAGCTCTTGGAAGTGATACTACCCTTTCGGTTACCATTGACATAGAGCGTAAGGGTACTTCCATTGATAACCACTGCGATATGGTTCCACCTCTTGGTAGTAGAGAATACGTTCGCCACATCCAAACGGTCTGAGCCACTGCTATCCCACCCTACGGAAAGTGTTCCGCTGCTACTGTTGTGCAGGAGGAACTTACCCCATCCGGGGCCTACCTGATGGGTATAGTTGGTATTCTTATCGTTGCGAATCCAGAACTCTATGGTAGCCTGTCCCAACATCTCAGATACAGCATTGGGGATGATGATGCCACTCTCTGTGAGATCCACGTAATGGTTGGCTCCCTGCTGAGGCATCTGCAGCACAACAGCATTGGAGGAGGCAGACTCCTGTCCATACTGCCCTGCCTGATAAACGGCTCTTACGGTAAAGGACACCTCGCCTCCTTCGGCAGGCGTATAGAATGTCTTGTCGGCAGGCAACTGAGCCACAAGCCTGGTACCCTGATAGACATGATAGCCGGTAAGCACAAGGCTGGAAGTCTGAGGAGCTGTCCACTGCAGCACGCCATCCTGGGCAGAGAGGTTGGTGGGAGGATACAACTGCTCGCCAGGCACAACAACAGTGATGATGGTCTCACGACCACGATTCTTGATCTCCACATTCTGCTGCCTGAAAGGAATCTCCACCCCCTCGTTCTCCATCTCATAATTTATAATGGAGGCATTGTAGATATGACCGCTACCAATAGCTCCTGAAGCTGTCTTCACGATGAAGAAGTACTTGAGCGGCTTGGTACGATCCACTGCATAAGTCAGGTCGGTCAGGTCATAACCGAACTCCATAGGTTCTGAATGGATGCCATCGGCCCAACGACCCAGCATAGGAACCTCAGGAGCAGGGCTGGCACCCAGCGTATTTCCTGCATAGCGGAAATGCTCGAAGGGGATAGTCTTCTCTGGCTTGGTAGCATTTACATTCTCTGCCACGCCTGCTGAGAGCAACAGCTCGCTACGATGGGTGTAGTCCATCAACAGCTTGATGGTGCGCAAGGGACGATAATCCTGGCGGATGACAAAGGCACTGGGTGTCCACGTCCATACATCGTTGTCAACGGCAAAGCTATGCTTGTAAGGACAATAGATGAAACCCTTGTTCTCCCATCCGTCACCCCATGAATTGGCAATAATCCAAGCTCCCACCTCATCATCCTCTACCTCGCCGATGATACCATCGCCATCCAGGTCAAACTCTATACGGTCGTCATAACCGCAGACAGTAAGGGCATGATTGTAGGTCTCGCCCCATTTCTGCACATACTTCATGCCCACAACGCCAGCAGCCTTATTGGCAGGCGAGCTGGGAATAGACTCCCATGTACCATAGGCAGCCACACCTATACCAGCAACACCTCCGCCATGCATGGAAGCATCGCCACTATGGTTGTAAAGCCATTCCTTGAGTTCCTGTCGGCCCTCAGGGGTATTGGTAGGTGCAAGGCTGAATTCGTAGGCTGTACGGTTCCACATAGCGCTGAACCACTTGTCGTAGCCCTGCATCCAACCATAGTCAGGATCGTCGTGCGTCTGTGCGCCAAAGAGCCTGCTGTATGTTCGTCCGCCATAGGTAGGAACATTGGGGATTCCGATAGCCTTAGCCATACCCTCGGTGGTACTGGTCTGATAAGCCATGAGCCAAGTGAAATGCGAGGGATACTGGTTCACAGCCAGTGAAGCATCGGCATCACGATAGCTGTTTATCTCGTGCGTAAACTGATAGCCGATAGCAGCTGCTGATCCGCAGGAGCCGCCATCCTGATTAAAGATAGGGGGAAAATACTTATCCTGTCCGTTGTAGACGAACGGAGGCAACTGTACCTTAGCCTTGCGCGCCTTACGTCTTTGGACGTATTCCTTGGGCTGTTCCTTGGGTGATACGTCGTACTTCAGGTTGGGGAAGACACTTCGGTCTATCTTTACCACCTTACCATCTGGCAGGGTATAATCCTCTATCTGTGCCATGGACGTAAGGGCAGGCAGCAATGCGATGATGAAAAGGATTCGTTTCATGGGATTTAGTGTAGGTTTTTGTTTGAGTTTTAGGTTATTGCTCTGCAAATATACGATGTTTTTTCTATTATCCTACTCCTTCGGCAAGAAATTCTGTCTGAAGCTATTCTGAAATAAAAAAAGGAGTCTCTGGATAACCAGAAACTCCCTTTTTTCGATTATTGATTATAGGTTATTTACTTAACCACAACCTTGAGCTTCGCTCGAGCTTGTTCCCGTTCGGCAATGAACTCAAACGAGTTTGGTTCATTGCTCTCACTTAACCACAACCTTTACTCCATTGAGGATATACGTACCCTTGCCCAGAGCCTTGAGGCTGTTGAGTGTAGCATTGCTGCGGAGGAACTTGCCGTCAATGCTGTAAACATTGCCAGGTTCAGAAATCTTCTTCACTACAGCAGATACATCCTTAATACCTGTAGCTTCATCAGCTGTTCCGTTGAGACAGATACTGAAGTCATAGTCAGCCTCAGGATCAACATCAGTAACAGCACCGATAGACAATACTACGCTGGTTCCTGCTATGTAATAGCCTGTAGAAGCAATACATACAGGATGGTTGGCAGAGAAGTAAATCTCCTCAGGTGAGAGTGTATGATCCTGGAGTGTACCTTCGAAGCCATTTACTGTATAAGAGGGCTCGAATGCCAACTCTGTATCCTCAGGAATAGTGAACTTCATTGCTTCCTCATCGTTTTTATCCTTGTCGTACTTGGCAGTATCACCATAGATGTAGAATGCAGGCTGACCAGCCAGGATAGTCTCTACTTCCTTCAGAGCCAAGAAGGCCTGACCCTCTTCATTAGTATATTTACCCAAGCCGATGTATGCTTTACCATCACCTTCGTTGGCAAGAGTAACGGTGTTACACCAAGTCATGATCTTACCAGGCTTGATATTCTTGTAGAATGAGAATGCAGAAGGTTCTACAGCTCCAGCCTCGCGAATAACGAGAGCAGAGTTAGAAGAAGGCTCTGTAGAGCTCCATGTTACAAGACGATGGTTCGAGTTCTGAGAGTGCAGATTGTTAACGCTGGTACCATTGATCTTAGAACCACGGAACAAGTTTCTGTCGTAACCAAGTGCCTCGTGCTTGAAGATAGTAGGAACGGTCTTCAGGAGGACATTATTGTTGTTAGGATCCTTAGCATTGATGAACAGACCGGTAGCCTTGTTCTGGATAGCATATGAAGCAGGAGCCTTCTCCATACCATTGGGCAGTACATCCCTACCAGCAGCAGCATTGAACTCTGACTGGTATGCCCTGTAAGCCTGAGACAGAGTAGCCAAATCCTCAGCTGTAGCATCCTTGAGGACGATCTTGTTGGCAGCAACGAATGCCTCCATCATAGCCTGACCCTTATCGCTAAGCTCTGCATTAGGTGTTACAGGATAAATCTGGAACTCAGCAGCGTGCCAGTATGTGAACAACTTGTTGTAGTCGTCAGCACTTGTGATTTCTGCGAATGGATCGAATTCTATATTGCTACCACCATCGGTACCATATCTGTTGGTCATGGTGAAACGCAGATAACTGTAGCTGCCATTCAACTGGAGAGGCAAGCTGGTAACAGACTCGTTCTGGTTGGCGAAAGGAGTCTCGATATAACCTACGTTGGTCCAGTTCTCAGCGTCAGTACTACCCTGAACATACATACGAACTACGTGACCACTGGCTGCACCCTGACGACGTGTCACGTCGATCTGGATAAGACCGGAAACAGGCTCGTTCAGAGCAACCTGGATATAAGGAGGCTCCAGGAACTTCTTGTGATAGTCGCTGTGCCAGAATGTAGCAGGCTTACCATCAATCAGATACTCGATATGCAAGCCCTCGCTGGGGTCGCTGGCATTACTTGAGAGCTGTGAAGCATCAGTAATCAAAGCATCGCCCTTGGTGAAGGTTGTGCTCATATCCAATGCCATCAGTACATTGTCCTTAACATCCTGCATGAGAGGAGTATAGTCTGCCTCTTCCTGTGGACGCTCGATGAAGCGGAACAAGCTGGCATCCTTATCTTCGATCAGGTCATCCTCGATGAAGAACAAACCTGTCTCACTCTCGCGGATATCCTCAGCCTTGCAAGCCACAACATCAACAAGCTTCTGCTCTGTCTTAGTTGGGTCGTCTTCCTTCTGAACTTCCTCGTACTGCATCTCACCGGCAACTACGTAGTTACCCCACTGATAGGGCTGACCCTCGTAGCTAGACTTGGGAGAAGCACCAGCCTTGCTGAAGTTATATTTATCATACATCTCCTCTGTTGGGAACATGAAGCGATACCAAGTGTCGGTCTTAATACCGTTGACCTGCTCATTAACACCCTTAGCCATAGCCTTCAGCATTACAGCATACTTATGGTTCTGGAGTGCTGTGTAACGACCATCCTTATCATAAGCCTTCACCTCAGCATACAGCTTGTCAAATTCATTAGCGATTTCGGTATTTGACCACTGACCGGGATTATCACCCTCTACGACTGCAATGGTAGTATTCTCGTACTTGGCCATTGCATTACGCAACTCAGTAGGATCAACCATAGCGCCCAGGAATGCCTTGTAAGCCTCCTCCAGTGCTGCGAGCAATTCGGGAGTCACATCAGCATCTGCAACAGCGCAGTTCTCGTTATAAACTCTATCCAAATTTGTAGCCACCTCACCAAGAGCAGCAAACTGAGAATTAGGATTATCTCTTACAGTAAAGAGCTGAAGCTCTGCTGCATGCCAGAAGCCACGATCTGAAGGAGACTGGTGCGTACATGCCACGCGTATAAATTCATAAGGTGTCTCGATCTTGAAGATAGGAGTAGTATATTCCTCGCCGGAAGCAACATTCCTAATGGGCAAGGTGACGAGCTCTACCCAGTTTTCATCTTCAGCCTCAGCATCGTTTGAACCATAGAGTACAAATTCTGCAGGATGGTCGTTATCAGCTGTTCTCTGCCAGATGTAGAGCTCACAGTTGCCAGACAAGTTCTGCATACCAGAAAGCTGGATGTAGTGATCACCCTCGGGAGCACCTCCACTATAGTCGCTGTGCCAGTATGTACTCTTATCACCATCGATGAGGACACCGTCAGAAAGGTTACCACCATCGGAACCGCCAGTAATATCGTTGTAGCTGTAAGGAGAGGTCATCTGAGAACCTGAAGTAATCTGCTTCTCTTTGATAACGTCCTTAGCCGTTGTCAAAGCCTGAAGAACCTCAGCGCGGAGCTCATTGTTCTTCTGAACCAAGAGGTCATGATTGATGATAGGACCGAAGGCCTCGATAAGCTCTGCAGCCTCCTCGTCAGAGACGGGCTCCAGCCAGAACTCGCTGGCACCACCTTCATCAGAATAAATCGGCTTGCCAGCAGTACTCCACCAGAAGCACAGAGACAGATCCTTATTAGAATCTATACCTTTGCTATGACCCAACTGATGGAGATAGTAGCCATCGTGTCTTGGGTTGTGGGCAAGGCGGATATTGAAGACAGGAGTTTCTAACTCATCAGCTTCTTCACCATCTCCATATTCTACAAAACCATATTCACAGAAATCGAAGACGATATGGCTCATCTTTTCAGGATCGTCGGTAAGAACAGGTTTGTCTTCCTCGTCAGATGCCATACTCAGGTAAGTGCCCATACCGGCATTCTGAATTTGAATGCTATCGCCATGCTGGGTAAGTTTCCATACAAAGTTGGCCCTGTCTTTTTTGACAGTACCATACATAACCTCGTTAGGATAATTTGGGTCAAATGAAGCTAAGAGAGCCTTATTTGCATACACAGTTTTTGTTGTACCAGTATCTTCTCCTGTTTCAGGATCCAGGACAGGAACATCTCTCTTATAGCGAATCTGAGAATATATACGGTAATAACCATCCTGTGGAATCTTATAGGGAACCTCAGAATCTACAATCTTGTTCCACATAGAGTCTGCCGCTGCAGCCCATGCATTACAGCCGTCAGCATCAGGACAATCTGGGTCTAACGCAGGCTCATAGTCCTCTTCATTCAGGAACTTATCCACCAAAACAGATATCTTGTCGAGCAGTTCCTTAAACTTACGCCATGTGTCCCAGTCGGAATACTGACCAGGCCCTTCACCCATAGGAACGTCAGACGGTTCATCTACATCCTCATAAGCCTGACTTTCATATTTTACATAAATGTTATTCAGTATAGTTCTAATCTCTTCCTTGCCAACAGGTGCTTCCAGCGTCCATACGTATTGAGGCTCATAACCATAAGTTGCATAGACCTGTTCTGCCTCATCAGTCTTAACTGTCCAGAAAGCACTACCTACATGGTTCCAGCCACTGGATGCAGGTGTACAGTTGGTAGCACGAACGGCATACTTTCCATCAGAATTAAGGAAGAACACCTGATTCTCCCAAGGAGAACGACCATCCTTATTGGTATGAATATATTTGTCAGTGAAGATGTCGTCAGGATAACTGCTATTTTCAGGGTTACTGAAGTAAGTGTCACCAAACACCTTGAAAGAATTTGCCTTGTAGTTTCCGTCAGTTGTCACCTTGGTGAAAAGAAACAGTTGACGAGAATCCTCGTCTGCGTACAAATTTCCATCATAAGTCATGTAATACTTGACACCGTCCACCTCTGTACAGATGTAATAGGCACCACCGTCCTTAATGGTCAATAATGCTGCTTCATAATCTGCTTCGGGAGGATCTGCCGCAAAGGCATTGCCACTCCAAAACATTGTTGTCAGTGAAAACAACAACATCAAAAAAGAAAAGTAACGCTTTCTCATTTTGAATAAAAGTTTTAAGGTTTGTAAATATTGTTAGTTTTAGACAGCTTCCTAAGATTTATTTTGCAAAGTTAAACCTTACAGTGGAATTTATCTATACTATCATAACAAAGTGCCTAAAATTAAACATTATTTAACATATCCGCGCATTTTTTTCTCGTTTTATGCCTCTTTTGTTCAGTTTGTGCATCCCCGAACCATCTATTTGACCATTTTTTTATGGCTCTTCTTTATTATTACTGCTACGCGGAGAAAATATTACTCCCTAGTTAGCGCGTAAATACTCCCCAGTTAGGGGGTAAAAAAAATGAACCCCGAAAGTCTTGTCCGACTTTCGGGGTTCAGAGCTTGGTTCATTGCTCTCACTTAACCACAACCTTGACCTTCGCTCGAGCTTGTTCCCGTTCGGCAATGAACTCAAGCAAGCTTGGTTCATTGCTCTCACTTAACCACAACCTTGACTCCATTGAGGATATACGTACCCTTACCCAGAGACTTGAGGCTGTTGAGTGTAGCATTGCTGCGAATGAACTTGCCGTCAATACTGTAAACATCGCCAGGCTTAGCAATCTTCTTCACAACTGAAGATACATCGCGAAGACCATCAACAACATCGGCAGCTTCGAGACAGATGCTAAAGTCATATTTCACAGAGGGGTCAACCTCGGGACAAAGAGCCTGATCTACCAGAACAGCAGGTGCAACCAGACTGACACCCGTCTTACCTGTAGCAGCAGGATAGTTCTTCTCGAAGTAGATATCGTTCACCCCAATAGGATGGTTCACCATACAGGCAATAAATCCGTTGATAGTATCGCCTACAAGCTTGAAGTCGGGCTCAGCAGCCATAGTGAACAGCATAGATTCGGGCTCCTCCTCAGCTTCATACTGAGTAGTGTCACCCAGAATATAGAAGGCTGGCTGACCTGCCTGGATAGTCTCGGTCTCCTTCAGAGCCAGATATACAGTACCATCTATATCAGTATATTGACCCAGACCCATGTAAGCAGAACCCTCACCCTTGTTGGTGATAGAGACAGCAGAACAGAAGTTGTAAATCTCGCCTATCTTGATATCCTTATAGAAAGAGTACTCTGCAGACTCTACAGGCTCAACTTCGCGCAGAACCAAACCTGAGTTGTAATAAACTCTTGCGTCATTCCATGCACAGAGTCTGTGGTCAGCGTTTCCGGCATGCAGATAGCAGGCGTCTGCACCATTTATGTTCGTGCCATGCAAGAAGCTTCTCTGATAGCCGGGAGCTGAGTAAGTAAAGAAAGTAGGAATGAGTTGCAGGTAAAGTTCACCGGTACTACCGCCATTGGCATGAATGAAATTACCATTAGCCTTGCTCTGGATAGCATATGAGGGAGTAGGCTTGTCTGCACCATTGGGCAGGACAGCCTTTCCAGCAGCAGTATTGAACTCAGACTGATAAGCATTGTAAGCCTGCTTAACTGCAGCGAAGTCCTCTGCTGTAGCATCCTTGAGGACAATCTTGTTGGCAGCAACAAATGCCTGCATCATAGCCTGACCCTTATCGCTAAGCTCTGCATCAGCTTTTACAGGATAAATCTGGAACTCAGCAGCATGGAAGTATGTGAACAACTTGTTGTAGTCGTCAGCACTTGTGATCACTGCGAATGGATCGAATTCCATATTGCTACCACCATCAGTACCATATCTGTTGGTCATGGTGAAACGCAGATAACTGTAGCTACCGTTCAACTGGAGAGGCAAGCTGGTAACAGACTCGTTCAGATTAGTGAAAGGAGTCTCGATGTAACCTACGTTGGTCCAGTTCTCTGCGTCAGTACTACCCTGAACATACATACGAACCACGTGACCATTGCTTGCACCCTGACGACGTGTTACGTCGATCTGGATAAGACCGGAAACAGGCTCGTTCAGGGCAACCTGGATATAAGGAGGCTCCAGGAACTGCTTGTGATAGTCGCTGTGCCAGAATGTAGCAGGCTTACCATCAATCAGGTACTCGATATGCTGGCCCTCGCTGGGGTCGTTAGAATTACTTGAGAGCTGTGAAGCATCAGTAATCAAAGCCTCACCCTTGGTGAAGGTTGTGCTCATATCCAATGCCATCAGTACATTGTCCTTAACATCCTGCATGAGAGGAGTATAGTCTGCCTCTTCCTGTGGACGCTCGATGAAGCGGAACAAGCTGACATCTTTGTCCGTAATCTCATCGTCAGCAATGAAGTACAGGTGAGTATTATCGCGAACATCGGCTGTCTCACGAGCCTCGATATGAGAGATCTTGGTTGTTGCTTCCGGATTCTCATCAGTAGGAGCGGGAATATCCTCCGTAATCTTCTTACCTACAGCTGCGTAGTTGCCCCACATGTATGACTGCTCATCAATAAGATCGCCAGCCTTGCCGCCAACAAGAGTAGGATCGAAGTCATAGTCGGTGAACATCTCCTCTGTGGGGAACATGATGCGGTACCAAGTATCCGTCTTAATGCCGTTGGCCTGCTCCATGATACTCTTTTGCATAGCCTTAAGCATTACGATATACTTATGGCTCTGAGCCTCTGAGTACTTACCAGCCTTGTCGTAAGCCTTCACCTCGGCATACAACTCGTTGAAAGCTGTTGCGATATCTGTGCTTGGCCACAGACCGGGACCTTCACCCTGGACAACACACTTGGCAGCATCGGCATATGTAGCCAACGCATCGCGCAACTCAGTAGGATCAACCAAGCCACCCAGGAACTTCCTATATGCAGCTAACAATGCCTCATATATCTCCAATGTCATGTCGGCATCTGCTACGGCACAGTTCTCATTGTAAAGGTTCTCCAGATTGGTAGCTATTTCGCCCAAAGCTACGAACTGAGAGTTGGGATTATCTTTTAATGACAAGATCTGAAGTTCGGCAGCATGCCAGAAAGTACGGTATTTATAGTTTTTACCGATACAGTCTGTTGCAACGACACGAATATAGGAATAAGCCTTTGCTACCTCGAAAGGAATTGTGTTCTCCTCGCCAGATCCAGTATTGGGAATCCTCATGACAGCTATAGTATCCCACTCAGCATCTTCAGCTTCCGGATTGTCTGAACCTAAGAGAGTAAACTCTGAAGGATGATCGTTATCAGATGTTCTCTGACAGAGGTAAAGCTCACAGTTGTCCACCATACCCCGCATATCGGAGAGCTGGATGTAATGTTTGCCTGCAGGAGCGGTTCCACTAAAGTCGCTGTGCCAGTATGTAGTCTTATCACCATCTATGAGGACACCGTCAGCAAGGTTACCACCATCCTTTTTTCCAGTAACCTGATTGTAGCTGAAAGGAGAGGTCATCTGGCTGGCAGATGTGATAAGCTTTGTACGGATAACATCCTTGGCTGTCTTCAGTGCCTCGGCAACCTCTTCACGGAGATCGCTGTTCTTCTGTACCAAGATGTCATGATTGGCAATAGGTCCGAAGGCCTCTATGAGCTCTGCAGCCTCCTCTTCAGAAACAGGCTCCAGATAATATTCGCTGGTCCACTTGTCAACGGTTCTTCCATTTTCGTCGGGATAAGTCCTTTCCCAGAAACCCAATTCCTGATCAATACCGGAATCAGTCTGATAGTAGCCAAAAGGAGTATCTTTATCCTGAACACCAGCGCCATGATTCAACTGATGGATATATTTGCCGCCACGAAGCTCGCTGGCAGGACGAATGGCAAAGACATCCCTATAATCCTCATCACCGTCATCAAACTGTATTATTTGGGGACCTGCATAATCGAATACGAAGTGAGCTGCCAAGCTCGCATCCTCAGTCATGACGACACGATTTTCTGCAAGAGAAGTGGGGCTGACGTATGTTCCCATACCTGCATTCTGGATAAGAACGCTATCACCATGCTGAGTAAGTTTCCACACATAGTTGGCCATATCCTTGCGAACGGTACCATATATAGCCTTATTGGCATGACTCTTATCGTATGAAGCAGCGAGTGCCTTATCCACGATACCACTCGCTGCATACTGGGATTTGTAACGCTCAGCAGTATAGATGCGGTAGTAGCCGTCAGCAGGAATCTTATAGGGAACCTCGCTATCCAGGATCAACTTATACATAGAATCGGCTGCAGCCTTAGTCTGGGCAGCCCATTCCGTAGTAGGAGCATCGGGATCCTTAGTGATATCGTATTGGGGATCGGAAACCTTGTACCACACAGTAACAACATTCTGAAGCAATTGCCAGAACTCCTTCCAGGTTTCGATAGCTGAATACTGACCGAATCCTGTACCAACATTCATGGAAGTACCATCCTCATCATCATATACCTGAGCCTCGTAGGCGAAGATAATGGAGTTGAGAACGGCGGCAATCTGACTGACGTCGCCAGGAACCTCCAAAGTCCAGATGTAAGCTGGTTCGTAGCTGTAACAGGGAGTTGGGTAAATCTGGTCCTCAGAAAGTTTGCAGGTCCAGAAGACACGACCAGCGTCTGCCCAGCTATTCTCACCATAGGCAGTGTTACAGGTACGAATAGCAAACTTGCCTTCACTATTCATGAAGAACACCTGCCTTTCGTAAGTGTCACGGTCAAAACTTCCAGTAAGGAGGAATGAACCAGGATTCAGGACTGCCTTATTGTTCGACAAAGTGGTATTTGAGAAGAACTTTCCCGTACCTCCGTCCAGACGAATACCGTATTCCTTCAGTGTACCACCAGTAGTCTTGGTAGCAACGAACAGACCTGCCTCGGTTTTCTCGTTTGTGAAATAACCATCGGTAGTCACATAGTACGTGACGCCGTCTATCTCCGTCTGAATGTAATAAGTACAACGGTCTGTAATGGCATCCAGAGCTGCCCTGTACTCCTGATCGGTCTGTGCATTTACACCTCCCGACGAAAACATTGTTGCCAAAGGGAACAACAACATCAAGAAAAAAAAGTAACTCTTCTTCATAGAGAACAATTTAAGGTTGGTAAGCATGTTAGTTTTAATAATTTTGAGCCTCAAAGATAGGTTTTCTGAATATTAAACCCGCAAAAAAAATCAAGAATTTCTCTGCCGTACCCTAAATCTAAAAAAAAAGTCGCAGGAATTCTGCGACTTTAGTTAAAATAATCAATGTCCAATTTCTTTAATAAGGTTTCTGGCCTTTCCCCACTTGTCTATAAGGTATAAAACAAAGCGGATATCAACACCTATGCAACGTTGAAGGGAACTGTTGAAACTGATATCACCCGACATAGCCTCCCAGTTGCCATCAAAAGCCAGGCCAATAAGTTCACCCTTGCCATTGAACATAGGACTGCCCGAGTTGCCACCCGTGATATCGTTGTTAGAGATAAAGCACAGATGCATGTCATGTGTATTCTTATCGGCATAACGTCCCCATTTGCCCTTCTGCATCAGCCGGACGATATCTGCTTCCAACTCATAATCCTCTATCTCATCCTGCTTGGCTGCCTTGTCCAGCAAGCTCTGTGCATTGGTATAATACTGGAAATGCTGTCCCTGAGCCGTATAATCCTGAATGAATCCATAGGATAGGCGCATGGTGAAGTTGGCATCGCTGTAATGGGGAGCCTCCTGATCCTTCTCCAGGAGAGCTTGGGTAAGCAAACGTTCGTTATAACTTATGATATTGTTGTTCTCACGCTGACGGCCATAAAGGAACTGGGAAAAATCCTGTATCTCCTCGGCATAACGCAGGATAGGGTCTGTCTCGCGAAGCGTGCTGTCTGCCAACAGTTTATCGAGGCAGGAGATATCCTTGCAGATGGTCTTGCTGAAGATGTCGTGAGCAAAAGCACTGCAGTCGCCATTATAGAGGCTGTCTATATCCTTGTAGCAAGAGGGCCAGTACTTCTGGTCCGTTACCTGCTCGCGATAGTTCTGCAGAAGAGCTGCTGTGGCAGCCTCATCAAGGGCTGCATCATAGTCCTTGAAGAAATGCTGAAGGCTCTCGCGTGTAGCAGCAATCTGGGCAGAATCAACATCCTGAGGCATATGACTAAGCTTACTGCCAACTGTACCTATTTCCACTCCCCTATTGAACGTCTCGTTGTAGAAGCCCTGGGCATAGACATTTTCTCTGCGCTCTGCATACGCCTTCTCCAACGCATCGAACATATTGCCGAAGCGAGCCTTCAAGTCCTCCCTTCCGTTGTACCACTCCTTAACCTGCTGTTCCAACTGCTGCTTCTGGGCTATGACACCTAAATCAGCAATCGCCTTGTTCATACCAATGGAGTTCTTCCAGTAGTTGCTGCTGCTCGCCCATTTGCTGGCGTACTTGATAGCTACAGCACGGTCTGCATCCATAAACTTCTTCCACACCTCCTGCTTCTTGCCACGCACCTGAATAGTGCTGACGTTCTTGGCATTGACACGCTCATCGATACCCCAGGAGCTAAGGTAACGGCTGGTACTGCCAGGATAACCTACTGTCATACAGTAGTCACCGGGCTGATAACCGTCGAGACTCACCTTAGCATAACGCTTAGGATGGTAGGGCTTGTTCTTGGGACTGTAATCGGCAGGCTCATTGTTCTCATCGGCATAAATGCGGAAGACGCTGAAGTCGCAAGTCTGGCGGGGCCACATCCAGTTGTCCGTATCGCCACCAAACTTACCCATGGTATTGGTACCGGTAAAGACCAGACGAATATCCCTATATACCTTATATATACTTACGTAGAATGCATTACCGCCATAGAAGGCTTTCAACTGGCAGTCGAGACCTGGGTTTGCCTGCTCATATTCCTTCTCAACCGCATTGCAGATGCTGTCTATATGATCCTTACGCAACAGGCGTTGCTCCACATCTGGGTTGGCACGATATATACTGTCCAAAGCAGACAAGACACGAGAGCTGCAATTCTCGGTCCGTTGCAGGAAACGGACAAAGAGTCCCTCGGCAGGTCTTTCCTGCTTATAGGAATGTGCCACGAAGCCATTCTTCAGGATATCGTCCTCGGGCGAAGAGAGTTTCTGGATAGCTCCATAGCCACAATGGTGATTGGTGAAGACCAATCCATTGGAACTTACCACAACACCTGAACAGAAGTCGCCAAAATCTACCACGGCATCTTTCAAGCTCACCCCATCTGGGTTATAGAGTTCCTGTGGTGTCAACTGCAAGCCCAGCTCCTTCATCACCTGAGCTGTCTTGGCGTCTATATTGTTGAGCATCCACATGCCTTCATCTGCTTTCGCCTTTGTCGAAAAGGCGAAAAGCAGAAAGAAAAAAATACCACATAGCATTTTTTTCTTGTCATTGAACATTGAACATTGAACATTGAACATTTTCACTTCGTTCTCGCCAAGCAATTTCATACAACTGAACATTATTCCTTAAAATTTGATTTTGTTGATTTTATAATTTTTATCAGAGTCGCAGTCAACTTACAACAATCATCATATAATGATTCAAACTGTTTGTTATCAATAATCTCTGATTCATGTAGTAGTTCTAGCCAATATTCTGTTTCGTCAGATTCCTTAAGAGCAATATTTAACTTATTGATGAAATCCATCTTGCTTTGAGCATTTACGCTTTCACGAACATTAGAACCAATGCTTGTCCCACTTCTAAGGATTTGTTTGGACAGGACTTTTACTCCCTTTTCTTCGTTCAGATACTTATAAAACCTGATTATTCTAAGTGCAAATGCCTTACTATCAACCACAATCTGGTTATTCGCCCTCATAATATTCAATAATCAATGTTCAATGAAACAAAGGATTTTCTCTAAATTTTCTTCAGCGCATTTTCTTCCCATCTGATATACGTGGCGCATTTTTTCTTCGTTCTGTTCTGTGCGACCAATGGGGAGAGTGTCTTCAGGATAGATGAGCAGGACATTTCCCTTGCGTTCTTGTTCTGCTAAATAGCGAAGCTGTTCATTATACATCAAGTGTCTGCGTCCCATAGCTTTTATGATAGCAGGGTACTTGCGCATGGTCAGTTGGAAGAGTGGCATCAGCTTGGTACGTTTCTTGAAGAAACCCTTTGGCTGGGTCAGTACTACGATATTGCGTTCGTAGCCCAACTCCTGAAAATGCTTCAGGGGAATAGAGTTGACAATGCCTCCATCCAAGAGTTTTCTGCCTTCCAAAGATACGGGTCTTGACACTATAGGCATAGAAGCTGAGGCACGAATCCAGTCGAGCCCTTCATTGGTCATGTCATCCAATTGCTTATACACGGGTTCTCCTGTTTCTGCATCCGTGCAGACGATATGGAACTCCATAGGATTCTGGCGGAAGGTTTCGTAGTCAAAGATATCCAGTTCGTTGGGCAGGATATGGTAGCTGAATTCTGCACCTACCAGATCGCCTGTCTTAAGGAACGAACGCCAACTCATATATCTGGGGTCATCCTTATAGGCTATGTTATAGCGCAAAGCACGACCTATCTGCTTAGACTTGTAGTTGCAACCAAAGGTCGCTCCTGCAGAGACACCTATCAGTCCGTCGAACCTTATCTGGTTCTCCATCATTACATCGGTGACGCCTGCTGTGAATAATGCCCGCAAGCCACCTCCTTCTAATACCAATCCTTTTTTCATGCTTGCAAAGATACGAAAAATTGAACATTGAACATTGAACATTGAACATTATTTTGTATTTTTGCGGCCGAATATGAGTACATTTAATGAATTAGGGCTCTGTAGTGAGCTCTTACAAGCTATTGAAGAACAGGGATATGAACATCCCATGCCAGTTCAGGAAGCAGTAATCCCATTCCTGTTGAACAAAGAGGAGACATCTGATTTGGTCGCCCTCGCCCAGACAGGAACAGGAAAGACGGCAGCATATGGTCTGCCTATTCTGGAACTGATAAAATCCTCTTCAAAGAGCGAAAAGGTAATGCCAAAGGCTGTTATCCTTTCGCCAACACGTGAACTTTGCATACAAATCTCCGATGATATGGAGGGTTTTAGCAAGTATTTGCCAGACCTTACCATTCTGCCTGTATATGGCGGAGCCAATATCGAGCCACAGATTCGCGCCTTGAAAGCTGGGGTAGATATCATTGTAGCTACCCCTGGCCGTTTGGTGGATTTGATGAAACGTAGCGCAGCCAATCTGTCACAGATTCAGTACGTTGTATTGGATGAGGCTGACGAGATGCTTTCCATGGGCTTCCAAGAGGAACTGGATGCTATTCTCGAGGGTGTCCCTCAGGAGCACCGTACTCTTCTCTTCAGTGCTACCATGAGCAAGGAGATAGAGCGTATTGCCCAGAACTACCTAAAGGAGAAGCGAGAGATTCAGGTGGGCAGCAGAAATGAGGGTGCTGAGCACGTCAATCACATCTATTATATGGTTCATGCCAAGGATAAGTACTTGGCTCTGAAGCGTCTGGTAGACTTCTATCCACGTATCTATGCTATTGTCTTCTGTCGTACCCGAATGGAAACACAGGAGGTGGCTGACAATCTGATACGTGACGGCTATAATGCTGATGCTTTGCATGGCGACCTTTCCCAGCAGCAGCGCGACCTGACTATGCAGAAGTTCCGTAAACATAGGACACAGTTGCTGGTGGCAACAGATGTGGCAGCCAGAGGATTGGATGTAGATGACCTGACACACGTCATCAACTATGGAATGCCTGATGATGTGGAGAACTATACGCACAGAAGCGGTCGTACTGGTCGTGCTGGCAAGAAAGGCACCAGTCTCTGTATCATCAACCTGAGGGAAAAAAGCAAAATCCGTCTGGTAGAGAAGGTTATTCAGAAACAGTTCGAGAAAGGAACATTGCCTGAGCCTCGCGAGATATGCAGCAAGCAGCTTTATCACGTGATTGATGATATAGAACGTGTAGAGGTGGATGAAGAGGAGATAGCTCCCTTTATGGAAGAGGTGCAGAAACGTTGGGCGTGGTTGGACAAGGAAGACCTTATCAAGCGTGTATTGAGCCGCGAGTTCGGGCGTTTCTTGCAATATTACGCCAATGCACCGGAGATAGAGGCTGTTTCCAGCTCTGAAAAGGGAGAAAAGGGTTCTCGAAAGAAAAGCGACCATACACCAGAAGAGGGTTACACACGTCTTTTCCTGAATGTGGGTAAAATAGACAAAATGTACGCGCGTGAGATTATGGGCTTGATTAACACCAATGTCAAAGGCGATAAGGTGGAGATAGGACGTATTGACCTCATGAAGAGCTTTGCTTTTGTCGAGGTGAAAAATGAGGATGCCGACCGTGTCATCAAGGCGATGAAACATGGCGTTACCATCAAGGGACGTAGCGTGGTAGTGGATCGCAGTGAGCCTGCAGGAAAGGGAAAAGCCTCTTCCAATTCCTCCAAAAGAAAAGCATCCCCCAGCCCCTCCAAGGGAGGAGAGAAGAAAGGGAAGAGAGAGAAAACTCCTAAATCCTCTCGCGAAGAACGTGGATATGACGCCCCTCGTGGCAAGAAATTCGATAAAGCAGACTGGATGCAGTTCCTGCACCCCGAGGAAGGATGGGCAAGAAGAAGGCCGAAGAAGAAATAATGTTCAAAGCTGAAGGGAGCGCGAGCGAAACGCGAGAAGGTTCAGCTCGACGGCCCGAAGGAAAAAGTCAACGAAGTGGCAATGTTCAATGCTCAATGTTCAATGTTCAATGAAAAAAGTTGTTGGAATCGGAGAAACTATCCTTGACATTCTCTTTAAGAATAATCAGCCGGTAGCAGCTGTGGCAGGTGGCAGCAGCTTCAACAGTATTATCAGTGTGGGTAGAGCTGGCGTTCCCTGTGCCTTTGTCGGTTATACAGGGGCAGATGTCGTGGGGCAGCAAACCATAGACTTTATGAAGAAAAATGGCGTATCCACCGAATATTTCCTGGTACTGAAAAAAGAAAAGAGCGCTGTAAGCTTAGCTTTCTTGAACGACAAGGGCGACGCCAATTACGTATTCTACAAACAGCCGCCCTTTACACCTGACGGTTGGAAAGCACCAAGCCTTCAAGCCAACGATGTCTTGCTTCTCAGTTCCTACTACGCTGTATGCAAAGGGACAAGACCTATGATTACCCAACTGTTGGAAGAAGCCAATGAGGTAGGAGCCATCGTTTATTATGATCTGAACTTCCGCAAGAGTCATGCCCATGAGTTGGAGTCCCTGATGCCCAACATCCTAAGCAACTTCAGCCAGAGCAGCATAGTCAGAGGCAGTGCCGATGATTTCGAGGTGATGTATGGCACACGTGACGCAAGCCTCATCTACCAAAAACACATTCAGACCCATTGCCCCATCTTTATCTGTACAGCAGGAGCAGGGAAGATAGAGGTCTGCACACCAACAGCAAACTACCACTTCCAAGCACCTAAGATAGAGAATGTAGTAAGCACTGTTGGTGCCGGCGACAGCTTTAATGCCGGCTTCTCCTGCGCCCTCATCTGGCAGGGAATAACAAAAGAAAAGCTCCCCAGCCTAACTGAGGAGCAGTGGGAAAACCTTATCAATACTGCCTGCCAATTTGCAGGCAATGCTTGTCAAAGTAAGGAAAACTACGTTAGCGAAGGGATTCAAAGCCCCCCTCCTAACCTCCCCCCGAGGAGGGAGGAACTCATAGATAGTTAAATAGCTGACAGCCAAATACCCTCCTCCTCGGGGGAGGGATGGGGAGGGGGCTAGATGGCGATTTCATCGAGATTTACCAACCCGTTCACAAGGGCGTAGATGGTAAGAGCGGCAGGACTGTGAATCTGTAGTTTGCGACTGATATTGCGCCTGTGCGTCATAACTGTATTCACAGATATGAAGAGCGCATCGGCAATCTCCTTGTTGGAAAGTCCCTTGGCTACCTGCACAACAATATCCTTCTCACGATCGCTCAGATCGTTTGAGGCAGAAGCATTCCTATCGTCCTCATCCTCTTCACTTTCAACTTCTGTTCCACCAGACTGACGAACCTTGAACTCCAATCGGCGTACACACTCGGCAAACAGGGTGTCCTCCATGTGGCAGTGTGTAAGCAGGTCTTCTTCGGTCATGAAGATATCCATCAACACCTCGCCCATCAGCTGGGCAGCATTATCATTGGGATAGTATTTAATAATGATGCTTTTCAGCTCCGCTATACTCTTCTCCAGAGAGGCATGATTGTCGTCATGCTGACGGGCAACCATATCAAAGGAATCAGCTCCCACCTTTCCGTTCAGCAGATTCTCTACAAAGGGATGAACGTGTGAGTCCTCATATTTCATGTGACGCCCAACCTCGGCAGCATACTCATCATAGAATTTGAGTATCAGCATAGCTATCTGGTTGGAAGAAGAGCAGTCGATGGCTTCCAGAAGTTTCCTACGAATATTAGGCAGACGGAAATCCACGAAGTACGTGTGAGAATTCTTCAGGTAGCGCATCAAGCAAGGTAAGTCTATCTGCTCCACCATCTCATTGATATGTGCGTGAGCAGCATCCTTCACGTAGTTAACGACAGTAAGGAAGGTTGTCACATCCACTCCGGCTTCCTTACAAGTCTCTCCCACTGTCTTATTGCCAAATCCCAAGGTAATGCCAAAGCGACCTATCATCTGCAACATGCGGTAATCATCGCTGATGACATCGCTCATAGGGTCTAATTCATGATACTTCTCTGTCATTTGCTGTTTATTTTTTCTGCTGCAAAGGTACAACAAAGTTCACAACCAACCACCATTTTTTATGAGTTGTCTGCCTGAGGGGGAGTAAAAATCATCAAAAGTAGGTAGAGGAATATTCATCCATAAAATGAAAACGGTAAGACTCTTGGCAAATCCAGAGGCGACTTATAAAGGTCGCCGATTTTGTTTGACTGAGAAAAACGAACTCCCTAGTTAGGAAATTTTTTCTCCCTAGTTAGGGAGTAAAAATCAATTGAACATTGAAAAATCATTCTTTCACCAAAAATAGGTAAGGCAGAAGCCTCACAAGGGTTGCGATTTCATAGAATTTGTGTATTGCATGCCTCAGAAACACGCCGTAACTTTGCAGCCGGAAACAAAAATGATTGAATGATGAAGAGATTACTACTTACATTAACATTGATAATCGGTACCTTCCAATGTTCAATGTTCAATGTTCAATGTTCAATGGGAGGCGTAGCCTACGCCCAGTGGAACAACGATTCTACAGAGATGGACAGTTACAAACACTATCGCGTAGGCGGCTATGGTGAGATGCTGGCTCAGTTTAAGAACTATGGCATCAACCGCTTTAACGGAACAGCACAAGGCAACAGCGACTTCAAGCGCAACACCATTTCTATCCCCCGCTTTGTAATAGCTGGCGACTACAAGTTCAACAAGCACTGGAACTTGGGCGTGGAGATGGAATTTGAAGCAGGCGGAACAGGGACAGCCTACGAGATAGAGAACACAGAGAACGGCGAATACGAGACAGAGGTTGAGAAAGGCGGTGAGGTAGCCTTGGAGCAGTTTCATCTGACCTACAGGCTGAATAATAGTTTTATGGTACGCGTGGGACATCAGATAGTTCCCGTTGGCCTGACCAACACACACCACGAACCCATCAACTTCTTTGGAACCGTCAGACCAGAAGGCGAGACTACCATCCTACCCAGCACCTGGCACGAGACAGGTATCAGTTTCCTCGGTGAATTGGGAAGAAAATGGGCTTCTTTCGACTATCAGGCAATGATTGTAGCAGGTCTGAACGCCAATGGTTTTGATCGCAACAAATGGGTAGCTGGTGGCAAACAGGGGTTCTTTGAAGCCGACAACTTCACCTCTCCTGCCTACGTAGCGCGCATTAATTACAGAGGTGTTCCCGGCCTGCGTCTGGGTGCTTCTGTTTATCATATTCATAATGCTGCAGCAAACAGCGACAAACCACAGACATACACCTTTGATGTTCCTGTAACAATATGGTCGGTGGATGCACAGTACAGACATCGCTATTTCACGGTACGAGGTAATCTGCTGAGTGGAAACATTGGCAACAGCAGCCTGCTGACAGCCAAGAACAACAAGTTGAGCAGCAAGTCGCCATACAGTCGTCTGGCTCCTATAGCCGAGCGTGCTGTAAGCTACGGAGTGGAAGCCGGCTTGAACCTGAAGGCTTTCATGAAAAACCCCAAGTACCTTGATATCACCCCGTTCTTCCGCTATGAATACTACAATCCGCAGGAGAAGGTGATTATGGATGCCAACAACCTGAAAGATGCAGATATGCGTCTGAAAACACAGATGTGGGTAGCCGGTCTGAACTATCGTCCCTTGCCCAACATCGTGATAAAGGCAGATTACACCAGCCGTCGTATTGGAAACGGCCAGTACAAATCAGAGAACGAGTTCGCCATTGGCGTAGCATTCATCGGCTGGTTCCTGACAGGGAAAAAGTGAAGAATCAGCCTCACCCCCGGCCCCTCTCCGAGGAGAGGGGAGGCTCAAACGACTAATGAGTGAAGAGTGAAAAGTGAAGAATCTTAATTAGACTCTAGCTCCCTCTCCTCGGAGAGGGTTGGGGTGAGGCTTCTAAACAGTAAACGGTAAACAGTAAACTAAAAAAAACAATATGAAAAAGAATGTATTTGTGATTAGCCTGTTGGCTATGGGACTTGGCTTCACAGCCTGCAACAACGACAACAATGAGAAACCCGGCATTCCTGAGGGAACTGCTGATGTTACCATTGACGAGAACAACATCGATGTAACAGCACAGAACATTGGCACATGGACTCAGTATGCTACAGCCGTGGCAAATCTATTAGCCAAGGATGCTTCCGACCTGAACAAGGCTTGGAGCGAGAGCTACAATGACGGCGAGCCTTATGCTCAGACGTTTAAGACCTTTGGTGGCGAATATAAGAGTGCTGCCGCCTGTGTACAGCAGATTGTAGATGGATGTATAGACATCGCTGGAGAAGTAGGTACTGCCAAGATTGGCGAACCTCGCGACCTCTGGGAAACAGGAAAATATACGGAGGCTGTTTATGCCGTGGAGTCTTGGTACAGTTGGCACTCTATCGATGACTATTCAAACAATATTATCAGTATCCGCAACGCATTCAACGGAACACGTAACAATACAGAAGCTGCTCATTCTCTGGCTGCCTTCACAAAGGCTAAGGATGCTACTCTGTATGCCTCTGTGAAAGCTAAAATTGAGACTGCCTACAACGCTATCAAGGGTATGAACGCTCCTTTCCGCAGCCACATTGGCAGCAACAGCGTAGTTGCTGCTCAGGATGCTTGCGCAGCATTGGTTGATGTTCTGGAGAAGGACCTCACCAGCTTTGTCAGCCAGAACGCAGACGACAAAGAATTGGAAGTCATCGTAAGCACATACGTTGATCAGGTAGTTCTCCCCACATACACCGACCTGGTTGACAAGACTGCCACATTGCGTCAGGCTATCGTAAATCTGAGCAACCAGCCCTCAAGTGCCAACTTCAAGAAAGCTGCCGATTTGTGGATTGACGCTCGCGAGCCTTGGGAAACCAGCGAGGCCTTTCTCTTCGGCCCTGTAGCTGATTTGGGTCTTGACCCCAATATGGACTCTTGGCCTCTGGACGTAGATGCCATCAAGGGCGTTATGGAAAGCGGAAAGATAGAGGAGCTTATCAAATGGGAAGGTGAGTATGACGAGGACAATGAGGATATAGAGGCTGTCCAGAATGTTCGCGGTTTCCATACTCTGGAGTTCCTGCTGTTCAAGAACGGAAAGGCACGTACGTATTGAGAAAAGGAAGTTAAAAAGGAAGTTAAAAAGGAAATTAAAGGGGAAGTTAAAGGGGAAGTTAAAGGGGAAGTTAAAGGGGAAGTTAAATGAAAATTATAATTAGGCTTTCATTAGCCGTCATTCTCACAGCTCTTTGGGGTTGTGAGAATGATGGTATAGAGGTGAATGATATCAGAGACCTAGAGGTGCCTGAGGGTTTTGTGCTCTCTGCCGGCACCTCTACGATTTTTAAAAACTCCAGTTATGCCTACGACACAGATGCCGACTGGGTGGCAAGCATTCCTGCCAACGAGAAAAGATTTACGCATGGCGACCGTCTCTATGACAATCCCTTGAACTCAGGCAATGGACTGGGACCTGTCTATGCAGGTTATTCGTGCGGCTC
>JAEEGL016869800.1_pt1 | contig 25712 bp, 24 predicted proteins | sample 9134231 | NCBI WGS metagenome assembly JAEEGL01 (sample SAMN16246548, study PRJNA631951) | gut metagenome | biome: gut microbiome; feature: rumen; material: fiber-attached | host: Bos | place: Iran: Karaj | collected 2018-10 | reverse complement strand
TCCTCGAGCTGCTTCTGGACCTTGGTCACGACTTCCTCGATGCGGGCCGGATGGATGCGGCCGTCGATCACAAGCTGGTGCAGGGCCAGGCGGGCCACCTCGCGGCGGACTGGATCAAAGGCGGAAAGAAGGATGGCGTCCGGGGTGTCGTCCACGACGATTTCAACGCCCGTGGCAGCCTCCAGGGCGCGGATATTGCGACCCTCGCGACCGATGATACGGCCCTTGATCTCGTCGCTTTCAATCGGGAAGGTGGTCACCGCATTCTCGATGGCCGTCTCCGTAGCGGTACGCTGGATGGTATTAATCACGATGCGCTTGGCCTCTTTGGCGGCATTGAGCCGGGCCTCGTCCATCGTGTCGTTGATGTAGGCCTGTGCCTCGGTACGGGCTTCGGCCTTCATATTTTCCATCAGGATGTTCTTTGCTTCGGCGGCGGAAAGGCCGGCGATGCTTTCGATCTGGCGGTTGGCCTCGGCACTGAGCTTGTCATACTCGGCAGCCTTACGGTCGAGCGCCTCGTGCTGAGAGGCAAGAGAGGCCTTGAGGGCATCCACTTCCTTCTGCTTGCGCTGCAGTTCGTTTGCCTGCTGGCCGAGGGAACTTTCCTTCTGGCGGATGCGGTTTTCGGCTTCGCGGATCTGGTTGTTGCGCTCGTTGAAGGCCTTGTCGTGCTCGCTCTTGAGATTGAGGAATTTCTCCTTAGCCTGGAGAATCTTTTCGTTTTTGATCTTCTCTCCTTCGAGCTCGGCCTGGGCGAGGATTTCATCCTTCTTGCCCTTGAGGAGAGAGCGTCGGATCAGGATGTAGATGACGAGGGCGATCACCGCACCGGCGACGAGCCCTACGATCAGCATCAATATCGGATTGTTCATATTCTATACTTATTATAATTTAACTATACATTCCTAAACAAAACCGGGACAGTCCCGTACAGGAACCGTCCCGATCGTATGAAAAAGCCGTCAGCGTCTGTGTCAGAAAATCTTAAAAATAAGATTTGGGATCCGACCAGTTTCTAACTTCCCACGTCCCGCCTCACGGCGGAATTCCCGAAGGTTACAAGGGGCCTGTCATCCCTGGTCTGAGAAAACCCGGTACCGGAGTACTTGTTGTTTTCAGCAAGAGGATCTGACGGCTACTTTTTCTTTGCCTCCGCGATATAGGCCTCTGTCTCCGCGACAAGCTCGGCCGCCTCTTTCTCGGCCGCCTCGTTGATCTTCCCGAACGCAATGCGGGAAATGCATTCATTGAGGGCGAGGAAGGTCAGGATGTCTTCGGCCGTCCTTCCGGGGAAGGAGGACGAAAGCCTGCCGAGCTTCTTGTTGACATCTTCCGCCGCAAGCCTGATCAACTGCTCGTGCTCCGGTGTGGATGCCTTGAGGACGTAAGGACGTCCCGCAATTTTGATGGTAATCTTCTGATCCATACCTTAGCTTTCCATTATGGAGATGCATTTGTCGATCTCCCTGATCATCCGCTCGATCTTCTCCCTTGCTCCGGAGTCGCCGCTTCCGCCGCTGGTAAAGGCGGCAGTAAGCTTGAGGTTATCTATCTGCTCTTCTAATTCGGTTATCCGTTTCCTGTAGGATTCCTTTGCGCTGTTGCTCTCCGCAAGGGCAACCTTGAGCCTTTCGACTTCGGCCTTTTCCGCTTCGTAGAGGGCGACGAGATTCTGAATACTTTGTTTAACTTTTTCCAGCATCGTGCAAAAAAATCCTTATCGTTGCAAATTTAACGATTGCGATTCAATTTTTCAAATTTTTTCAAAAAAACTGTCGGCCTTCACATCCGAGGGCATCCGCCAGTCGCCGCGCGGGGAGAGCGAAACGGGACCGACCTTGGGGCCGTCCGGCAGGCAGGAACGCTTGAACTGCTGGCCGAAGAAGCGGCGCAGGAAGTTCCGGAGCCATTTGAAGACCGTCTCCCCGTCATAAATTCCCTCGAAGGCTTTCTCAGCCAGGAACTTCAACCTGGCGGGAGACGCGCCGAACCGGAGGAAATGATACAGGAAGAAATCATTGAGTTCGTAAGGCCCGATGACATCCTCCGTCAACTGGGAGATCTGCGCGGGATCCTCCTTCTTGAGCTCTGGGCTGATCGGCGTAGCGACAATGTCTTTCAGGGTATTGCCTGCCTCCGGGAACAACTTCTCGGCTGCCCAGGTGCAGAGCTGGCGGACCAGCGTCTTGGGGACGGATGCGTTAACGCCGTACATCGACATATGGTCGCCGTTGTATGTGCACCAGCCGAGAGCCAGTTCGCTGAGGTCGCCGGTGCCGACGACGAGGCCGCCTTCGGCGTTTGCAATGTCCATCAGGATTTGCGTGCGTTCGCGGGCCTGGGCGTTCTCGTAAGTCGTATCCTTGGTGACGCCGTCGTGCCCGATGTCGTGGAAATGCTGCTCCACGGCCTCTGCGATGGGAATTTCGCGGGAGGTAATGCCCAGTTTCTCCATCAGGCTATGTGCATTGCCCTTGGTGCGCGAAGACGTGCCGAGCCCCGGCATCGTAATGCCGAGAATTCCGGAGCGGGGGAGTCCGAGCTTATCGAAGGCCATCACAGTTACGAGGAGGGCCAGGGTGCTGTCGAGCCCGCCGGAAATGCCCAGCACGGCCTTTTTTGCCTTAATGTGGTCCAGTCGGGATGCAAGTCCAAGGGTTTGAATGTCCAGAATTTCCTTGCAGCCGGCGTCCACTTCGTCCTCCCTTCCCTTTATCAGGAACGGATGGGGATCAATCTCCCGGAGAAGCCGGGCGTTGAAATCCGTGGCCGGGGCTGCGTCGAGGTCGATGATGTCGAAATTGCGACTGTAGGCGGTACCGCGGTTGCCGTCGGGTGAAACGATGGCGAACGAACTTTGTTTCTGGCGCAGACTGCGGAGCGAATCGATGTCGATGTCGGCCGCAATCATCGTCGAACCGGTGGAGAACCGCTTGTTCTCCGCCATCATCCGGCCGTTCTCACAGATCATCGAAGATCCGGCAAAAACGACGTCCTGGGTGGATTCGCCGTAGCCGCTGGAGGCGTACACATAGCCGGTGAAGGTCCTGGCGCTGTGGCTGATGACGATGCGTCTGCGCTCTTTCTGCTTGCCGAAGGTTTCGTTGCTGCCGGAAATATTGATGATTATCTCAGCCCCCTCGAGCGCGTGGAAGGACGACGGCGGCACCGGCGCCCAGAGATCTTCGCAGATTTCTACGGAGAAGGGGACGCCACCGATGGTGAAGATGGGTGTTTTCTCTCCCGCATCGAGGAAATCGGCCCCGGAGGTAAACCAGCGGGATTCGTAGAATTCGTTGTAGTCGGGCAGGTAAATCTTGGGGAAATAACCTGCCACCTTACCGTCGGAAATAACGACGGCACAGTTGTAGAGCTTGTTGCGCTTGCGGATCGGCGCGCCGACGACAACGGCGATCCGGAGCCCTTCCGTATAGGCACGGATGGCCTCGATGCCGTCGGCAGCGGCCTCGATGAGGCGCGTGTTGGCAAACAGGTCGCCGCAGGTATATCCCGTCACGGACAGTTCCGGGAAGGCCAGGATGGAAATTCCCTGCTCCACGGCCTCACCGATCATCCGGCAGATTTCGGCGACATTGGACTTGACGTCGGCGACCCGTACCACCGGCGAGGCGGCGGCCACCCTGATATATCCCAGATTATCCACGCTACAGGTTTTCAATGAGTTTGGCAAACAGGAACGACATTTTGTCGGCCGCGGCATTGGCGGCACGGACGATGGCCTCGCCGTCCGTCACATAATCTTCATCCTCGGTATCGTGTGCCACATCGGTAATGACCGACATTCCAAAAACGGGAATGTCGCTGTGACGGGCCACGATTACCTCCGGGGTCGTGCTCATTCCGACCGCATCGGCGCCTGCAATCCGGAAGAAACGATATTCGGCCGGGGTCTCGTAAGTCGGCCCCGTGCAGGCAAGATAGACGCCTTTCTGCAGCTTGATCCCGCGCTCGGCCGCAATCTTTTCCGCAAGAGCAATCAGCGCAGGGTCATAGGGACGCGTCATATCGGGGAAACGCGGGCCGAAATCGTCCAGGTTGGGACCGATCAGCGGGTTGGGCTGCAGGTTGATGTGGTCGGTGATAATCATCAGGTCGCCGACCGAGAATGCGCGGTTGGTGCCGCCGGCCGCGTTGGAGACGAAAAGATACTGGATTCCCAGCACTTTCATCACGCGGACGGGAAGGGTGACCTGCCACATCTCGTATCCTTCATAATAATGGAACCGCCCCTGCATCGCGAGGACTTCTTTGCCGCCGAGGGTGCCGGAGATGAAATTGCCGGCGTGGCCGATAGCAGTGGACACAGGGAAGCCGGGAATCTCCCGGTAGGGGATAGTCAGAGGGTTCTGGATCTCGGCGGCGAGTTTGCCGAGGCCGCTGCCGAGAATGATGCCGACAACCGGCTTGCGCTCTCCGAGCCTCGCTTTGAGGCAGTCGGCGGCGGCGTATATGTTGCTTAGAATATCCATTTCTATTGCATTTGGATTGGTTAAAGTGCTTCTATCATTGCGGTGAAGAGGGCGGTCATACGGTCAGCGGCAAGGTCGGCCGCGGCGATCACTTCTTCGCCGTTGTTTTCAAAATCTTCGGCATAGTCGTCGTGCGCCTCGTTGGTGATGACCGACATTCCGAAAACGGGAATGCCGGCGTGGCGCATCGCGATCACCTCCGGGACGGTGCTCATTCCAACGGCATCGGCCCCGACGGTGCGGTAAAACCGGTATTCCGCCGGTGTCTCGTAGCACGGGCCCGTATCCGCCAGATACACCCCTTCGCGAAGGGTAATACCCTTTTCGGCTGCCACCTTTTTCGCCAGGGCGATGAGGGCGGGATCATACGGGCGCGTCATATCGGGAAAACGCGGGCCTAGGGCATCCTTATTGGGCCCGATCAAGGGATTAGGGATTAAGGAAATATGGTCTTTTAGAATCATAAGGTCGCCGATGCGGAAGTCGAAATTGACGCCGCCGGCCGCGTTAGAGACGAAAAAATACCGGATGCCGAGCGCCGCCATCACCCTTGCGGGCAGAACGACCATCTCCATCGGGTATCCTTCATAGCTATGGATGCGGCCCTGCATCGCCAGGACATACTTGCCCCCCAGGGTGCCGGCCACAAAAGCCCCCTTGTGCCCGATGGCAGTGGACACAGGGAAGCCCGGAATGTTTTTGTAGGGAATTTCGACGCGATCCCCGATGCTTTCGGAAAGTTTCCCGAGTCCGCTCCCCAACACTATACCCACAAAAGGACGCTGCTCCTTCAGTACTGAACGCACGTAGGAAGCAGCAAGGGAAATGCTGTCCACGTCTACGCTATAGTTCTTCGAATGAAACATCATCGGCCGGCGCAGCCGGGCCGCCTTCCTCGCTCAGAAAGTTCTGCTTGATATAAGCAATGGCATCCTGAAGGCCCTCGACGAATTTGTCGAAATCTTCCTTGTAGAGAAAGATCTTGTGCTTGTCAAAGGTAAAGGACCCGTCCCGCTCGGTGCGCCGCTTGCTCTCGGTGATCGTCAGGTAGTGGTCGTTGTTGCCTTTGGTCGCCTTGACATCGAAGAAATAGGTCCGTTTCCCGGCCCGTACGGGCTTGGAGTAGACGTCCTCCGAATTCTCGCGGGGTGCGAAACCCCTCTCATAATTGTCGTTGTTGTACATAAGCGTACAGAATTAAAAAGTCAAATCGTACAAATATAAAAAACAAAATTTGAAATGCAATCATTTTTCTGTGAAAATTTTCTTCTAAATAGTTGATTTTTAATAATTCCCCCTCCCGTTCACGAGGCCACGGGCGGCCACTAATACAATGGATTTTTCGAATTAATTTAATTTCGTTATCTTTGTATGATTCAAACACGCTATTCTAAGTATGTCAAAAGGACTCAAGATTGCTTTATACTGCGTTGGTGGACTGATCCTCGCCGGGGGAATTGCGGCGGCTGCCGTGTATTTTCCGGCCTTGAAGCAGGCCAGTCATTACAGCGACGGCATTACGCCGGCGTTTTTCGCGAAATATCCGTCCGGCGACCGGCCCGTTTATTTTGTTCACGGCCCGGTCAGCACGCTGTCGATAGACGGCAAGACTACTTCTTTCTCCGCCGACGGACAACTGATCCAGGAGGAAGGCCTAACCCGCGTCTACGATGAGGAAGGCCGTTTCAACGGATTCAGCATCGAGGATTCCGAGGGCAAAGTCTCCTGCTCTTACGACGCCAACAACCTCCTTACCGCCAAGGTCGAAGATTTCGACTTCAGCAAGGGCTCGTACGCCTATCTATACGACGAGGACGGCAACCTGACCGAGGAGATGCTGATACTCTCTGAGGGGGATTCCGTCTCCGTTTCGCTGACGCGTCGCTATATTATTATGGCGAAGGATGCTTATAAGAACTGGACGCTCCGCCGTACGCCCGACGGGCAGCTGGAAGAGCGTACGCTCACTTACGAGGAAGACCCCGAAGGGCAGAAAGCCCTCTATCCGGAGATCAGCCGCCTGGCCTATACGCTGCTCCGTAAAAAGAACAGCCCGGTGACTCTGCGCATCCTTGGAGAACGCTACCTTGCATTGGGAGAGGTTGAAAAAGCGATGCCGCTGATTAATAAGGCTGTAGAGGCGGAGGATCCCGAAGCCATTTACCTGCTGGCCCGCTGTTATGCGGAGGGCCTCGGCGTGGAGAAAGATCCCGAGCAGGCGACGCAACTCTATGAGGATGCGGCCGAAAAAGGCAGCGTCCCCGCCACCATCCTGACCGCCGACCGATTCTTCGACGCCAAACAATATGAGCGCGCCCTCCCGATGCTGGAGAAAGCGGCGGATGCCGGTGACGCTGTCTCAGCCCTCCGGCTTGCAGACTGCTATCGCAACGGCTGGGGCGTTTCTCAGAACCAGAACGAAGCGCTTTCCTATTACCGAAACGCATCTTCGGTGGGCAACCTGCTGGCCATCAACCGCCTGGGGACCTGCTATGAGAACGGCCGTGGCTGCGAGGTGGATTCCCTCAGCGCCTTCAAGGCCTACCAGTTAGCGGCGATGTTCGGCCAGATGAATGCCCAATACAATCTGGGAGAATGCTACCGGAAAGGGATTGGTACGGAAGTCGATCGCTTCAAGGCCCGCCAGTGGTATACCAACGCATCCAATGCGGGTTCCACTGCGGCCAGGACCGCTCTTGCCGAGATGGAGAGCGAGGAGTTGAATCCGGAATTCAATGATACGCCCTCGGAGGAGGGCGACAGGCCTTCGGTCGATTACAAGGAATATTTTAATTTCTAAAGCCATATGAAAAAAATCATCGTTTTAGCAGCAGTCCTGTGCGCCTGCACGGGTAGCCTGCTTGCCCAGGAAATTACCCCCGAGGTCAAGGCCCGGGCTGCCGAAATCGTCTCCAAAATGACGCTCGACGAGAAGATCGGCTACATCTCCGGAGACCAGGACGGCTTCAGCATCAAGGCCGTTCCCGGCGTCGGACTGCCGCAGGTCTTGATGGCCGACGGCCCGCAGGGTGTCCGTAACCGTACCCAAAGCACGCTTTATCCGTGCGGCGTCGCCGCGGCAGCCAGCTGGAACCGCGAAGCGGCTCATCTGATGGGGCAGGGTATCGGTCGCGATGCCCGCGCCCGTGGCGTAGCCATTATGCTGGGCCCCGGCGTTAACATCTACCGCAGCGCGCTCTGCGGCCGTAATTTCGAATACTTCGGAGAGGATCCTTACCTTGCCTCCGAAACGGCCCTCCAGTATATCCTGGGTATGCAGGAGATGGGCGTCATCGCCACCATCAAGCATTTTGCGCTCAACAACAGCGAATTTGACCGTCACGGGATCAGCTCCATCGTAGATGAGCGGACGATGAACGAAATCTACTTCGAGACCTTCCGCAAGGCCGTCGAGAAGGGCAAGGTCGGCGCCGTGATGACCAGCTACAATATGGTCAACGGTCAGCACGCCCCCGAGTGCTCCTGGCTTATCAAGGAGAATCTTCGTGAGAAATGGGGGTTCGAGGGGATCGTGATGTCTGACTGGACCTCGACCTATTCCACCCTTGGCTGCTTCCAGGGAGGACTGGACCTGGAAATGCCGCGGATGATGGTTTACCGCGAGGATATCCTCAAGAATATGCTTTCGAACGGTGTTATCTCCGAAGCGGAGCTGGATGAGAAGGTGCAGCACATCGTTCAGACGCTCATCGCCTTCGGCTTCCTCGACAAACCCCTCAAGGATGAATCCATCCCGGAGGACAGCGAGGAGTCCCGCAAAGCTTGCTACGACATCGCCGTCGAGGCGCCTGTGCTGCTGAAAAACGAGGGGGCGCTTCCCCTCAAGGGCGGCAAGAAGAATTCCGTGGTCATCCTCGGTCCGATGCTCGACATTATGCCGTGCGGTGGCGGCAGCGGGGAAGTGCATCCTATCGATGGCAGGAGCATTACCATCAAGGATGCCGTTTCCAAACTGGATGCAAAAAAATTCGACATTACCTGCCTGGATCCCAGTTTCGGCTCGTATGACCTCGGCGCCATCCGCAAAGCAGCTGCCGTTGTAGTAGCCGTCGGCTTCACCAAGAAGACGGAAGGTGAGGGGCACGACCGCCTGTTCACCCTTCCCGAAGGCCAGGACGCCCTCATCGAGATGGCCCTGGAGAACAACAAGAACGTCATCGTCGTTGTTGTCAGCGGGGGAGAGGTCGATATGTCGCGCTGGCACGACCGGGCTTCCGCCATCCTGATGACCTGGTATGACGGACAGGATCTCGGCTCCGCCGTCACGGCCATCCTGACCGGGCAGGTCGCCCCTTCCGGCAAGCTCCCGTTCACGGTCTGGGGTACCCTGGAGAACAATCCGACCTATGCCTCTTATCACCCGACAATGACGGCTTTCAATGCCAAGAAAGGCACCCGTCACGCCGCCCGCTTCGAGCGTTATCAGTATACGGAATATGCAGAGGGCGTATTCATGGGCTACAGGGGTGTCGAACATTTCGGACATACGCCGCTCTATCCGTTCGGCTACGGACTCAGCTACACCACTTTCGATTATTCTGATCTCACCGTTACTCCTGCTGGAGACGGCTTCGACGTATGCTTTACGGTCCGCAATACCGGAGGTGTGGATGCAAAGGAAGTCGCGGAGGTCTATGTTGCCCCCATCGAGCCGAAGATCCTGCGTCCCGCGCGTGAACTGAAAGAATATCAGAAAGTGTTTGTTCCGAAGGGCGGCAGCGCATCCGTCAAGGTCCATCTGGACCTCAGGGCATTCTCTTTCTACGATGCTAATCTACACGACTGGGCCTTCGACTCAGGCAAGTACCGCATCGAGGTCGGCCGCTCGTCGGCGGACATCGTTCTGTCGCAGGAGGTGACGCTCTAAAAAATGGCCGGACAAATTGTTCCGGCCATTTTTTTCTTCCTGAAAATTTAAAGTTCTAATAGACGAATTTAAATTCGTCCAGCCAGAGAGTGCTGCCGTCGCCGCCGGTGAAATAGTCACCGCCGTCGGAAGGCGTCGCGGCGATGATGACGTGCTTCGGAGTGCGATCGTCACGATAGTCGATGTTCAGGTGGAACCGCACGTAGCCGTCCGTTTCCTTGGTGAGACGGAGGCGGCCGAGGCCGATGATGTGCGGATCGTTGTCATCGAGGAAGGTCTCGGTGACGGTATTGATGTGAAGCGGCTCGTCCCAGTCGCCCAGGCAAACCAGGATGTAGCCCCGGTCCAGCTGACCTTTGCGGTGCTGGTAGGGCTTACGGGCATAATTGATCTTGACGGGCTTGTAGCAATAATATCCTTTCAGGGATACCGGCCGGGAATGGAAGGGAATGCCCCAGGTGATCTCGGCGCCCTTGGTGCCGATCAGTTTGACCCAGCTGCCGGTATAGATTGCGCCGGCGGCAAAGGCCCACAGGACATTCTGGCTCTTGAGTTTGGCGGCTGCTTTTCCGGGGCCCGGGACTGCGACGAATTCCTCGTCCGGGGTGGTACCGTTCATTCCGAGCAGGCTGAGGCCCTTGTTGGCCGTGCCCCATACGCGTTCCGACGCGCTGGAAGCGGCGAACCATTGCCCGCCTTTCTTGTACCACTTGTCGAATTTTATATTTTCAATCTGCTCCTGGGCCTGCGCAAATCCCGCAAAAAACACCAGTGCAAAAGCCGTGATTAGAAAACGTTTCATTTTTGTTACAATTTAACCGGGTGCAAATATATGGAAAAATAGTGCCAAAAGCAAAGACACCGCTTGTCATTTGTCGAAAAAAATGTAAATTTGTGAATCCGTTAAGTGGAACTAATACTATAATGATATGAAAAAGGTCAGATTCATTCTTCTTGCGGTCGCTTTATGCCTGAGCACCGCCGCATTTGCCCAGAACAATGACCCCTCGGAAGCCGAACTCGCCGCTCAGAAGAGCCAAGCTGCGGTCGACCAGGCCAAGAAAGAGGCCCAGGCCCAGGCCCAGGAAACCAAGGCCCAGGTGAGCGCCAGCAAGGATGCCATCAACGCCAATAAGCAGTCCATTTCCGCCTGCAAGACCGACATTGAGGCCTCCAAGCGCGAAATCAGCATCATTCAGGATGCCAACAAGCAGATCGGAGAGAAGGTCAAGGCCAGCAAAGAGGTCCTCAAGCTCAAGAAGAGCCAACTTAAATCCCAGAAAGACCTCCTCAAAAACAAGAATTATAACGGCAACGACGTCTCTTACGAGACCGTCCGCACCATCGAAGCGGAAATCCGTGCCATCGATGCCGACATCAAGGCCGATCAGCAGAAGATCAGCGCCAACAAGGACCTGATCAAGCGCCATCAGGCCGACATCAAGGCCAAGCAGAATGAGATCAAATCCATTCAGGCCGAGAACAAGACCCATCAGGCCAGCATCAAAGCCAGCCAGGCCGCCCAGAAAGAGGCCGAGGCCAAGGTGAAAGAGGCCAAGAACGATCTGAAGGAAGCCGAGAAAGCCGTCAAGGCCGAGGCCCAGGTCAAGGAGCAGGTCGAGAAGATCCAGGAAATGGAACGCAAGGCCGAGGAGGCCGGACAGAAAGTCGATGCCATCGACCAGAAGGTAGAGAAGATCGAGCAGAAGATCGAGCAGCCGGCCAACGAGCCCGAAACTACCGCCACTCCCGTCACTTTATAATCCATTCCCCGGAGTATGATCAAGGTATTCTGCAAGAACACGGGAACCTCCCAGAGTTTCCAGGAGGGGACCACCCTGCTGGAAGTGCTGGGCAGTTTCGAATTCGAAAAGCCTTATCCCATCCTGTCCGCCAAGGTCAACAACGTTTCCGAGGGGCTCAAGTTTCGCGTCTTCAACAGCCGCGACGTCGAATTCCTCGACTACCGCACCTACACGGGACGCTCCACTTACAGCCGTTCCCTTTGCTTCCTGCTTTGCAAGGCCGCGAGGGACCTTTTCCCCGAGTGCAAGATCCGGCTCCGCCGTCCCGTCTCCAAGGGCTTCTTCTGCGAGTTAAGCAAGACGGACGGCGCTCCGCTGCTGGATGAGGAAGTTGGGCAAATCCGTGCCCGGATGCAGGAACTGGTAGAGAAGGATGTCGATTTCCACCGCCACGAAGTCCGCGTGGAAGAGGCCATCGAGGTCTTCCGAAAAATGGGCTATACCGACAAGGTCAAGTTGCTGGAAACCTGCGGCCGCGTCTACATCAATTATTACACCCTCGACGGCACGCCCGATTACTTCTACGACGCTCTCGTTCCCAGCACCGGTTATCTCAAGGTCTGGGATCTGACCAAATACCGTCACGGAATGCTGCTGCGCGTCCCGGACCGTCATCATCCTGAAGATCTGGCCCCGTTCTACGAACAGCCCAAGACCTTCGACGTGATGATGGAGAATGAGCATTGGAACAAGATTATGGGCCTAGGCAACGTCGGCGATGTCAATCTGGCCTGCCAGAAGGGCCTTGCCAGTGACCTGATCCAGGTCTCAGAAGCCTTGCAGGAGAAAAAGATCGTCCAGATTGCAGAAGACATCTATAAACGCTACTACGGGGAGCATCCGGTCCGGATCGTCCTGATTACCGGCCCTTCCTCCAGTGGTAAAACGACGGTCTGCCGCCGCCTCAGCGTGCAGCTCAAGGCCTGCGGACTGCGTCCAGTATTCTTCTCCACCGATGACTATTTTGTCAACCGCGAAGACACGCCGCGCTTCCCGGACGGCAGCTTCGATTTCGACGGATTCGACACCGTCGATCACGCCTACCTGGAAGAGGATGTAATGCGCTATCTGGCCGGCGAAGAGGTTGAGATGCCTGAGTACAACTTCGTGACGGGGCTGCGTGAATTCAACGGCAAGAAGATTCGTTACGCGCCCGGCACCGTCCTCCTCATCGAAGGCATCCACGCGCTGAACACGATGTTGCTTCCGCACGTGGACCCCTCGTGCCAGTACAAGATTTTCATCAACACCATCACGAGCATCTCGCTGGACGACCACAACTGCATTCCCACCAGCGACAACCGCCTTCTCCGCCGGATCGTGCGCGACTTCAACAAGGGCGCCTTTACGGCCCGCGAGACCATCCGCCAGTGGCCCAATGTCCGCCGCAGCGAGGTCAAGTGGATCTATCCCTATCAGGAGACGGCCGATGTCCTGTTCAATTCCGCCTACCTGGTAGAATTCGCCGTCCTGCGCAACCACGCGGAGCAGATTCTCTCCACCGTGCCGAAGAACTGCCCGGAATACAGTGAAGCCGACCGGCTCCGCAAGTTCCTCTCGTACTTCTGCCCGGTTTCCGACAAGGAGATTCCGCCGACCTCCCTCCTCCGGGAATTCGTCGGAGGCTCCAGTTTCAAGTATTGATGAAGAGATTCCTCCTGATGACGCTGCTGTTTCTGCCCACCCTCCTTTTTGCGGAGGGCTGGGCGGATTCCTTAAAGGTAGCACTGACCTTCGAGAAGGATTCGCTCGGGCTGCCCGTCCGCCGCGTTTACGACGAGACGCCGCTTTGCCGGGACAGTGTCTTTTTCGTCATCTCAAAGGTGCATCAGGAGCATATCTGCGTGTATGAGAAGCGCCAGCGGGACACGGTCCTCCTGGCGGCTTATCCCTGCTGCCTTTCGGCCATCCGGGGGCAGAAAGCCTACGAAGGCGACTGCCGCACGCCGGAATCCTGGCCCGGCAAGCCCTTTAAGATCTGGCGGATATCGGATCTCCGCAAACTCAATCTCCGGACTTCGGAATTCCGGATGTTCGGTCCCTATTATCACGCCCTCAAGGTCCCCGGCGTGGTCGGTGTCGGCATTCACGGGACCAACAGCCCTTCTTCCATCGCCCACGGGCGCCGTAGCCACGGTTGCATCCGCCTGCTGAACGAGGACGTGACGCATATGGTCGACCATTACTCCGCCGTTGGCAACCAGGTCATCATCCTGCCCGAAAAACAAGGCCCGCTCCCTTTCGAGGAGCGGGCGCTGAGAGTCGTCTGCGGCCTGGAGAGCCTGACGGGAATGGGGCACGAAATGGACTGTTTCAAAGTCTGCAGCCCCTGCCACCTCATTCATATCAATCCCGGGCTGGATATCCGCCAATCACGGCTGGGGCTATAAGCTACAGATCCTTGAGGGCGGCCATAAAGAGAGCGAAAATGGCAATGCCTCCGATGATGACATTGAGCCAGATCCAGACTTTTGCCTGTCGGTTCTTTGCCTCAGACTGCTGATACAGATAATATCGCCGCGCAGGCTCGGTCTCATAAAAGGCCTGGGTGTACAGTTGATTGGACTTGGCCGATAAAAAGATTGCAATGAGGCCGCCGAACATACAGCAGAAGACGGTGGTAAGAATCGCCCAAACCATCACGCTCTTGTGCTCCAGAAGGGGGAGGGACGTTGTGTGCTTCTGAGACTGCCCCGGCGCCGACGCGAGGGCCGGTGCGTCCTCCGCAGCCCGGGCATACCTAACTTCTGCATCGTTACGCTGTGCATTCCTGTCGTCATTCCGGACTCCCGCCCCGTCATTCCGGACGGTTGGTGAGCTTGTCGAACCATGTTCCGGAATCTCTCCAGGCGCGTGCGCCAGAGCTGGCGCCGTTTCGACAGGAGCTACTTCGACCGGCGGCTCTACTTCGACAGGCTCAGTAACCGTAACAGGCTCCGTAACCGCCTCCGGGATCGGCTCTGCTGCAGGCTCATCAACGGCCAAATGCGCCAACGCAGGGTGCTGCGGCAAGACTGGCTCCTCGGTCGGCACAGGCGTATTGTCAAACCCTGGATTACTGTAGTCCGGTGCAGGTGTCAGGTTCAAATCATCCATATTTCTAATCGATTTTTTACAAAGATATACAAAAAAACATTTCCCTCATCAATGATGATGACCGCCGCAGCAACCACCGCCGTGGTGATGGCCTCCGCCACCGTGGCCGTGACCGCCGCCGCAGCAGTGATGTCCCTGAGGAAGAAGTTCCGTTAGAAGCGCTTTCCAGCGGCCGGGGACGATGATATGGTGGTTTCCGATCGGCTTCCTAAGGAAATATTCGCGAGCAAGCGCAGGCTCATCGAGTTGCAGGACGATCTGGCTGCGGCAAAGGTCGGGCTCCGAGAGATTCCGGACAATACGGCCCTCGGCGACAAAGGCCTGGGAGAGATCCCCGGAGAGTTTCAGGATGGTGACGTCCTGCTCGGGATAATGCCCGCGGATGCCGATCCCGATGCCCGACTCGAAATGCGTGTCGAGCGCCACTTTGTCGACGATGTCAAGCGGAATGGTGCAGTGGGCGAAAACGATTTCTCCCGTCTCGGGATTGATCCGGGAGGGATTGGCCATAAAGCCGGTGTGGCCCGTCACCACCTGCGCGACTGTCATCGAGAGGAGGGCGGGAATGTCGCCCTCGCAGCCCGCAGGAATGCCGTCGGCATTGAATTGCGCCAAGGCCAGACAGCCCGTGTTGCCCACGTCTCCCAGCAGGTCGAAGCAACGGAGCGTGAATCCGTTGAGTTGGCGCCCTTCGACGACCGCTTTGAGTCCGCCGTAGATCTGTTCTGCCCCCGGAATGGCCTTTTGAACCGGCTCAAAAGCACTTTCAATCGCTTCAGCCGGAAGCGGAACTTTTACCGGAGAGGCCTTTGCAATTGCATCTTTGACTTCACGCATCGGGACTTCGACGAGGGAAATGCCGAGCCCTTCCTGGATGGCCTCCGGGTCGACGTCACTGGCAATCAGCCAGTCGGACGGTGCGCCCAGGACGCCGAGACGGAGTCCGTCGAGCCGCCTGCGGGCCTCCGCAATCTGCCGAAGCGTGTCAATCCGTCCGCGGATATATTCCGGTGTGCCGTGCAGGATTTCTCCGCTGAGCCCCACCTTGCCGAGGAAGGAGAGAATCTCCATCGAAGCCGCCAGGGAATTGTTGCCGCCGGAGGTGAGCAGCAGGAAATGACGCACGCCCCGCTTGAACAGATCGGGGACCACCTGGAGGAACAGCCCTTCGGCGCCGCCGGTGCGGACGAAAATCAGGTCGAGGCCTCCCTGGCCGAAGGTGGAGAAATCGCTTTCGTGGAAGTTGAATCCGCCTTGCGGGAATACCTTGCCAAGGAATTCGTCGGAAATACTTTTGATTCGCTCCTTGTCGTGGAGCGGAGAAGTGAGGGTGTAGATATTAATCATAGTCTTCGTAATTGTATTCGTCTTTGTTCATTTCTTTCTGTGCCGTTCCTGTAATCTGAGCCCCGAAGCCGGTCAAGGCCGCAAACGGAGCGAACTGGGCGGCCCGGTCGAGTCGGCTCATCCGCGGGTGGCTCTGGGGCGGCTCTGGATGGGGGAGATGGAGGATGTCTTCGTACGGATTCATGCCTTGTGCCCTCCGATTTGCTGGTTGCGTTCAATGGTGGTGGCGCCGTCTTCGAAGTCGATTCCCTTCAGGATGGCATTTTTGCCGAATTTCCGCCGGATGGCGAGAATGGCTTCCTGCGCGCTCTTCTCCTTGGCCGTGTCGGGCGCATCCTCGAAAAGGTTGAGCTGGATACCGCCTGCCTGGTCTTCCGGGATGGTGTGATTCGCGACGACATACATCCGTCGGACGAAGAGTTGCGGGTTGACAATGCGGTCGAAAAGGCCCGTAACGGCATCTGCAATCATCTTGAGGGAGGATGTATGGCCGCCGAGATTGGTGCTGCCGTGGGCGGGCTTTGGAGCCTGACGTCCGTAATAATCCGCCGTCAGGTCGCCCTTCCAGCCTTTGGGAAGCGTCGTATCGTATCCGACGGAAATGACGATCTGATCGGTGACCAGATGTTTTTCCAGCAGATCCATCACGAGGCTGTCGGCCATCTCGCGGATGACGATCCGGGCTTTCTCGAACGTGTAGGGCTCTTTGAGAACCTGCCCGCTGGAGAGGCTGCTTCCTTCCGGCCGGTAGGCCTTGATGTCGGCCATCGTGCAAGGCTCCCAGCCCCAGGCGTGGTCGATGACGAGTTCGGCATTGACCCCGAAGAGCCCGTAAAGCACTTCGGGATTGTGCCGCTCCCAGGGCTTCCCGAGGGAACAGCGGGCAATATCGCCCATCGTGTAGAGCCCGGCACTGGCCAAACGGGCGACGGTCCCTTTGCCGACGCGCCAGAAGTCGGTCAGGGGCAGGTGACTCCAGTATTTCTGCCGGTAAGTCATCTCGTCGAGGGCGGCAATCCGGACACCGTCTTTGTCGGGCGGAAAATGCTTGGCTTCGATGTCCATTGCGATCTTGGCGAGATAAAGATTGGTGCCGATGCCCGCCGTGGCGGTAATGCCGGTCTCGGCAAGCACTTCACGGACCAGTTTCATCGCCAGATCGTGGGCGGAAAGGTCGTACATTCCGAGGTATTCGGTGGCATCGATAAAGACTTCATCTACGGAATATACGTGGATATCCTCCGGCGCGATGTAACGCAGATAGATGCTGTAAATCTTGGCACTGGTAGACATGTAATGCGCCATCCTGGGCGGCGCAACGATGTAGTCGAGGCGGAGGCCAGGATCGACGGCCAGGGCGGGTGCATCCGCCGAGGATCCGTGAAAACGATGCCCGGGAGCCTTTCTGAGACGATCTTCATTGATCTTCCTGACGGCCTCGACGACCTCGAAGAGGCGGGCTCTTCCGGAAATGCCGTAGGCCTTGAGGGAAGGGGAGACCGCGAGGCAGATGGTCTTCTCGGTGCGCGTCGGATCCGCCACCACCAGGTGCGTCCTCAGCGCATCCAGCCCCCGTTCTACGCATTCCACCGATGCATAGAACGACTTCAAGTCTATCGCCAGGTACGTTTTCATAGAAAGTATACAAATATAAATAAAAAATCCATACGTTCCGCGTCAACCTGACCCGCCGAATTATGTCGGAAATTCTTTTTATATTTGCTTCTGAAATGGCAAAAAAAAGGGAAATATCGGTGACACGGACATCGCTGCCGCCGTTTGAGGAGTTCTGCGAGGCCATCCGGCCGCTCTGGGAGAGCCATATCGTGACGAATATGGGACCGCTCCACGAGCAGTTCGCAGCGGCGCTCCGGGCGCGCTGGGGGCTTGACGGCATCACGCTTTTCTCCCACGGGCACCTGGCCCTGGAAGCGACACTGGAGGCACTGGCGACCTCACGTCATTCCGGACTTGATCCGGAATCTCCTCAGGTCATCACAACGCCCTTCACCTTCGTATCTACAGTCCACGCCATCGTACGATGCGGGTTTACGCCGGTATTCGCGGACGTGCTGCCGGAGGACGGGACGATGGATCCCTCATCCCTGGAACCGCTCATTTCGGAGCGGACGGCCGCGATCCTGCCGGTTCATGTGTACGGGAACCCGTGTGACGTGGAGGCTATCGATGCCATTGCCCGGCGGCACGGCATCCCGGTCATTTACGATGCCGCCCACGCCTTCGACGTATATTATAAGGATATCCCGCTCGTACGCTATGGCGACGCCTCCATTCTCAGTTTCCACGCCACTAAGGTCTTTTCAACAGTCGAAGGCGGCGCCGTATGCCTGTCTTCCCAAGGCATCGCAAAGGCCAAAGGGATCTCCCTTCGCCTTGACGACATCAAAAACTTCGGCATCCGCGACGAGGAGACCTGCGTCTATCCTGGCGGCAACGGCAAGATGAACGAGCTCGAAGCGGCAATGGGCCTCTGCAACCTGCGTCACATTGACGAGGAAATCGCATCCCGCCGGGAGGCGTACAAGCATTATCTGGAGGCTTTGCGGCCCATTCTAGCAAAACCGGATGCTCCTGTCCGATTGCTCCGTCCCCGCCCCGGCACGCAGCCCAACTACGCCTATTTCCCCCTGTTGCTGCCCAAGCAAGCCTCCCGAGACCGCTTATACACGGCCTTGCACGCGGAAGGCATTCACGCCCGTAAGTATTTCTGGCCGCTGGCATCCAACACAGACTGTTACCGATCCCTTGCCTCAGAAAGGATGGGAAATGCAGCCAAAACGCCCGTCGCAGCAGATCTCTCCGCCCGCGTCCTCTGCCTGCCGCTTTTCGCCGGGTTGCAACGGGACGATATCGAGCATATCGCCTCCGTGCTGCGTAGGCACTTCTGCCGATAACCGTAATTTTATTTCCGGAGACGGTAAACCACTCCGTTCAATCGTTTTTTGATGGCGTGTACAAACCAGCCCAAGCAGTTTGTGCGCTCATCTTCTGCGTCATAGAGCGCACAACGCGTGCGGATGGCGTCGGCATAGCGGCCGAGTGTGTATTCGTCCACCGCGGCGAGCATCGCCTTATCTCGGCGATGATGCTGAACCAAGGCCTCTTTCCCCTTTATTCGGCTCGTCCATGAGCCGGAAACAAAGATCCGGTAAACGCTCATACAGTCTTTCAAATAGACCATTCCGCCCCGGAGCGACCCCTGGATTTGCAGGGAATAATCATTGAAAAGGACCTCGCGGAAGGGGGCGGGAGACTTCCAGACAGATGCCCGGCACAGGATGGAATTCGTCGCGACATAATTGCCGCCCCCAATGATGACTTTTTTCGGAGACAGGATCCGGTCCCGGATGGCGGGGGCATAATAGCTCGTCCGCTTTCCCTCCTCAATCACCTCGGCGGCGTGGGTACAGATGTCCGCCTCAGGATGCGCCTCCAGAGCGGCGACCTGCCGGGCCAGTTTGCGCGGATCCGTCCAGTAATCATCCGCCTCGCAGAGGGCAACATATTCCCCGCGGACAAGCGGGTAAAGGATTTCCCGTGAAATGTTTATCCCCTTTGAATACAAGTTCTCCTTCTGGTACACCGGCCGGATGATCTCCGGATAGCGGGCGGCATACTCCCGGATGATCTCCGTCGTTCCGTCGGTCGAAGCATCGTCGTGAATGATTACCTCAAACCGGAAGGGAGCCTCCTGAATCACAAAACCATCCAGCGCCTGGGCAACGTATGGTGCGTGATTATACGCGAGACAGATGACAGAAACCTTACACATAACGGAACCTCCCAAGCATTTCGTGGAGCTCCTCGCGGGAGCGGTTCATCACGGAATCGATAATGGAAAGATTGTCAGGTACTTCCGTCTGCAGGAAACGAAGTTCTATGCCGTGAGCGGCGAATTCGGCCCGATCGTAGAGAGCCTGTCCGCCGATGGCGTTGACATAGACGTCCGCCCCGGTCCGGCGGCAGAATTCGTACAGTCTTTCCTCCCGGACCAAACGGGTATTCCCGGCATAATCCGAGGTAAATCCCAGCTGCGTCCCGATGCCGAGATAGTCGCAGACTTCCCGGATGGAATGGGTCAGGAAACGGCAGAGATTCAGATCCTTGCAGAGAAGGATCCGCTCCGAGAGCGCGAATCCGTCCGCAAAATGGGGCGCCTTGTGATAGGCCATTTCCAGGGTCCGGAGCATGGTCGAGACGTCGGGCGGAAGGATATCCGTCTGGGCAATCGTCCGGTGACAGCTCATATCCCGGACGCGGATGCGAAAATACGTCTGAGAACCGTTAACCCGGATCCGATTGCGGTAGATCCAACTGTGTTTCATAAAGGCGTTATCGTCGCCTATGAGGAACAGATCCGCCTGCGCGATGAGTTGCCACCACGGGAAATAGGGGAGGAAGTAGGGCTGATTGGCGCTGAGGATCATAGCATGTCGCAAAGAGGGGTCAGGAGGGCGGTCTCGTTGTCATCCGCCGCGTGCAGGACGGCCGCCTTGCGGTCGTCGCCGATATTGGTGACGGGAAGGCTGGAGCCGCGGAAATACCCGCTGTCGAAGTAGCGGTCATCCACGCAGAGCATCATCCCGCAGAGGTAGTCATCGAAGGGTGTGCCTTCCCATACGGTCGAGAAGGTGCGCTGCCGGAGGAAGGGTTGTAGGATGCCCTGTGGACGGGTTTTCCAGAGCGAATTCCAATCCTCCGGCGATGTCAGCGGCCCCGGCACGACGCCTTCGCTCTTGCCGAGCCGGGCAGGCTTGAAGATGTATCCGTCCTTGTTTGCGACGGCATCCCGGAGAATGTCTGCAGCGGTAGAATCGCTTGTATCCCAGGTGCGGATGGAGTGCTCCCGGAGGAATTCCGCCTCCGGTCCGGAAATAAAGTCATCCTCAAACCAAAGGGTCATAAACCGTTTGTCGTGAACGAGAAAGATATTACGGAAGTCGCTGATCATCCTGGCCTCCATCATTGCCTGCAAGGCCTTGTCTGAAAGTGACAGGATATCCTTTTGATTGAGCGCACTCAGCAGGCAGGCGCCGTCCGACCATTCATCCCTCCGCGCCTCTATCTCAGGGGCTTCCAACACCGTGACCTGCTTTCCGTGCGCCTCATAGAAGCGCTTGTAAAGGCGGATTTCACTGCTCTTGTCGGCACTCTTGAAAACAAAGATCCGTTCCCGGTCCCCGACGAGGCCCAGCATATATTCCATCATTTCCGCAAAGCGGGAATGGTGGGGGAGTCCCGGGAAATGTTCTTCCAGGAAGGAGTGGGCAAACCGGTCGCCAAACCAGGACATAAAGATTCCGTGGGCGAAAAAGCGGGAAGTGATCTCGCAGAGGCGGAGCGAGCCGTCCGCTCCGACGAGATAATCCGGCCGCCAGGTTCCCGCCCGGAAAGGATACCGCTCCTGCTCCTCCAGAATAGCCCTCTCCCGCCCGCTGAATCCCCATCTCTCTGCCACCGGTCTCCAATTCGCCACCAGCCGCTCCACGGCACAATACAGTGCACTATGCAGCCTTCGCAACTCTTCTCGCCTCTCCGGCGTTATGAGCACAGGTCTGGGATGGTACCACCGGTGGTAATATGATGCTAAATCCATAAAAAGATTTTCCTCTCCAGGAATCCGCTCTAAGAAACTTCCGGATCTACGATCCTCCATCCCTCCCACAGTCTCCGACTGCGGGCCCCTCCCGTTCACGAGGCCACGGGCGGCCACGGTTTTTAGAGCGGATTCCTTGCGACGAAAATCTTTCACTGGAAGAGTTTATTCTGATAGCCGAGGCATTGGAAGCCGTTGCGGTTGATGAGGGGGATGAAGTCCTCGGTGAGATTGAGTTGCTTGCGGACCCAGTAGCAGATGCTGACGCTCATTCCGAGGATGTCGGTGTAGGCCATCAGCCGCTTGATGGAGGCGATGCTCAAATCCCGAGAGGGGGCCGTGCGGCCACGCTGCTTGCGATGGTCGGCGTTGTCGGGGCGGATGTAATCCTCGTACAGCTGCCGCTCCAGCGACTTGTCGAAATAGCCGAGGTACTGCCCGAGCAGGGCAAGATTCTCCATACAGGCCGTCAGGAATTCTGGCTTGTAATTGATGATGCCTGCATCGTGCAGGGTATTGAAGAAAGACTTGATATGATCATCCGTAAGGTACGGCGTGAAAATCGGTTGCACCAATGCAGAATTCGCTTGGATTCCCCGTTCGCGGCAAAGGGCTACGGCCTTCATCCGCTCGTCGAGTGGAGCGCCATATGGCTCGAGGATATCCCGGAATGCATCCGGCATAATAGACACACTGGTATTGAACTGCATCTTCCTTTTAAGCCGCTCGAAAAGATCTAGGATCGACTCCCCGTCATACTTGTATTCCAAATGCTTTGCCCCTGCCTTAGAAGCGATGAAAAGGCGGGCCTTGGAGTCCGGATTCTCTGCGAAATGATCGATGAAGGCGTGGAGGATCCGGTGGGCGATCCCCGTCAGGAGCGTGGGCTCCTGGAAGGCTTCGGTCTTGGGGGAGAAATAATAGTAATGGTTGACATTCTCCGATCCGGCACCATTCTTCTCATCCAGCAGTTTCTTGACGTACAGATGGTAATTGTCGATCGCGATGAGCTCCTGCCGGTGCTTTCCGTCGGTCACAAGGCAGTACTGACAGCCGACGCCGCAACCGAGGACCGGATTGATCTCGTAGGTGAGGGTCGGGCAGCGGCCGGTATAATTGTGGATTTCCGTCTCGATCGAGGAGGGGTCCGTCTCAACCGTACGGTAGAGGGGCTCCGGGATGAGGGTCCTGTCCCGAAGGCCGCGGATCAAGAGTTCTGATCCGCTCCGGAGGCCGTCGAGGGTTTCCTCTGCAGGAATGGTCTTGACGCCAAGCCGCTTCAAATAGGCCTCGTCGATGATTTCCGGAGAGAAATCCTCCAGATTATACACGTTATGCAAGCGGGAATAAAACGGAATGTACGACTTCGCTTCTTTCATATTTGAGAATTCATACTTTCATCTGACTAAGTTACGTATTTTCACGCAAAAATGGCTATATTTGTGTGAAATATTTAAGATATGGTACAAAGCATCTCCAAATCCGTCCGCTACATCGGCGTCGACGACCTCGATCTCGATCTTTTTGAAAGTCAATATATCATTCCCGAAGGGATGGCCTATAATTCCTACCTGCTGGAGGGGGAAAAACTGGCCGTACTCGATACCGTCGATGCCCGGAAGGGGGACGCCTGGAAGGAGAACCTCGCGGAGGCGCTTGCCGGAAGGCAGCCCGATTATCTTGTCGTTCATCACCTGGAGCCCGACCACAGCGGCCTCATCGGCTGGATGCTGGAAACGTATCCGTCGCTGAAGGTCGTCCTTTCCGCCAAGGCGGCGCAGATGCTCGGGCAATTCCTCCCGGAAGCACCTGACGCAGAGCGGATTGTCGTGATGGGCGAAGGCGGCGTCCTCAACCTCGGCGGCGTGTCGATCCGCTTCTTTGCCGCCCCGATGGTCCACTGGCCGGAGGTGCTGGTCAGTTTCTGCCCAGAAGAGGGGATTCTCTTTAGCGCAGATGCCTTTGGCAAATTCGGCGCCCTTTCCAAATGCGGATTCTGGGGGGATGAAGATGACGACTGGGCCTGCGAAGGCCGCCGCTACTATTTCAACATTGTCGGCAAATATGGCGCCCAGGTGCAGATGCTCCTGAAAAAACTCTCCGGCCTCGACGTCAAGGTCATCGCGGCCCTCCACGGACCTGTGCTCCGGCAGGATCTCGCCCAGTATCTCAACCTGTACCAGACCTGGAGCACCTACGGTGTCGAGACCGAAGGTGTATTCGTCGCCTACGCATCCATTCATGGCGGCACGGCCGAAGCGGCAGAGAAGATCGCCGATATCCTCAGGGAGAAGGGCTGTCCGAAAGTGGCCGTCAGCGACCTCACCCGCGACGATATCGCCGAAGCGGTGGAAGATGCCTTCCGCTATGGCAGGATGGTGCTGTGTGCGGCCTCCTATGATGCAGGCATCTTCACCCCGGCCTACAATTTCCTCCATACCCTTCAGATGAAAGGCTGGCAGAAACGCCGCGTCGCCCTTGTCGAAAACGGCTCATGGGCCCCCTCGGCCGGTCGTGTGATGAAGGAAATGTTCGCCGCAATGAAAGAAGTGGCAATCCTCGAGCCCGTCGTAACCATCAAGAGCCGCCTCAAGCCGGCCGATCTCCCGGCCCTGGAAGCCCTTGCAGATGCCATTCTGGCGTAGTTATAATTCCGCCGCAAAGAATTCTGCCATCGCATCGCGGATTTCCGCGAAGCGGGGCGTGTATTCCATCTTGTCGTCCAGGTGAATCCGGTGCCCTGTTTCCTGACAGGGATGATGTTCCGCACGGATACCGAGAGACAGCGCCTTCTCGTGGATGGCGTGCGTACCATACATATAATCAGACAGAATCGCTGACAGCTTACCGAACTTGCGGAACGGATACCCTTCCTCGTAGGGGACCATCGGGTCGTTGACCGACTGGAAGGAGAGAATCGGGACGGCAGCACGCTCCAGTACTGACAGATCGTGGACGGAGCCCCAGAGGTTGGCGATGGCCGCGATGCGGAACGGCTTCCCGATACGGCTTTGAAGCCCTTTCTCGGGGGGATTTCCATAGAGGCGGTACGCCATATTCAGGGCCGTAATAGCCCCGGCGCTCGTTCCGGCAAGAAATATCCGCTGCGGGTCAATGCGCAGATCTTCCCGTCCCAGCAGGAAGGCCAGCGCCGCATCGGCATCTTCCAGCGCACGCAACTCGGCCTCTCTGTATTCTTTTTTGGAAGCGTGGAACCCCAGCCGGTAATTGATGGACGCGGCCACATACCCCAGAGATGCAAAATATTCGCACCATCCCGCCTGGCCGGGCTCTTCCTTGTTGCCGATGAAAAAAGATCCGCCGTGCATCATCAAAAGAAGCGGCCTTCCCGCAGCGCCGTCTCCCTCCGGCAGATAAATGTCCATATCCAGCGTGACGGGCTTCAAGGTGCCGGAATGCACCAGCAATTTGGAATTTGCCTTTTTGTCGCCTACCGGCGAATGCGTCCAGTATCCGGGCGCGGTGGCGTAGGGGACATCCCGCTCCACCGTCACTTCATACGAGGGTGTAGTATAGGGTAATATCATCATAAGTGCCGACAGAAAGGTTAACATCCCCTAAAGCCTGTTTTTTGAATCCATACAGATTGTCACCGGGCCGTCATTCAGCAGGGCGACCTTCATATCCGCCCCGAATTCTCCCGTACCGACAGGTTTACCCAGCGCCTCCGACATCTTCCAGCAGAACAGCTCATACAGAGGAATCGCCTTCTCGTGCCCCGCGGCTTCAATATAAGAAGGGCGGTTACCCTTCCGGGTAGACGCCATCAGCGTGAACTGGCTCACCACGATGGCATCCCCACCGGTATCCAGAATGCTGCGGTTCATCACCCCGTCCCCGTCATTGAAGATCCGGAGCGCGGCCGTCTTCCGCACCAGGTAATCCACGTCCTCCTCACCATCATCTTGCCCCACGCCAAGGAGGATCAACAGGCCGGGCCCGATTTCGGACCTAACCTTTCCGTCGATGGTTACCGACGCGTGGGAGACTCTTTGAATGACGAGTTTCATGATACGTTTCGCAAGTATCCGCAAATGTACAAAAAACCGAAGAGAGTGGGAAATTTTTCCGGAAAAACGATGCATTCCTATTGAGAATACAGGCGAACTCATTATCTTTATATGGTATGCGTATCCTTCTTGTCAATAAACCGCTTCAATCTATGAACCGATCTTCTGTCTTCCGCTTTTCCGCAGCCTTTATTCTCTTCCTGATTGCATTGGCAGGCTGTAATAAAAAAGAAAATACCGTTGCTATTTCGGCGTGAGCCTGATGGAAATTCCGACGGAAAGTGATCCACCTTGTCCCTTACGAAAGTGATCCAACTCGTGTTTACGAGTCAACTATTTTCAGGGAAAGACACTCTCTGATATTGCTCCTCGCTCACAGGTTCCAGCCATTCGTTGGTGGCGCCATCCTGAACGTCTTTATGGAAGGTCAGGTGC
>JAEEGL016128094.1_pt1 | contig 25712 bp, 26 predicted proteins | sample 9134231 | NCBI WGS metagenome assembly JAEEGL01 (sample SAMN16246548, study PRJNA631951) | gut metagenome | biome: gut microbiome; feature: rumen; material: fiber-attached | host: Bos | place: Iran: Karaj | collected 2018-10 | reverse complement strand
TTGATCTTGCCGCCGAGTGCAAAGACCTTGGTGCCCTTTGCCGTTTCGGTACCCATGGAAGCATACCACTTTGCGCCCTTGAGAATGATCTGCGGGACGTTTGCATAGGTTTCGACGTTGTTAAGGATGGTCGGCTTCTGATACAGACCCTTTTCAGCCGGGAACGGCGGACGCGGACGCGGCTCGCCGCGGTTGCCCTCGATGGAGGTCATCAGCGCGGTTTCCTCGCCGCAGACGAATGCGCCTGCACCCAGACGGAGGTCGATGTCGAAGCTGAAGCCGGTACCGAAGATGTCAGTGCCGAGCATGCCTGCTTCTCTTGCCTGCTTGATTGCGATGCGCAGTCTTTGAACAGCGATCGGATACTCCGCACGGACATAGATATAGCCCTGAGAAGCACCGATTGCGAAGCCTGCAATCGTCATCGCTTCGAGCACGACATGCGGGTCGCCTTCCAGAACGGAACGGTCCATGAATGCACCGGGGTCGCCCTCGTCGGCGTTGCAGCAGACATACTTGATGTCCGCATCCGGCACGATGTTGCGTGCGAGCTTCCACTTCATACCGGTCGGGAAGCCGCCGCCGCCTCTGCCGCGCAGGCCGGAATCGAGGACCTCCTGAATGACCTCCTCAGGGGTCATGGAGGTGAGAACCTTGTGCAGAGCCTCATAGCCGCTTCTGCCGATGTACTCGTTGATGTCCTCAGGGTTGATCAGACCGCAGTTGCGCAGTGCAACACGGTTCTGCTTTGCGTAGAATGTGGTTTCGTTGAGGGACTTGACTTCATCAGAGCCCTCGGTGACGGTTTCGTCATAGAGGAATTCCTTGACCGGCTTGCCGCCGATGAGGTGCTCCTCGACGATACGGTCGATCATTTCCATCTTGACGTGGGTATAGAAAGAGCCTTCCGGATAGACAATCATGATCGGGCCGCGCTCGCACAGACCGAAGCAGCCTGTCCGGACAACAAAAATTTCGTTGTCAATGCCCTTTGCCTTCAGCTGGCTCTCCAGCTCATCTGCGATCTTCATGGAACCGGAAGAGGTACATCCGGTACCGCCGCACATCAGGACATGCTTCTTGTACTTGGCACCGTCAGCTTCCTTGCCGAGGCGGAGTGCCATTTCCTTGCGCATTTCCTCCTTGATTGCAGTAAGCTCCTGCAAAGTCTTCATAGTAAACCTCCTAATTTACACATCCCGATGTCAATCGGCATATTTTGCGAGAATATCCTGAACCTCTTTGAGATTGCCGGTCAGTCTGCCGTAGACGTCGTCATTGATCGTGACGACCGGAGCCAGACCGCAGGCACCGACACAGCGGCAGTCATCCAGAGAGAACTTGCCGTCCTGTGTGATCTCGCCGCTCTCGATACCGAGTGCCTCCTCGAGCTTCTCCATGACAATGCCGGAGCCCTTGACATAGCAGGCGGTTCCGAGGCAGACCGAAATGCGGTACTTGCCCTTCGGGGACATCGTGAACTGTGCGTAGAAGGTTGCAACACCGAATACCTTTTCGAGCGGGATGTTCAGTTCCTCGGCAATGAGGGTCTGCACCTCGATCGGCAGGTAGCCGTAGATCTCCTGTGCCTTCTGCATGATCGGCATCAGACATCCGGGATCCTCACGCAGCGCGTCGATGGTCGCGCGGAGCTCCTGCTCCTGCTCGGCAGTTCCGGTAAAGGGAATGGTTGCGATTTTCTTTGCCATAAGAATCGTTTCCTCCTTTTATGAGAATCGATTAAATTTGGTTTGTAAGCCGGGCAGGCGGTACAAACCGGGTATATAATAATAGTATAGTTACAGGGCACGCTGACACGAAGACAGGCGCCCGTAGGTAACCTTATTGATTTTACTACATTCTGACGAAAAAATCAAGGTGAAAAATGCACAACATTTCAGACAACTTTTCGTATGTTTCTATGAAGTAGCGGCGGCTAACAGAAGAAAATTGACGCATATACGCATAAAACGGCGCTTTCGCGCGTGACAGTGACTGTCCGCGAGTGGCGGACAGGTGTCCGATAGCGGCGGGAAGTCCGCAATTCCGACACGCTTGCGGAGCAATTTCGAATCGGAACCGAAAAATCGCGCTTTTTCGCGGCCGGTTCATTGTAGAATAATTGCGGGATCCGGGTGCAATCCGATCCCGCAAGAAACCGGAACAAAGAATCATTGGAGGTCGAAATGGAACAGCGATCCTGTTACTTACCGGAGGGGAGCCTGATGGAATCCCCGCAGAACAATGCCGCAATCGGCTCTGAGGCGGGGCTGCGCGAGGCCATCCTGACGGGGCAGCGGCTGGAGGCCAGAGTGCGCGTCTGTGACGGCGGGCACAATCTGCATGTGGATCTGCCCTGTATGCACGGGCTGATCCCGCGGGCGGAGGGCGCGCTCGGCATCAGTGAGGGCACCGTGCGCGACATTGCGCTGATATCCCGCGTGAACAAGCCCGTCTGCTTTTCCGTGCTGCGTATTGACTATGACGAAACCGGCGCGCCTGTGGCCGTGCTTTCCCGGCGGCTCCAGCAGGAGCACTGCCATACGGGCTATATCAGCCGATTAAAGCCCGGCGACGTCATTCCTGCGCGGGTGACGCATCTGGCGCCGTTCGGGTGCTTTGTGGATATCGGCTGCGGCGTGCCGTCGCTCATCCCGATCGACTCGATTTCCGTTTCGCGGATTTCACACCCCGCAGACCGCTTTCATGTCGGGGAGGAGATCCGCGTCATGGTCAAGGGCTTCGAGAACGGCCGCGTGCTGCTGACGCATAAGGAACTGCTCGGCACATGGGCAGAGAATGCCGCCTGCTTTTCCGCGGGCGAAACCGTTGCGGGCATTGTGCGCTCCGTGGAGGAATACGGCGTATTCATTGAGCTTGCGCCGAACCTGGCCGGTCTGGCCGACCTGCGGCAGGATGTCCGTCCCGGCCAGCACGCCAGTGTGTATATCAAGAGTATTGTACCGGAGCGCATGAAAATCAAGCTGGCGATTGTGGACGTCTTCGACGATCCCTGTCCGCCGCTCCCGATGCGGTATTTCTTCACCGGAGATCATATGGACGAATGGGTTTATACCCCGCCGCAGGCCAAGCGGCGCATAGCCAGCCAGTTTGCTGTGCGCAATGCCTGATGCACCGATTCTGCGGGCGCGGCATATCATACAGTATCACATACAGGAGGGATGCGTATGAAGATTGTCGTTGTCAGGAGCCCGCGCCTGCTTGCAGGAATCCTGCGCCTGATGTTCGGAATCCGCCGGGAGCCGCGCACGGACGCATAAAAGCAGTATCTCCGATGGATTCAGAATGGGGCTCCGCCCAAAACCTCACCCAGGAGATAGGATCCATTTGAAATCTGGCGATGCCAAAACAACGTAAATGTATTGTTTTTATCCATAATGGGATTCCAAAGGGACAGTGTCCCTTTGGCGGGGTATGGGGCAGAGCCCCATTATAATCCATCGGAGATTCCTCATCCCCGGCGGGTGTTCTGGGTTGCTGCCAGTCTGCATAGACTGCTGCGGGAGGGATGCTATGAAACGGATGCTTGCGGTGCTTCTGGCGCTGCTGATGCTGCCGCCGGTGCGTGTCTGTGCGGCGGAGCAGCCGCATTATGCTGCCGCGCTGGCCGAGGCGCAGACCGGCACGCTGCTCTGCGGAACGGATGCGGATATGCAGCTGCCTGCCGGGACACAGACCAAGCTGATGACGGTCTATGTGACGGCGGAGGCGGTTGAGGCGGGAGAACTCTCGCTGGATACGCTGGTGACGGTTCCGGCTGCCGCGGAGCGGTATCCCGGTGCGACGGTCTGGCTGCGCGCCGGCGATCAGATGACCGTCACGGATCTGCTGAAAGCGGTCATCATCGGCAATGCGAACGACGCCTGCATCACGCTGGCGCATGCGGTGTCCGGCACGGAGCAGGCGTTCGCGGATGATATGAACGCGGCGGCATTCTCGCTCGGCATGCGGCAGACGCGCTTTACCGACTGCACAGGCACCGCCACGGAGAACCGGACGACCGCCGGAGATCTTGCACTGCTCGGATGCGCGCTGCTGCGGTTTGACTGGCTCACGCCTCTGTTCACCTGCTACCGCGACACCCTGCGGGACGGCGCGACAGAACTGGTTTCGGAGAACCGCCTGACCCGCGGCTATGAGGGGCTGCTGGGACTGAAAGCCGGTCACGGGGATGCCAGCGGCTATACGCTGACGCTGGCGGCGGAGCGCGACGGCCTGCGCCTGACTGCCGCCGTGCTCGGTGCGGCGGATACGGACGCGCGCTTCACGGATGCAAAAAAGCTGCTCGCGGAGGGCTTTGCGAAGTATACCGTTGTGTCCCCGGATTTCTCCGCGGAGTATCTCCGGCCGCTGCCGGTGCGCGGCGGCATCACGGACGCTGTTCTGCCGGAAGCTGCCGCGCTGCTGTCGTTTTCCGTGCCGAAGGGTGGGAAAATCAGCACCCTGACGCTGCTGCCGTTCTATGCGGAGGCACCCGTGCGGCGGGGACAGCGGCTCGGGACGGCTGCGCTTTTCTGCGATGATACGCTTCTTTGCGAAATGCCGCTGACTGCTGCGGAAAGCGTGCCGGAACGGGGACTGCGCGATACGGCGCGGCTGCTGCTGAAGGCGGTGTTCGGCCGGAGTGGCTCTGCGGCATAAGCTATGCTTTTTGACTTATATTGTGATCCCGGAATCCGTGCTCTCAGCGCAAAAGCACAAAATATGGACAGAAAAATAAAAGAATGTGAATAATTTGAAAAAGCCCTTGACAAGTGCGCCGGAATATGCTATGATAGCACTGTCAAACGGTACCAATGACAGCATGTTACAATCAATCATGAAATGACAGAAAGGGGAGTCTATTATGACACTTCGTACTAACCGCGGCGCAGCCAAATTTATCCTGCTCAGCATGATCACCTTCGGCATTTACGGCCTCATCTGCATGATGAACGTCGGCAGTGACCTGAACACCATCGCAACCAAGCACGACGGCAAGAAAACGATGAATTATATTCTTGTCGCGCTGCTTCTGACGCCGATCACCCTCGGCATTGCCATGTTTGTCTGGATGCACAAGGTATCTGCGCGCATCGGCAGCGAGCTCGATCAGAGAGGCATTATGGCCAGCTTCGGCGCAAAGCAGTTCTGGCTCTGGTGCGTGCTCGGATCTCTGATTCTTGTCGGCCCGATCATCTTCTACCACAAGTTTTTCAAGTGCATGAATATGCTGGCAGAGGACTACAACATGTCCGGCAACTGATCTGAACAAAACGGTCAGGAATCTATCTGAATGCATGAAAGCAGGCACTTCCGGCTTTACGGCCGGAGGTGCCTTATATTTTTAACAAATCGGTGTATTTGCTTTGCATCTGGACGATTTGGGCAATATGTTCAAATGATTGCACGTAATTTGGTACTTATGCCAAAAAGCAGGAAAACACTTGCAATCTTTGTGAAACTAGAGTAAAATATAAGAGTATAGGTGATACTGTCCCCTTCCGGCAAAACGGCAGGGCGGAGCGTTTCCCGTACACCCGCCGTGCAGGGCTTGGCACGGAAATTTCTAGTGTGGAGGATGTTACAACATGGCTTTGAAGCTGAATACAAGCTATCTTTCCGGCTTCCTCGGTGATGAGGAGCTGAAGGGGATCGCCGTTCAGACGGAAGCTGCCGCGAAGGTGCTGCATGACAAGAACGGTCTGGGCAGCGACTTCCTCGGCTGGCTGACACTGCCGACCGATTATGACAAGGAGGAGTTTGCCCGCATCAAGGCGGCTGCCGCAAGAATCAAGGAGCAGGCAGAGGTGCTGATCGTCATCGGCATCGGCGGTTCCTATCTGGGCGCGCGCGCAGCAATCGAGCTGCTCAAATCGCCGTTCTATAACAATATGAAAAAGGACACCCCTGACATTTACTATGTCGGAAACAATATCTCCCCGACCTATCTGAATGAGGTGCTGTCGATCTGTGAGGGCAGGGATATCGCTGTCAACGTGATCTCCAAGTCCGGCACAACGACCGAGCCGGCACTTGCATTCCGTATCTTCAAGAAGCTGCTGGAGGATAAGTACGGAAAGGATGAGGCAAAGAAGCGCATTTACTGCACGACCGACAAGGCGCGCGGCACGCTGAAGAACCTCGCAGATGCAGAGGGCTATGAGAGCTTTGTGATCCCGGATGATGTCGGCGGGCGTTTTTCTGTCCTGACTGCCGTCGGTCTGCTGCCGATTGCTGCGGCAGGCTGCGATATTGATAAGCTCATGGCAGGCGCTGCGGCTGCGCAGAAGGCATATACCGCACCGTTCGCTGAGAACGACTGCTACAAGTATGCGGCACTGCGCAACATCTTCTACCGCAAGGGCAAGGCTGTGGAAATGGTCGTTTCCTACGATCCGTCCATGGCGATGATGAACGAGTGGTACAAGCAGCTCTACGGTGAGTCTGAGGGCAAGGACAACAAGGGTCTGTTCCCGTCCTCTGCAATCTTCTCCACCGATCTGCACTCCATGGGTCAGTACATTCAGGACGGCGCAAGACTGCTGTTTGAAACTGTCATCGACATCAAGCAGCCGAAGAAGGATCTGTTCCTGGAGCCGGATGCGGAGAATGCGGACGGCCTGAACTTCCTGACCGGCCAGAACATGAGCGTGGTCAACCGCCGCGCACTGGAGGGCACGATTCTCGCACATACCGAGGGCGGCGTTCCGAACATCGTGCTGGAGCTCGATGACACCGCTGAGGAGAGCCTCGGCTGGCTGATCTACTTCTTTGAGAAGGCATGTTCCGTTTCCGGTTATATGCTCGGCGTCAACCCGTTCAATCAGCCCGGCGTTGAAAGCTACAAGAAGAACATGTTCGCACTGCTCGGCAAGCCCGGCTATGAGGATATGAAGGCTGCACTGGAGGAAAAGCTCCGCTAATCAAAACACGTTCCCAAAATCCATGCCGCCTTGCCGGGAAACCGGCCGGGCGCACGAATTTGAAATAACGAAGGGAGAATTACCATGATTCAAGTAATTACCGGCAAAAAGGGCTCCGGCAAGACCAAGATCCTGCTGGGAATGATCGACGACGCAGTGAAGGCCTCCACCGGCGACATCATCTGCATCGAAAAGTGCATGAAGCTGACTTACAGCGTCAACCATAAGGTTCGCCTTGTTGATGCAGAGCGCTATAACATCAACGGCTTTGATATGCTGTACGGCTTTGTTGCCGGCGTGCTCGCAGGCAACTACGACATCAAGGAAGTCTTTATTGACGGTATCCTGAAGATCGGCGGCAGAAACTTTGACGAGCTGGGCAGACTGCTCGAAAAGCTCGATATTCTGGCAGGCGACGATGTCCAGATGATCATTACGGTTTCTGAGGACAACGATACGCTGCCGGAGTCTGTGCTCAAATACCTGATTCCGCAGGCCGATTGATTGAAAAACTAGCTGAAATATCCACAATTTCTGTGAAGGAATTGACAAAACGCGGCGTTTTTGGTATAATCATTTCGTAATGCTATGCGTAAAATGCGATGCATGAAACGCCGCAGAAAACCGAAAGGCGGGTTGTAATCCATGCAGGAAGCGACTGCTGAATACCGGATTTCGATCCGGTCGCTGCTCTTGCGTCCCGATGAAAAACGGACAGTATCCAGACAGATTGACGAGGAAACGGCTGCAAGCTACGGGATTCCGTGCGCTGAGCTGCCGCAGATCGAGGGTGTGCTGGAAAACCGCGCAGGCGTGCTGATGATGAAATACCGTCTGCAATGCGTGCCGGAGCTGACCTGTGACCGCTGCCTTTCACCCGTTGCGAACCGCATCGACGAAACCTTCGAGCATGTGATCGTGACGGAAACTGCTTCCGAGGAAAATGACGCCGAATATCTGTTGGCACCGGATGCGATGCTGGATCTCGCAGAGGTCGCAATGACAGACCTGCGTCTGTCTTTGCCGACGAAAACGCTGTGCAGTCCGGACTGTAAGGGTCTGTGCCCGGTTTGCGGAAAGAACCGCAATGACGGTGACTGCGGCTGCAACTCTGCGGATATCACACTGGATTTTCAGTAAAGCAAGTCAAAATTACGCAATAATAAAAGGAGGTGCCGACAATGGCAGTACCGAAGGCTAAAGTGTCCAAAGCAAGACGCAATACCCGCCGTTCCGCTGTCAGCAAGCTGACAATGCCCGCTATGAGCACTTGCTCCAACTGCGGCGCGATCAAAGCGCCCCACAAGGTTTGCAAGCAGTGCGGTTTTTATAAGGGCGTTGCTGTGCTCAAGATCGACGAGGAGTAATCCGCACGGTCTTGTTACAAGCGTATTGCAAAAGGGGAGAGGGACGAGGTGTGCTTCTCCCCTTTTCATTTTGCGGATGTGGCGAAGGAGTAACGCGGCCGCGGGTACGGGATGGCTGAAACATGTCATGGGGTACCTTCGACGATTTCGGGGGTGCAATTCCCCTCATCCGCTTTCTTGATCTGAAATATGAAAGGACGGGGACGGCGTTATGATTGAAATTACCGAAATCACCGCCGGTTCTCCGGCCGAAAAAGCGGGCATCCGCGCAGGCGACTGCCTGTATTCAGTCAATGATACCGTGATTCACGACGTATTGGACTATCGCTTTGCAATCACCGAAAAGCACCTGAATGTGTGCTTTTTTCGGGAGGGCGAGCAGCAGTCTGTCCTGATCCGCAAGCAGGAATACGAGGATCCCGGGCTTGGATTTGCAACCGCGCTCATGGACGAAAAGCGTACCTGCGGCAATCACTGCATCTTCTGCTTCATCGACCAGAACCCCAAGGGCATGCGCGAAACGATCTACTTCAAGGATGACGACGCGCGCCTTTCCTTTTTGCAGGGCAGCTATATCACGCTGACGAACCTCACCGACGAGGACGTTGACCGCATCATCAAAATGCATATGACCGTCAATGTTTCCGTGCAGACGACCGATCCGCTGCTGCGCAACAAGATGCTCGGCAACAAAAAAGCAGGCGATTCGCTGCGGCACCTCTGGCGCATGGCAGAGGCGGGTGTTTCCATGAACTGTCAGATCGTGCTCTGCCCGACATGGAACGACGGCGACAATCTCCACAAGACACTGGCGGATCTTTTTTCCATGGTGCCGGCCGTCGAGAGCATTGCCGTGGTGCCGTTCGGCATGACGAAATTCCGGCAGCATCTCTGCCCGATTCCTGCGTTTACCGTCGAAACCGCCCGCGCTGCGGTGGAGCAGATCGAGGCGGTGCAGCGCTGGAGCTTGCAGGCAAACGGCTCCCGCATTGTGTACGCATCCGATGAGCTCTATCTGCTCGCAGAGCTGCCGCTGCCGGATGACGAAGCCTACGAGGGCTATCCGCAGTACGAAAACGGCGTCGGCATGCTGCGCTATCTGATGAATGAATTTTACGACGCGCTTGAAGATGCCGAATATGACGGAGAAGCGCGGTTTTTAACGATTGCGACAGGCAGCGCTGCGGCGCCGTTTCTCGATCAGATGATGCGCGATCTGGAAGCGAAATTCCCGCAGGTTCACTGCCAGGTCATCACCATACTCAACGATTTTTACGGCCATACGATCACGGTCGCGGGGCTGCTGACCTATCAGGATCTGTTCAACCAGCTCAAAGACCGCGAACTCGGCAGCGCCGTGCTGCTGACGGAAACCTGTCTGCGGCATGACGATGTGTTCCTCGATGACAGATCCCGGGAGAATCTGGAACAGGCGCTCGGTGTGCATGTCATCAAATGCAAGGTGGACGGTTATGTACTGCTCGATACTGTGTTAGGCTATGCGGAGGGTATGTGACATGTACAATGACGTCGTGAAAAGGGGAAACGCTGGAAGTGGTTTATGCTGGTCATCGGCGAGCCGATTTGCTTCGGCGCGAACACCGATGACGAAATGGCCGCAATCTTCTCCCGCTGTACGAAAATCGGGGAGAAGTATAACGTCTGCCGTGACTGCGTGCTGAATTTTGACTCTCTGCTGGCGTATCCGTGCAGCGCGATTATGCATGTTGAGCCGCAGCAGCGGAACGACGGCACCCGCCCCGGCATCCGCATCACGTACGGAGCGGCGGATCAGTGGGACTATATGTATTATGACCATCATCACAGCCGTGACCGTGCGATGGATGAGCTGCTGCATATCATACATGCTTAAAACAAAACGAGGGGGACAATGATAATGAAATATGATAGAATGCTGGAAAAAGTCAAAAGCGAACGGAAAGTCGGGCTGCTTGTGGGTGTGCCGATCATTCTGATCCTGCTGTTCGGCTGTATGAAGATGACAAAGCCGTTTTCCGGCGGAGGACCGCTCGCGATCCTGATCTTTCTGGCGATTATCGTTGCCGGTGCTGTGTTTATCTCACAGTATTTCAATTACGACAAGAAGTTTGCGCGGATGCGGCAGGCTGTCGGCGCCGGGAGCAATGCGGAGCTGGCGCAGATGATCGAGCATTCCGAGAGCTTTGAGGACTATTATTTCGTAACGGAGCAGTATTTCTTCAATTTCTTCACGTTCCGTGCATATCCGCGCAGCCAGATCAGAAGTGTGCGCTGCACGGAAGACCACGATGAAAACGGCGTGATTCTGCGTTACAGCCTGGAGCTGACTTACGGAAGCGGCGAATGTGACAGTGCTCCCTGTGACAGCATGAAAACACGCGAACAGCTCTATGCGCTGCTGCGCAATCAGAAGCCGTATCAGCAGCAGGCACAGAATGATCCGTTTGCATAAGAAACTGCCTGTATTCGGCTTTCTTCACCACAACGGGATTCCAAAGGGAAAGTATCCCTTTGGCGGGGTACGGGTGAGTTTGCCTGCAAACTCATAGCGAAGCGTGCGAGTGCCCCATTATTCAATCCATCGGAGATACCTCTATAAAAAAGGAGTGCAATATCAACTATGGCTTTGCCGGTAGTCGCCGTGGTCGGGCGTCCGAATGTCGGAAAATCGACTTTATTCAACAAACTCGTCGGGCAGCGGCTTTCGATTGTGGAGGACACGCCCGGCGTCACCAGAGATCGCATCTACGCAAAAGCGGAATGGTGCGGCAAGACCTTCATGGTCGTGGATACGGGCGGTATCGAGCCCAAGACCGACGACCACATGCTCGAACAGATGCGCCGTCAGGCGGAGCTTGCGATTGAGCGCGCGGATGTCATTATCCTCGTGACTGACCTGCGCTCCGGCGTGACCGCAAATGACATGGACGTTGCGAACATGCTGCAAAAGTCCGGCAAGCCGATTGTGCTCTGTGTCAACAAGGTGGACAGCATCGGCGAGCCGCCTCCGGAGTTCTACGAGTTCTACAATCTCGGCCTCGGGGATCCGTTCCCGGTTTCCTCGCTGCACGGCAACGGCACCGGCGACCTGCTGGACGCCGTCTGTGCGGAGTTCCCGCAGGAGGAGGACGAGGAGGACGGTGACCGCATTGCCGTCGCGGTGATCGGCAAGCCGAACGTCGGCAAGTCGAGCCTGATCAATTACCTCGCCGGTGAGGAGCGCAGCATCGTTGCGGATGAGGCGGGCACAACCCGCGACGCGATTGACCTGCCCTACGAGAACGAGGAGGGCAAATTCCTGTTTATTGATACGGCAGGCATCCGCAAAAAGGCGAAGATCACCGACAATGTCGAGCATTACAGCGTGCTGCGCGCCTTTATGGCCGTAGACCGCGCACAGGTTGCGGTCATTATCATTGACGCGACCACCGGCTTTACCGAGCAGGACAGCAAGGTCGCCGGATATGCGCATCAGCAGGGCAAGGCATGCATCGTCTGCGTGAACAAGTGGGACGTCGTTGAAAAGGATGACAAGACCATGCAGGAATTCACGAAGAAACTGGAAAATGATTTCAGCTTCATGAGCTATGTGCCGTTCCTGTTCATCAGCGCCAAGACCGGCCAGCGCGTTCACAAGCTGTTCCCGCTGATCAAGCAGGTCGCGGCGAACAATGCGATGCGCATCACGACCGGAAAGCTGAATGACGTCCTTGCCTATGCGACTGCGCGTGTGCAGCCGCCGACTGATAAGGGCAGACGGCTCAAGATCTACTATATGACACAGGCGAGCACGCAGCCGCCGACCTTCGTATTCTTTGTCAACCGTGCGGATCTGTTTCATTTTTCGTATCAGAGGTACCTTGAAAACCAGATCCGCGAAACCTTCGGGCTGGAGGGAACGCCGGTGCGGTTCATCATCCGCGAGCGCGGCAACGACTCCGGCAGCAGGGGCTGACGATGGTCATTGAGAATAATATTCTGAAGCATTACCTGAGAAATGTCTATTTTATCACCGGGACTGCCTATGCGGGAAAGTCTACGACCGTCAGAATGCTTGCAGACCGGTATGATATGGTATGCTGCGGAGAAAACTATTTCAGCGAAGTATCGGATGCAGTGGCATCGCCGGATGTGCAGCCGGATCTCTGCTACATCAGGAATCTGACTGACTGGACGGATTTTGTGCGCCGTTCCCCCGAAGAGTATGAGCGGTGGATGTACAGCACGGGTCGGGAGGCGGCTGGCTTTGAGATTGCGGAGCTGATTTCCCTTTCCGGGGGCAGAAACGTGATCGCGGATACCAATATTCCGCTTGATATTCTGCGGGAAATTGCCGACTGGAATCATGTTGCAGTGATGCTTTCCCCGCAGTCTATGAGCGTCGGGCGCTTTTTTGACAGGAGCGATCCCGAAAAGCAGTTTCTGCTGCGTGTCATCGAGGGCTGCGACGATCCGGAAGCCGTTATGGAAAATTACAGGCAGGGGCTTGCGCGCATCAACAGCAAGGCACATTATGACGCCTATGCGAACAGCGGCTTTTTTACCGTTGTCAGAGAAGACAGCGATGAGGATACCAGGGAGGCTGTCTGCGACACGGTTGCAAAACATTTCGGACTGTTATAATCTGTCCGGCGGGTTCATTATCTTTGATTAGGAGCATGATATTTTTATGCAGGGAACTTTTTGGGGCTATGCGGTCTGCATTCTGATCGCAGCAGCGGTCGGCTATTTACTCGGCAGCCTGAACGGCGCGATTGCATCGGTGCGTCTGTTCAAACATGAGGATGTGCGGAAATTCGGCAGCGGCAATGCCGGTCTGACGAATGTGCTGCGCTGCTTCGGCAAGGGCTGCGGCATCCTGACGCTCATCATTGATCTGGGCAAGGGCGCGGCAGCAATGGCGCTTGCGCAGGCGATCGGCAAGGCGCTCGGCTGGGCGCCGGTCGCGGAAGGCACCGGCGACGCATACAATTTCCGCTGGATGTGCTATGTTGCGGCCGTGTTCGTCGTGCTGGGGCATGTGTTCCCGCTGTGGCACGGCTTCCGCGGCGGAAAGGGCGTGCTGGTCGGCGTCAGTGTATTCCTCGTCATCAATCCGCTCAGCTTCGTGCTGCTCATGGCGATTTTCGGCATCGTGCTCTGGCGCTCCAAATATGTGTCGCTTGCGTCCTGCACGGCAACGCTTTGCGTCATTCCGATCACGCTGATTCTGGAGCATTTCGTGCGCGGCGCATCGTGGCCGGTGTCGCTGCTGTATACCGTGCTGATCTCGGCAGCGGCGTTCCTGGTCGTATGGAGCCACCGCGAGAATATCAAGCGGCTGAAATCCGGCACGGAGCGGAAAATCGGCGAGAAAAAAGCTGCATAAGCCAACGATAATACAAAAATGAACAGGAGGGTTTCGTCATGAAAAAGTATGAATTCGTCAATGTGAAGATCAGCAAGCTGGTCGGCGCAAAGTCCGAGGAGCACCGCAAGATCATTCAGGAGTATGCCGCAAAGGGCTATCGCTATGTGGGATTCATTCCGACGGAGCTTTCCGATGCGGGCAAGATCAAGTGTATGGATCTGGTCTTTGAGCTCGACAAGTAACACAGGAGGTTTCTGACATGGCAAATATTACGGTATTGGGCGGCGGCTTCGGCACCGCGCTGGCAGTGATGCTGTATTCCTCACAGCAGCACGAGGTCACGCTCTGGAGTGCGATTCCGGAGGAAATTGAGGCGATGCGCCGTGACGGCGAGCAGAAGCAGAAGCTGCCCGGCGTGAAGATTCCGGAGGGCATTCATCTGACCACGGATATTTCCGTGATCCGGGAAAGCGATCTGGTGCTGTTTGCGATTCCGTCCTCGTTTGTCCGTGCGACCTGTCAGAAGGTAGCGCCGTATTTGCAGGATGGAACGGTTGTTGTCAATGCCGGCAAGGGCATTGAGGAGGACACCTATAAGCTGATGAGTGCGGTTTTTGCAGAGGAGCTGCCGCAGGGCGCTTATGTGGTGCTGACCGGCCCGTCCCACGCGGAGGAGGTCGGCAGAGGCATCCCGACGAGCGTGGTTGCTGCATCTGCCAACCGCATGGCGGCATATCTGGTGCAGGAGTGGTTCAGCTCCCCGACCTTCCGTGTTTATATCAATGACGATGTGACCGGCTGCGAGCTGGGCGGCGCGCTGAAAAATGTAATTGCGCTCTGCGCGGGCATCTCGGACGGTCTGGGCTTCGGCGATAATACCAAGGCGGCGCTGATGACGCGCGGTCTGCATGAGATCGAGCGGCTGGGTGCTGCACTCGGCTCCAGAACGAATACGTTTGCCGGTCTGACCGGTCTGGGCGACCTGATTGTGACCTGTACCTCGATGCATTCGAGAAACCGCCGCGCCGGAATTCTGATCGGCGAGGGCACGTCCCCTGCGGATGCGGTCGCACAGGTCGGCACGGTGGAGGGCTATTACTGCTGTCATGCGGCTTACGGGCTGGCAAAGCGGTATGAGGTGGAAATGCCGATCACCGAGGCGCTGTACAGCGTGCTGTATGAGGGCGCGGATGTGCATGAGATGGTGCGCGGTCTGCTCCATCGCCCCAAGAAGCGCGAGTACGAGAAGCTGACGTAAGGGATAAGGTATCTCCGATGGATTATAAATGGGGCGCTGCCCCATACCCCGCTTAAGGGACAAATGTCCCTTAAGAATCCCATTATTATATAATCATGGAGCCAATACATTCTTTTACACGAAATGAGGTCCGGGGATACGTCCCCAGCCGGAGTTTGAGGGCAGAGCCCTCATTACAGATCATCGCGTAGCGATACCTCTTTCCTCTATTACAAAGGGCGCTGACGGAAAACGTCAGCGCCCTCATTTTTTTCGCAAATGCATGATTACGCGGGTGCATCCTCAAGAATCTCCCAGACCATTTCCGCGGTTTCCTCTGTCCGGATATCCTCGGGCGTGATCGCCGCCACGGAGCCGCAGTCCGCAAGCGACATTTTTGCACGCGGCATCGCATAGTTCGTCGGGGAAATCATGTCCGGATTGCTGCTCCGGTTTGAAACCGAAATCAGCTGTCCCAGCCGGATACCCGCAGCCTCCGCAAGCGCCTCCGCATTGCAGCGCGCCTGTGCGGCAGCCGATTTCAGTGCCTCTGCCTGTGCCGCATTCCGGTTCTGCACCGTGAACGCGATGTTCAGCTCCGGCTCTGTGAGGCTGTTTTCCGCCGCCCGCAGAATCTCCGCCAGCTTTCCCATATCCAGCGGCATTTCCAGCAGCAGCACATGCCGGCACACATAACCGGAAAAGACCTGCCGGTAATTGCCGTTCTCGTCCGGCAGATGCTCGTACTCCGTGCGGACATTGTAATCCGAGGTCTTGAGCTGCTCCGGCAGAACAGAACCGTCCTGCAAGGCCTGACGGAGTGCCGTCAGCTGCGCGTCCGCCTGCTGCATCATATCAGTATAATGCATATTCTTCGCTGTCAGTGCAAACGTAATCCGGATGATATCCGGCTTGACACGGACTTCGCCGGTGCCTGTCACGGTGACGGTTCTTTTCATGGTGTGCGCCTCCTGTTCTTACGGTGTATTCGGTTCGGCCGGTTCAGCCGGATCGTCGGGATTCTGATTGCTGCTGAATACCTCATCAATGAGCTGTTCGTCCGGCGCATGATAGATCGGGAACCGCAGAATGGCCTTGAACAGGTCGCCGTCTGTTTGCAGCTCCAGCACGCCGTTTTGCAGTGCGGTCAGATCCTTTGCAATGGAAAGTCCCAGACCGCTGCCCTCCGTATGACGGGAGGCATCGCCGCGTACAAACCGTTCCATCAGCTGGTCCGACGAGATGTTCAGCGGTGCTGCGGAAATATTCTTCACGGTGATTACCACCGTTTCGCCGTCGCGCCGCACGTCCAGATAGACGCGGGTGCCGCCGAGCGCATACTTGCAGGCGTTGTTCAGCAGATTGTCAAACACGCGCCAGATCTGCCGCCCGTCTGCGAGGATGGTCAGCGCATCGTCCGGCATGTTCTGCATGAGCGTCAGATCGCGCTTGGCAAGCTGCTCCTCGTATTCGCCGGACAGCTGAGAAAGCAGCACGCGGATATCCGTCGGCATCAGCTCGACGGTCAGGTTGCCGGTCGAGGCCTTGGATGCGTCCACCAGGTCAATCGTCAGCTTTTTGAGCCTTGCAGCCTGCCGCTGGAGTACCTCCAGATATTCCGACGCGGTTTCCGTCTGCATCGGTTCGCGGCTCAGCAGATCGACATAATTGACGATTGAGGTCAGCGGCGTTTTCAGGTCATGCGAAACATTTGTGATGAGCTCCGTCCGCAGATGCTCCGCCTTGGTCTGCTTTGCGACAATATCCTCCACGCGGTCGGTGATCTCATTGAGCGAGCGGTCAAAGCGGGAGAAATCCGCCGTCAGCGGAACCGGATGCTCCGCGGGGGAGAAGTCGCCGGTTTCCATCTGCCGGACATGTCTGTGCAGCTCAAAATAGGAGTAGATGCAGTAGGCGATTGCGATGAGCGTCAGCAGATCCAGTCCGAGAATCAGATACAGCCCGATGCTTCTGCGGCCCATATCCGGCAGTGCCAGACAGTTCAGCACAAACAGCACCAAGGCATACAGCACGGCAGCGAGCACCACAGCGGTGCTGTTCCGGAACAGCGAGATAAAGTAGCGGAACAGCCGGTAAACGCCGAAGCTCGACCAGAAGGTGCCCATTTTCGCGCGGATTGCAGTTGTGTACAGCCAGAGGATGCAGGTTGCTGCGATCACAAGAATCAGACCGACGCTGAAAATCGTCAGCAGACGGTAGGAGCAATGCACGATGAACAGGAGCTCTACCATTGCGCCGGACAGTGCCAGTGCCACACAGGGCAGCAGCCAGAACAGCTCATAGATGATGCCGTGTACGCGTGAAGCACGGATGTTACCGGATTCATCGGTGGGGCCCGCCGCCGTACACATCACGATGCAGGCAATGACTGTCAGCACCAGGAAGATGAACATGATGATCACGGCCCATTCACCGTGCCGGAACAGCGAGTGATACACCGTATAATTGGCGCGGATGTTGTCCTGCACCTCAAGCTTCTCCGGCAGATAGACCAGCAGGCGGCAGGGCTTGGTTTCCATGTGCTCTGCAAAGATTTTGATATCCAGCCCGCTCATCAGCTTGCGTTCCAGCTCCGGATCCGATGCAACAACCTGTCTGCCGGATACCTTCATCTCGTAGTATTCTTCCATGGTGACAGTCATTTCTTTGGTTGTGGCATAGGACTGCACACGAACCGTTACGCTGTCGGCATTCTGAACGGCGGTGTCGGTTGTTCCCTGACCGTCGTCAGCAGGAAGGTTTTCCGGATCCTTGACAATCTCCCAGTCACAGAGCTCTCCGTAATCCGTTGTATAGTCATACATGGTTGCTTCAGCTTCTGTTCTGAACACGCGGGTTTCCGTATACGGATCCGTAAAGACCTTGACATTGATGTTGTGGTGGTATGCGCGGTCCACGTCATTATCCGCAAAATACCAGATGCTGTAATCCGACGGATCATCCAGATACTGTGAATTGTCGCCGTAGACAATCTCACTGTACGCCGTAATCGGATTGTTGAAGTGCTTCAGCTTCATGTAATTGCGCATTTCCATCTGAAGCTCCAGCGTCTGCACATCTGAGATCAGCATCCGCGTCTGGGACGAGTAGTTCGGATCATTCTGCAAAACCAGTTCTTCTTCCTCATCCGTTGCGGCAAACGTAGCAGCAAAACGGAGATTCGTATTCTTCGGGCTGAACTGGTTTGCATAGGAATTCAGTGCGGCTTCGTAATCCCCGGGATGTTCCTGGGATTCTGCGTATGTGCGCAGATAATCCTCCAGCTCCTGCATCTCGTGGGACATTGTCCATTCCAGGAACGCCCGCCGGAAATCCGCTTCATTGTCCGCAAAGCCGATTGAGATATTCATGATGACCAGCAGGAGCGAAATGCCGAAGCCCCACATGCACAGAATGGACAGCACCATAGACACACCCCGGTAAATCGGGCTGTGTACGTTTTTTCGGACCATAATTGAACAGAGCACCTCCCAGGGGAACAGTCGGCTCACTGCTCCCGGTACGTGCGCGGGGAATGGTTATGGTTTTTCGAGCTTGTAGCCCTGTCCCCACACGACTTTGATATGACGCGGCTCCTGCGGATTGATTTCCAGCTTTTCGCGCAGGTGCCGGATATGTACGGCAACCGTATTTTCCGAGCCGATCGGGTTTGCCTTCCAGACGGCCTGATAGATGTCACGCGGCGGGAACACCGTTCCGGCATTGTGCATCAGCAGCGAGAGAATCTCGTATTCAATCGGCGTCAGCGGAACGGGCACGCCGTCCAGCGTGGCGGAACGCGCCTTGGTATCGAGCGCGATGCTGCCGACCGTCAGGATATTCGGGTCGTCTGCCTCAGCTGCACCGAGCCGCAGATAGCGCCGCAGCTGCGAACGCACGCGCGCAACAACCTCTGCCGGGGAAAACGGCTTTGTGATGTAATCGTCCGCGCCGACGTTCAGGCCGAGGATTTTGTCGGAATCCTCCGATTTGGCCGTCAGCAGAATGACCGGCACATTGCTGGTTTTGCGGATTTCGGTCATTGCCGTGATGCCGTCCATTTCCGGCATCATGATGTCCATGAGGATCAGCTGAATGTTCTGCGTTGCAGCAATCTCCAGTGCCTCTTTTCCGGAATAGGCACAGACCGTCTGCCAACCCTCTGCCCGCAGGTAGATATTCAGGGCAGACACAATGTCGCGTTCATCGTCACAAACTAAAATTGTTTCCATGGTATGCACTCCTTTCCAGTGTCATCTCTATTATACCGGATTCTGTCAAAAGATGCAAGCATTCATTTATAAAAGTTTTCTTAATATTCAGTGATCCGGCGATTCATAAACAAAAAGCACTCCCGCGGCGCTTTGGAACCGCGGGAGTGTGCATATTCGGTTTTAAGGATCCGTCCGCATTTTGGAGAACAGCTTTGCCGCAGGCAGGCTGTACGGGCGGTCGCTCTTGAAGGATTCCTCCGGCTCGTCCTCGTCGCGCTCCGCGGTGCCGTCTGCCGTCTTCTGCTTCGGCGTGGTCATCAGCTGTGCCATGAGCACTGCTGCAAAGACCAGTGTGCAGCCGACAACTTCACGGAAGGACATCTTCTCGTGGAGAATCATGCAGCCGGACAGTGCCGCGATGACCGCTTCCAGGCTCATCAGCATGGTGGCGACGGTCGGAGAGGTTCTGCGCTGGCCGATCAGCTGGAGCGAATAGGCAACGCCGCAGGACATGACGCCTGCATAGAGAATAGTATGCTTTGCCGCAAGGATGCTGGACATCTGCGGATGCTCAAACAGCACCATGCAGACGGTCATCAGCAGACCGGCGGTAAAGAACTGGACACAGGCCATCAGGGTGCCGTCCACGAAGCGCTTGCTGAAACGATCCACGACCATGATATGCAGTGCAAAGAACACGGCGCAGGAGAGCATCAGGCGGTCGCCGTCATTGACGTGGAAGCCTGTTGTCATGCACAATAAATAAAATCCCGCAACTGCCGCTGCAATGCACACCCAGATCAGCTTCGGAAGGCGACGGTGGAACAGCAGCGAAAGCAGCGGGACGATCACAACGTACAGTGCGGAAACAAAACCCGCCTTGCCTGCTGTTGTCATCGTAATACCAAGCTGCTGCAATGAACTCGCTGCAAATAACAAAATACCGCAAAGAATGCCGCCCTTGACAGAAAGTCGGCGATCCGGACCCGGAATCACGTAGGGAGGCTTGCTTTCCTTGATGCGGGAGCCGATGACGAACGGAATCAGGATGATGCCGCCGAGAAGTGTGCGAATGGCATTGTAGGTAAACGGCTCCACGTAATTCATGCCTTCGCTTTGCGCAACAAATGCTGTACCCCAGATAATCGCAGCCAGAAGCAGTGCAATACTGCCGCGGAAACGCTTTGCCATAAACACAACCTCCCATCATGGATCTCTCATCGTAATACTGAAATATATTATAATATTGCCGTTGTACATCGGCGTTCTGGAATGTGTATATTCTACCACAATTTTGCCAAAAAAGCAAGTGTTTTCTGTGGAATTTCCAAAATTCCGCATCTTGTACAAAGGCGATTCCCGGTTTTTGTGCTATTTTACGGAAAGTTGTACGCAATCTGATTATAAATATCTGTAAATGCAGACAATTATCAGCAAAGGTGCACAAAATTGCCCGCCTTTTTGCACTGGTGGGCAATTTTTCTGTGTGCGAATATGACGGAATTGCGAGGCTGACTATCATTTTTTCCGGGGTATCCGGTAAATAATAGTCCTGCGGCTCAGGCGTTCTTGATCAGCTCGATCAGAATGTCCGTGACCGTGGCGATTCCGAGCTTTCCGGTGTTGAGAATCAGGTGATAGTTGGAGCTGGCGCCCCATTCCATGCCTGTATAATAGTTATAGTGGCGGCGGCGCTGTTTGTCGTGGCGGCTGACGATGGAATACGCCTTTTCCGGCGGCACATCATAGCACTCAATCGCGCGCTTGACGCGGAAGTCCATGTCTGCCGTGATGAACACGCTGAACAGGCTGGGGTGGTCGCGCAGGATATAATCCGCGCAGCGCCCGACGAAAACGGCCGAAGGGTTCTCATTGGCCAGCTTCGTGATGATCTTGCTCTGCGTGAGGAAGACATAGTCCTGCGGCAGCGCCTCGGTTTCCGTGAACGGGGAATAGGGGCCTGCAACGGCCACATTGAACAGGAATGAGTTGGTCATGCGCTCCTCATTTTCCTGGATGAACTTGGTCGAATAGCCGCACTGGTCTGCGGTCAGGTCAATCAGCTTGCGGTCGAACACGGGCAGCTCCAGCCGGTCGGAGATGTTCTGCGCGATCTCTCTGCCGCCGCTGCCGTACTCTCTGCTGATAGATATGAGAATCGGTTTCATGATAATGCCTCATTTCTTCTGTTATCGTGCAATCTGACGGAAATCGACTTCTCTGCGTTCCGATTTTATGGAAAAGAGATAGTCTTTCTATCATTATAACAGAGAACGGGCGGTTTGTCAAGCGAAAAACCGATAAATGGAACCTCTTGACTTTTTCCGCAAAATATGCTACATTATAGATGGTATATCCGCAATATATTTATGATTGGGAGGGTTCATATGAAACGGCGAACCAGTCTTTGTATGATTTTGCTCTGCTCTGCATTTCTGACCGGCTGTGCATCCGGCGAAACCGCGCGCTCTGAGCCGGATCCTGACATTGTTCAGTCTGCTGACACAGAGCCCGCTGCAACCGAACCAGCTGTAACCGAGCCTGCTGCAACCGAGCCTGTCGTCACGGAGCCACTGGAAAAACCGGAGATCACCGACGGGGAAAAGGACGGCTGGCTGTCCTGTACCTACGCCGGGATCCGCCACGATATGATTCTCGAACTCCCGGAAACACCGGACGGCGCACCGCTGATCGTCATGCTGCCCGGATACGGCCAAACGGCGGAGAGTTTCCGCAGCTTTACAAATATGGATGAGGCTGCAATTCCGCGCGGCTATGCGGTGCTGTATGTGACAGGCGCCCCGCAGCCGAACGATCCGACCGCCTCCTACGGCTGGAATTCCGGGATTTCGCCGGAGGGCAACCCGGACACTGCCTTTCTGAAGGCGCTTGCAGGCTCGATGCAGGAAACCTACGGCTTTGACAGCGCCCGCACCTTTGCTGCGGGATTCAGCAACGGCGGATTCATGATGCACCGCCTTGCAATGGAGTGCGCGGATACTTTTGCCGCGGTTGCAAGCGTGGCCGGCCGGATAACGGACAGCGTCTGGGAAAACAGGAACGAAGCAAACAGCGTCGGGGTCCTGCAAATCACCGGCGAGAAGGACGAAGTCATTCCGAAGCACAGCGACGGCACTGCGGACCGCTACGATGTCCCTGGGATTGAGGATGTCATGGAATACTGGGCAGCCTCCAACGGACTGACCGAATCTGCTTCCGAAACGGTCGGAAACAATTCCGTTCTGACGAAATACACCGGCAGCGGAACGTCAAAGCAGGTCTGGGATGTGTTCATCCCGAACGGGCGGCACTCGTGGCCGAACGGCGACTATAACGGCGTCATTGCGAATGCGCTGATCCTGGATTTCTTCGATGCACAGAAATAAAAACTGAATCCCGCCCGCGGTGCAGGTGCAGCCGCGGGCGGGATTCGTTATGTGAAGGATGTACAGATTTTTCGATGTCATTCGGGCTGTGCTGCGGGAAACGCCCCGCAGCACGGCCGTCTGATATTGCCCTCTCCAAAGCGAATATCACATGCCGGAATTATGATTCCAGCGAAATTTCATGATTGCTGTCAATCTCTTCAATGTCAGTCATAAAGATGTCAGAATCATCCGTCTGGTTCTTGAGAACCCTGCACGCATCCGCACTGACGGATACGTCATGCGGAATGAACAGCATCACATTGAGCTCACAGCAGCTGCCCTTTTCCTCCAGGATTTCCACCTTCAGCGTCAGGCCGCCGTCGTCATTCCATTTCGCGTATACCACGCGGGCATCGCGGCCTTCCACAGTCAGCTGCATAATCAGGCCGCTGTATTCGGAAACATCCAGCTCCGCCATGGCCGGATCGTTGAGAAATTCATCTCGGATCTGTGTCACGGACGGTTCAATCAGATTCCACCGCAGCTCATCGGCAAAATAGCGGTCGCCGGTCTGCTGTGCAAACTGAATGATTTTCAGCGAACGGATGTCCGGATGTTCGGGGGCGGACGCTCCGGGCGTTGTTCCGGCCATCGGGCCGGGTCCGGACGGCCCCCACTGCCCCGGCGTTATGACAGTTCCACCGGGCTGCGGGGACGTCGTTGACGCATGCGGAGCCGTTGTTGCGGCCATCATCGCCGTGGTTATGTTCATCATTCCCGCGGTTGTGACCGCCGGCCGCGTTGTATCAGCGGACCAGCCTGGTGAAAGGGCAGTGGTGACTGTTCTTGTTGTCGAATCAGCTGTCGGTCGTGTTGTCTGTCTTGCTGTCGTGCGTGTTGTCGCGCCGGATGTCGTTCTCGCTGTATTTCCGGTTGTCCTGCCGGGTGTTTCTTTGCCTGTCGTACGTGCTGTCTTTCCGGTTGTCACTGCATTCGTCGGTCCGGCTGTCGTTTTGGTCGTCTGACCTTGATTCGCGTGTACAGCGGTCGTTTTTGTCGTGTTTGCGTTCAGTCCCGGCCGTTCGGTTCCCGTATTTGCTGCGGTATCCGATCCGCCGACAGTTGTGGTCCGGCCCGTATACCCGGACGCGTCAGCGGTTGTGCTCCGGCCGGTCACGGCATTCACGGTTGTGTACGCCGTTTCATAGACCGTCATACCCGGATCAGGCGTTGTTGTCCCGCCGATTGCGGAGTCATCCGTCACGACTGCGCATGAGGATTCATCCGGTTGCAGGATCTGTTCGGGCTTTTCTGTGCGAAGCCGCGGATATGCCGCTGCGGCGATCATTGCTGCAAGACACGCTGCGGCCACCGGAATCCCGTAAATCTTCCGGAGAATCCTGCGACGTTTCTGCGGAGCAGCAGCCGCTTCGACATATTCAGCGGGAATTTCGCTCAAAAGCTCCATGAATTCAAGCTCGTTCACAGCAATCCCTCCTTCCGCAGATGCTTTTGCAGCCTATTCCTGATACGCGATAGCGTAACCTTTACATTGATCTCGGACATCTCAAAATCAACCGCGATATCTGAGATCGGGGCTGCATGCCAGTACCGTCGGACAAACAGATTGCGCTGCCGTTCAGGCAGATCAGCGAGAAACCGCTTGACGGATTCCAGCATAATACGCCGGTCGATGGTTCGCTCGACGTTTTCGCCGGAGGCCAAGCATTCCGAAAGCTCCGCGAGTGCAAGCGTCATCTGCCCGCCGCCGCGCTTTTCCGCGTGAGCAGCAGCATAACGCTTGAGGGCAAAATTTCTCACAAGTGTTTGAAAATACGCACCGTAATGCTTCGGGTGAGCCGGCGGAATCGCGTTCCACGCACTGAGCAGCGCATCGTTCATGCATTCTTCTGCATCCTCCTCGCTTCCGAGGATATTCCGTGCAACTGCGCGGCACCGCACACCGTACTGACTGACGGTTTCGGCCAGTGCCTGCTCATTCCGGTTTTCAAACAACAACAGAATTCTCTCGTCTTCCGTGGCAATCACCGCCCTTCGCGTTTCATGCCTTCACCAATATAGACCTGAAACGCCGGAAAAGGTTACACACTTTTCCGAAAAAAATTTTTTTGTTTTTTGCGCGGTTCAAAAACGCACGCACCATATAAAGTTTATTATAGCATATTATTCAGTAAATTTCAATGGGAGAAGTGCAAAAAAGCGACCGATGTGTAAAAATGGGAGTAAAAACGGAGGGCGGCACTGCCGCCCGCCTGAATGAAAACAGAAAACACGCGCTTGTTTCCCTTTCAACAGCATAAAGAAACACCGTCTGACGTTTCTCACAATCAGACGGTGTTTTCATTATTATGGTATGCTGTTCATCAGGATGCTGCCTGATCGCTCATCTTCTGCCGTGTGATCCGTGCATCATGATTTCCGCTTCAGCAGGAACGGAAACAGCTTTGACGTTTTGTCCTTTTTGAGAATATCATCCCATGTGATATCCATGCCGGCGACTTTTTTCTGCGTATAATATTTCAGAATATTCTGCGCGTCGTCAACAGAAAGCTCATCGTCGCCGTTGACATTTGCAGCTTTGATCTGCTGTTCCGTCAGTCCCATGTCATTTCCTGCGATGCGGTTTGTATACGCTTTCAGCGTCATCTGCGCATCATCGACACTGACTTCGCCGTCACCGCTCACATCGCCGCGCAGCGGAGCAGGGGCGGCAGAGGTCGTCACAGCAGGCGTCGTTTCTGTCGGGAGCGTCGTGGTGACCGGTGCTGCCGCAGTCGTTGCTTTTGCGGTCGTGGTAGTCGCCTTTGCGGTTGTGGTGGTTGCCTTTGCGGTCGTGGTGACTGCCTTTGCAGTCGTGGTGGTTGCCTTTGCGGTCGTGGTAGTTGCTTTCGCAGTCGTGGTAGTTGCTTTCGCAGTCGTGGTAGTTGCTTTCGCAGTCGTGGTAGTCGCCTTTGCGGTCGTGGTAGTTGCCTTTGCGGTCGTGGTAGTTGCTATTGCAGTTGTGGTGGTTTCTGCGGGTGCTGTTCCGGTCGGCGCCTTGATGCTTGCAAGCAGATGCTTATAGTTGCTCTCATAAGCATACCATGTGCCGCCGGAGGATTTGAACACATCCATGTAGCGTTCGTTATCTGCACCGTCAAAATAGATGAACGACATATGTCTTTCAGGCTTTCCGTTGGATGCCTTCATGAAATACGGACCTTCTTCCAGCGTGATCGTGAACGGTTTA
>JAEEGL013812630.1_pt1 | contig 25712 bp, 21 predicted proteins | sample 9134231 | NCBI WGS metagenome assembly JAEEGL01 (sample SAMN16246548, study PRJNA631951) | gut metagenome | biome: gut microbiome; feature: rumen; material: fiber-attached | host: Bos | place: Iran: Karaj | collected 2018-10 | reverse complement strand
GGGATACCGTATTCAATGTCCGGCAATCGGATTTTTTGTTCCGTCGGATTCTGCAGTATTGACAATATTGCCTCGGTGAAAATCGAACAGAAAACGTTATTGCCTAATCATTTTTTGAATTTAATTTTTTTAATCGTAAGTATTGTTGACGCAAACTGGATAGATGGAAAGGGACCGCTGAGCCCACCGAATTATGCGCTTTTAAGAGTCGTCTGTAAAAACGATTCTGCAAGCGAAGCAAAAATCGAAAAACTTATTATTCTTTTTGATATAATAAAAGAGTACGAAGACTTTTGCAAAGTACTGAATGATACGGTGCCCGTCGATTCACTCGACGTGATTGATATCGCCTAATCGCTGAACAAATCGGTTCACCGGGGTTCCGTTTGATTATTTCTTGTACGGTGGTGTGAGAGGGGCTACTTGCTAGCCCCTACTCGATGATACTTCGGCGCCGGCCCGTCATATTTTCTTGACTGAAAAAAAGAAATGTAATATAATGATACCGGGCCCCGGAGGGGGATACCGGAAATCGTCCCGGGCGCGGAGCCGCGGGAGAACGGCGGAGGATCGTCGAATGGCCGGAAAAAAAGTCAATGTACTGAATATGAAGAGCAGCAGGGAGAACGGAGGCGTCGCGGGATTCGCGGCAATCTTCTCCGAATTCGTCGATGTCGGCAGGGCCGACGGAGGAGCGGGTGACCGCTACGACGTCGCCTTCACCGGCGGCATCGACAGCGACGGGAGATTCACCATCTTCCGCAAGAGCGGAGGCGCGCGCTCGGTAAGCGGCAGGCGCCTGAACTACGACACGAGGCTCGAGGGCAGGATATACTGCGAGCCCGACGGCGAAGGAGGCTACGACGCGTCGGTCGAGTACAGGACCTCGGTCTCGGCCGTCTTCAGCGTGTCGCTCGTCATCATGGCGCTCATCTGCGCGGGGTTCATCGCGCTGGCGGCGGTGAGGTATTTCGGGTCGGGAGCGACCGGAGCTATACTTCCGGCGTCGTTCTTCACGCTGGCGTTCATCATAATGCTTGCGATCAGGCTGATAAATCCCGACTGCCGGGCACTCGAGAAGAAGCTGTTCGAGATCGCCGGGGAGTTCGCCGATTCGGGAAAACGGGAAAACAGCCCGGCCGGGACCGGAGAAGAGCCCGCGGAACCCGGAGAAGATACCGGAGCGGACGGAGAAGAAGCTCCTGTGCAGGGGCAGGAAAATGATACGGCCGGTACCGGGGAAACGCAGAAGGAAATCGAAAGCGAAAAGAACGGGGGAGAATGAACGGTATGGAGATGATCGAATTCAGGGAGGACGAGATATCCTGCCTCGCGTGCGAGCTGCCCGAGGCTGTGAAATTCCTCAAATACAGCGGCGACTTCGAGGCAGAGATCAGGGCGGTCGACGAGTACCTCGGAAAGGACATCCCCGCGGTGCTCCGCCGGCGTCTGGAACTCGAGAAGGTCATCGCGCAGGTGACCGACGGCGACTACTGCTTGAGCTACGGAGAGCTGAAGCGCAGGATCTCCGAAAAATACCCCGCGTGCGGCGACGGCGAACTTCGTAAGATAATCGGCGCCGGCTATGCCGACTATATCATGAAGGACGGCGGGATGAGCTTCCTGCACTCGGCGCCGTCCAACGTGCTCAACTGCTGCAGAGCCTATCTTTCGTCGCTGCAGAGCGGGGAGGAGCGCGCTCCCGCCCCGAACGCGATGGGGCGGGAGAACGAGCGCATCATGCGCGAGAAGGGCTACAGGGCCGTCAGGATAACGGTTGAGGAGAAACTGTCGGTCGATCTCGACGCCGGGATCGGCAACCGGACGGGAGAGAAGATTCGCGTATGGCTGCCCTATCCCGCCGAATGCGAATGGCAGAGCGGGATCACTATGCTCGGCTCGTCGCACCCGGCGGCAGTCGGCAGGTCCGCACAGCGCACGGCGTACATCGAGACTCCCTACGTCCCAGGAGACGTTTATTCGGTGACGTTCGCGTACACGCTGAGAGTCCCGTATTTCAGGCTCGACCCGGCAGCGGTTACGGTCGCGAGACCGAACTTCCATACCGGAGAGCAGTGGCCTCACATAAGATTTACGCCTGCGGTCCTGGCTCTTGCAGCCGAGCTGCGGGGGAAGGGGAACGAGCGCAATCCTCTGATCCTCGCGAGGCGGGCGTACGACTGGGTCACCCGGAACGTCGTATACTCGTATATGCGGGAGTATCTTGCGATCGACAATATAGTCGAATACGCCCTGCTCAACCGCCGGGGCGACTGCGGCGTCCAGGCGCTGCTCTTCATCACGCTCTGCCGCGCGATGGGGGTGCCTGCGCGGTGGCAGTCGGGGAGCCACGTGAAGCCCGATTCGATCGGAAGTCACGACTGGGCACAGTTCTATGTCGCCCCGTGGGGCTGGCTCTGGGCCGATCCGTCATTCGGCGGAGGGGCGCTGCGAGACGGCGACGAGCTTCTGTGGAACCATTACTTCGGCAATCTCGACGTCTTCAGGCAGATCAACTGCACCGAATTCCAGGCGGCTTTCGATCCGCCGAAGAAATACCTCAGGTGCGACCCCTACGACGATCAGAGCGGCGAGGCCGAGTTCGTCAACCGCGGCCTCGGCTTTGGCGATCTGGATAAGAGTCGCCGCGTGATCGGGTTCGAGGAACTGATTTGAGCGGCTGCGTGATAGCGGTCGACGGCGGAGGGAGCGGAACTTCCGCGGTGCTGCTGCGGAGCGGATGCCCCGTTGCCTTCGCGGAAGGCGGACCGTCGAACCCGAACGACATAGGCGAAGACGCGGCCGCGGAGACTGTAGCCTCCCTCTGCCGCGAACTGCTGCGGAAGGCGGGAGAGAGCCGCCCGTCGGCGGTATACGCCGGAATCTCCGGGATCCTCGGGCACGAGGAATATATGGCGTCGAGGCTCCGGGCGGAGTTTTCCTGCCCCGTCTCGGCGGTCAGCGACATAAACAATCTGTTCGGATTTCTGCCGGGTGACGGCGATGCCGCCGCGCTCGTGTGCGGATCCGGCTGCGTCTGCTTCCTTCGCAGGGGCGGTGAGCTCATCCGCATAGGCGGCTGGGGATATCTCGTCGACGGGATCTGCGGTGGCGGCTTCGCGATAGGACGGAGCGGCCTCGAGGCCGCGTTCCGGGCGGCCGACGGAAGAGAAGGACCGACTGGACTTTCCGCAGCGGCTGAGGAATACCTCGGCGTCCCCGCCGACGGCCCGGCCGCGACGCGCGTGATATACGCGGGCGGGAAGCCGCTCGTCGCGGGTTTCGCGACGTACGTTATAAAGACGGCAGAGAGCGACGCCGCGGCGAGATCGATAGTGGCAGCCGCGGCCGACGGCGCCGCCGAAATGGCGGCGGCGGCCGGAAAGGCCGCCGGGAGATCGGTCGACTGCGTATGCGGAGGCGGTCTGTTCCGCGAACCGCTCTTCAGGGTGGATTTCGTATCGTCGCTCGAGAAAAGATGTCCTTCGGTGCGGCCGGTGTTCCCCGGAGCGCCTCAGCTGGCCGGAGCGGCCGCGGCGGCGCTGAGATTCGCGGGGCAGCCGGTACCCGACGGTCTGCCGGAAAGATTCTGACCGCAGGCCGGAACAGAAAAGGCCCGCAGAGCCGGGCGAGAGAGTTATGAAGAGGAGAGAAGGAACGCGCATGTCCGCAACGGTAAAGAAAAAAGAGGCTGAAAGACCCGACTACATGGCAAAGATCGGGCCCGTAATGAAAGAGGCGGGGAACATCATCCTCTCGGCCCACGACCCGGAGGCTCCCGGCTGCCTGCACGTCAAGCCCGGCACGCAGAACTTCGCGACCGAATACGACGTCGCGGTGCAGGATTTCATCGAAGAGCGGCTGGCGGGGGAATTCCCCGACGCCCTGTTCGTGGCCGAGGAGGCCGACGACAACGTGTTCTCGTCGGTGAACAGACGTCTGTGCTTCATCATAGATCCGATCGACGGCACGAACTGCTTTATTCACGACTGCCGGATGTCGTGCATCTCGATCGCGGCGGTGTCGCTTGGGAAGACGGTCTTCGGAGCCGTATACAACCCGTATACCGGGCAGCTGTTCCACGCCGAGCCCGGCCGCGGCGCGTATATGAACGGGAAGAGGATACACGTTTCGGAGCGGCCGTTCGGGATGGCCATGGCAGTGTTCGGCCCCTGCCCCTACTACAAGGACACGCTGGCCGTCAAGTCGTTCGATATGGCGCGCGAGGTCTTCTGCCGCTGCGTCGACATACACCGCACCGGTTCCGCGGCGATCGACATTTGCTCGGTGGCGTCGGGCTCGTGCGACATCTTCTTCGAACTGATACTGCAGCCGTGGGACGTCGCCGCGGGGAAGCTGATCGTCGAGGAGGCCGGCGGGATCATATCCGCCGCCGACGGCAGTCCGCTGCCCGTCGACCGGCCGTCGTCGGTGATCTGCGGCACTCCGTCGACATATCCTGAGCTTCTGGAGATCGCGAAAAAGTATGTCTGATCACGCCGGCCTCCCGCGGACCGGAAGGGCGGTCATCTGAAAATAAATGACAAAAATACAGGCACAGCCGCGAAGCCGTGCCTGTTTTGCGTCCCTGCGGTCCGGGTCAGGACTTTATCGTGAGGACCTGCTTTCCGGTCCCCACGGTGTACGGAAGCGGCAGCGTGGTGACCGAACCCTCCCAGCCGGCCACGAAGACCTCCTTGAAATTGGGGTTCGTGCCGGTGTTTATCAGCACCGCGTTGCGCGTCGCCGTCTTCGTGTTCTCGAATCCGGCGTTTCCGGCGGGCCATACAACGACCGCCGGGAGCATCTCCCTGTAGGCGGAGGCCGTACCGGCATCGTTGCCCCACGAGCTGCCGCCGTGGTGCGCCACCTGGGCCATGTCCGACTTCAGGTAGTCGCCGTACATCTTCGTGCACAGCGCAAGCGCGACGCCCGTCGCGTCACCCGTGCTCATGTAGGTGCCGGTGCGTCCGGTCTTTTCGTCGGTGAAGGTCATCTTGGTCACCAGCGAGCAGGTGTTGAGCGCGTGGATCGTCGACGGAGCGATGCTCTCCAGCGTGTAGAGCATCTCCATCTTCACGTTGGCGATGTGGAAGACCTGGCCGACGTGAGCCACGACGATCTGCGCCCCGAGCGCCGTCGCCGCGGTATATGTGTTCTGCTGGGCGCGGCGTTCGGACTGCGTATCGCTGAAGTTCGCGGCGTAGGTCGAGTATGAGCTGTTAAGCTCGGCCTCGGACATGAAGTTGAGTATGATCTTCTCGACCTTTATGCCGTTGGAACTAAGCATCGGGTAGTTCTTCATGAATATACCGTTGTGGTCGGTGTGCGGGTGGGTGATGATCCAGGCGGCGACCTTCACGCCTCCGGTCTTCGACGCGTATTCCGACGCCAGGTCCTTCAGGGTGTTCACGACCAGCGTCGAGTGGGACGCCCTGTTGAATCCGCCGTCGACCACGACGAAGCGGCCGTCGGTCAGACGGATGATGATCGCGAGGCCGTTGTTCTTGATCGTCCCCGACGTGTCCTCGAACGCCAGTCCCAGCATGGTGAGGGTGGACGTCGTGACGACCTCGTATTTGTTGTCCGACTCGAGCCCGATGAGCGTTTTTTCAGAGAACGGCTCGATTATGATGCGGATCCCCGACTCGTAGCCGTAATATCCGACGTTCAGGGTGTATCTGTCGCTGTAGCAGGTGGTGAAGACGTTGTCCGCCATCGTGTGGGATGTGTACTCGGTGAAGCCGTTCGTCTTCAGCTTTCCTATGTAGGCGTCGTAGATCTCGTGTGTGGCGCCACCGAGGATCAGCTCGTCGCATCCGTCGCCGGCGTCGTAGTAGGTGACCGCCCCTGTGCCTTCGCAGACGGGTATGGCGCTGAGCGTGGCGTCGTACGTCCCGGTCTGGTCGAGAGTTTCGAGCGGGAGCGTCACGCTGTAGACTTCGCCGGTCTTCTCGGCCGACGCGCCGATCGCCGATATCAGGGCCTGCGCGGCTTTGTCGAGCGATTTCTGCGTGTAGCCGAGTACGACGATCTTGTTGCCGATCCGCTTCAGTGCCCAGTCGCCGTAATGCAGCGTCGACGCGACCTCGGCGGTCTCGGCGTATGACACGTTTCCGACGAGGATCTCGGGGACTGTGGCGTCGTGCGTGCCGTCCTTTGTCCAGTCGGTGGTGATCACCACCTTGGACGAGGCGTATTTTTCAAGTTCCGCGCGGATCCTCATGGCGGTCTTCACGTCGCCCGCATCGGCGGAGTGTTCGTCGATCCTTATGACTCTTACGAGCGACTGGCCGTCTCTGATCACAGGGAAATCGCCCGCCGGGGCACCGGTCGTTACGTCTCCTTCGGCGGCGGTGCCGGTGACCGTCTCATCCGGCTTTACGTTCCCGTCTCCCGCGCATCCGGCGAACGTGCACGCGAGGAGCGCAGCGAGCAGGAGAAGGAGGATCCCGGAAAGAGACCGGGATCTTCTTTTTGCAGTTTCGTTTTTCATCGGTTGGGTGCCTTCCTGTTTGTTTTCATCCGGCTGTTCCGGCGACCTCTCCGACGTCGCGGAGTATGTATTTCGGTCTGTAGGGGTAGTCGCGGACCGTCGAGACGGTGCTCACTCCCGAGAGCACGAGGACGGTGTCCATCTCGCTCTCGATCCCCGCTATTATGTCGGTGTCCATGCGGTCGCCTATTATGGCTGTCTCGGATCGCCTGGCTCCGATCTTTTTTAGAGCCTGGCGCATCATCAGCGGATTCGGCTTGCCGATGAAATATGCCTTCCGCCCCGAGGCCAGCTCGATCGGAGCGATCAGCGCGCGGCAGGCGGGAACGATGCCCTCCTCGGCCGGGTCGGTGACGTCGGAGTTGGTGCCGATGAGCTTGGCGCCGCGTCCGATCAGCTTCACCGCGGTCTCGATCTCGTTGTAGTTCAGCGCCGACGTCTTTCCGAAGACGACGTAGTCGGGGTCGTGGCTGTTCATGCTGAATCCGGCCTCGTACATGGCGTTGACGAGACCCGGCTCTCCGATCACGTAGCAGGTGCCGCCGGGGCACTGTCCCGACAGGAACGACGCCGTGGCGAGCGCGCTGGTGTAGAAATGGTCTTCGCTGACCGCAAGGCCCATTCTCGCCAGCTTTTCGGAGAGCTCGCGCGGGGACTTCCCGGAGCCGTTGGTCAGGAACAGGTATTTCTTTTTTTCTTTCTCGAGCCAGTCGACGAACCTTCCGACGCCGGGGATCAGGCTGCTGCCGTGATATATCACCCCGTCCATGTCGCAGAGGAACGCCTTTTTGGCCCTGAGGGATGCCATTTCGGCCTGCTTTACTTCCGTCATACCAAATATTGTGTCCTTTCGGGCTTTTTTTCACTATATGTGCTCTTTTTTGTTGCTTTTTTTTCCCTGAAGCCTTATAATATTCACAGGGACAGGCGTCCCGAGGAAAGGAAAAAAGACATGTACAGAAATACGGTAAAACTCGCCGTTCACGGACATACCCTGATGGTCGCCCACAGGGGAGTGAGCAAACTCGAGACCGAGAACACCGCCGCCGCGTTCATCGCCGCGGGCAACCGCACCTACTTCGGAGTCGAGACCGACATCTGGAGGACATCCGACGGCAAATACATCTGCAATCACGACGGAAAGTCGGGCAGGATCTGCGAGACCGACCTCAAGATGGAGGAGAGCACGCTCGACGATCTCCGCGCGCTCACTCTCCGTGACATGACCGACGGCGCCTCCGACAGAGCCGAACTGAAGCTCTGCCTGCCGTCCGAATACCGGAAGATATGCGAGCACTACGGAAAGATCTGCGTTCCCGAGCTCAAGAGCGCCTTCGCTCCCGGCGAGATCCGCGACATCATGGAGATGTTCGACGGCTATCTCGACAACACCGTCTTCATCTCGTTCAACATGCACAACCTCGAGCTCGTCAAGGAGCAGAGGCCGGAGCAGAAAGTCCAGTTCCTCACGAGCAAATACTCGTCTGAGCTCCTCGCGACGCTGGTCGAGAAGAGGATGGACCTCGACATCCAGTGGGGCGCCCTGACCGAGGAGAACATCCGCGAGCTCCACGGAGCCGGAGTGACGGTCAACTGCTGGACCGTCGACAATCCCGAGGACGCCGACAGGCTGATCTCCTGGGGCGTCGACATGATCACAACCAACATCCTAGAGTAAGGCGCTGCGCCTGCCTGTCACAATATATTCTATCATTAAAGGCGGCTCTTGTCAAGAGCCGGCGGCTTCGGCCGCGGGTCCGACGGCTTGTCATTCAGAAAAGGAAAATACTCGTTCACATACGCGGATAAGGATAACGGAGAGGGAAAGAAAGAGGCAAGGGCAGGGGCAGGGGCAGGAGCAGGATCAGAGAGATGCGCGTCGCTCTGCCTCGGAGGTTCATCCGTGCCCCTGCTCTCGGAGATCACCGCGTCGGCCTGCCTCGTGATGAGGCTGAGCGGCGCGGGCGACCCCTCCGCGCGGGAGGAGCTGTCCGCCCGACCCGCCGGCGCGTGCGGCCCGTCGAAGGCGTGTTTCGCCGGGGAGGGACTCGACGTCTCGCTGACCGTCAGACAGCGCGGGCGCGCCTTCGCGCTCATCGCCGGCGGAAAAGTCGGTTTTGACGACATGCGCCCTCACGGGACACACCCCGACCCGTCGCGCGGCTTCTGCTTCGGCTTCGCCCTGCCGCATGCGGGCAATATGCTGTCGATGTATATGGGCTGCTCCTACTGGCAGAGGCCGTCGTTCGGCGACGCACCGGCGGGGAGGACGCAGTCGCTGCTGCTCCGCCGCCCGGACGGGGGATATCTTTTCCTCATGACGGCGGCAGAGGACATGTACAAGACCGAGATCTTCCCGTCGGACGGGGGGCGCGTGCTCCTCGCGGCGCACTCGAACACGGTATGCTCGTCGATCTCGGAGTGCGTGCTCGTCGGAGCCGCGGGCGACGACCCGTACGAACTCCCGCAGATCGCCGCGGCCTACGGGCTGTCGGTCATGAGAAAAAAAGGCCGGCTCCGCGGAGAGAGAAAGTACCCTCCGGTGCTCGAATATCTCGGCTGGTGCAGCTGGGACGCCTTCCACATGGATGTCTCAGAGGAGGGGCTTCTCCGCAAGGCGAAGGAGTTCCGCGACAGAGGGATACCAGTGCGCTGGATGCTGCTCGACGACATGTGGTCGGAAGTGAAGGGCAACGACCTGCGCACCATGCACTCGAGGGAGCTGTGGAGCTGGGAGGCCGATCCCGCGCGCTTCCCCGAAGGGCTCGCCGGGGCCGTCGGAAAGCTGAAGAGCGTCTTCGGCATGAAGGTCGGCATCTGGCACCCCGTCAGCGGGTACTGGAGCGGGATCGACCCCGAGAGTCCCATCGCGAAGAAGAAAAAAGATCTCCTCGAATACACTATACCGCGTCCCGGAGGAGGGCAGCCGGTCCTCATGCACAGCTTCGGGACCCGCGCCATGCGGCGCTATTACAGTGAACTCTATTCGTTCTACCGGAAGAGCGGCGCCGATTTCGTCAAGGCCGACAACCAGGGGTCTCTAGAGCGCTTCTCCTACCTCCGCGGAGGTATCGGAAGGACCGCCCGCGAGTTTCATTCGGCCATCGAAAAAGCCGCCGGGGACAGCTTCGGCGGAGCGCTGATCAACTGCATGGGCATGCCGGTCGAGAACTTCTGGAACAGGGAGAGCGCGGTCTGCCGCTTCAGCGGCGACTTCAAGCCCGAGAACAGGGAATGGTTCTCGAGCCACATCCTGCAGTGCTCGTTCAACTCGCTCTCGCAGGGCACGCTCTACACCGGAGACTGGGACATGTTCTGGTCGGACGACGGACAGGGCGTGCGCAACGCGCTCCTGCGGGCGCTGAGCGGCGGCCCGGTCTATCTGTCCGACGAGCTCGGCCGCAGCGTCAGGGAGGTGATAATGCCGGCGGTGCTGTCCGACGGAAGGATAATCAGGCTGCCCGATCCCGCCCTGCCGGTCTTCCGCTGCCTCTTCGACGACCCGAGGACCTCGGGCAGACCCTACGCCGTATTCAACAGGTGCGGCGAATACGGGCTTCTCGCGCTGTTCGACCTCGATTCCGGCGGACGCGACGTGCGCGGCAGCTTCTCCGCCTCCGACATAAGGGGCTTCTGCGGCCGGGAAGGCGACTGCTACGTCTACGACTGGTTCGGGAAGAGCGCAAGGCTCCTCCGCCGCGGAGAGAGCATCGACGTGACCCTCCGCGGCCCCGACGGCTTCGCGTACTATGTTTTCGCCCCGAAGAAGGACGGCCCTGCCGTCCTCGGTCTCGAGGACAAATACGTCATGCCCTGTACATTCCGGGAGACCCGCGACGGCATCGTGATGCTCGACGGCGGACGGCTCCTCGTCTGTTCTGAGACTCCGGTCGAAGGAGCGGAAAAGCTCGGGGAATATCTTTACGGGATGAGCGTCTCCGCCGGGCAGACCGCCGACATCGCGCGCCGCCCCGGAAATAAATGATCCCGCCGCGCGACGCGGACGGAGAAGGGATTAACAGAAAATGACCCTTTATCTCATCAGACACGGACAGACCGAAGGCAACGCCGGAAGATTTGTACAGGGGAACACGCTTGTCGGACTCACCGAGAAGGGAAGATCCCAGGCAAGGGCGATAGGAAAAGTCATTAAGGAGTCGGGCATCGTCTTCGACCGGCTGTTCTGCAGCGACCTCTACCGTACCCGCCAGACCTTCTCGATCGTCTTTCCCGACGAGAATGACAGGGAAAGGGTGGTATACGACACGCGCCTGCGCGAGATCGACAACACCGTCATAGCCGGGCGCGACCTCTTCAGCCTCTCATCTGATTACGGCGAGTTCTACCGCGACGCCTCCCGCCGCCTCGACTACGCCCGCTTCGGGGGCGAGTCGTCCGGATCGATCATGGAGCGCGCCCGCTCATTCTTTGACTATGTCGCCACAGAATGCGCCGGCTGCGAAAATGTGGCCGCGGTGACGCACGGAGGATTCATCACCGCCGCGCTCTGCAACGTCATCGGTGCCCCGAGGATCGACATCCGCGCCGTTCACATAAAGAACTGCTCCGTATCCGAATTCATCTATTCACCCGAGAACAACTGCTGGATCCTTTCAAAATTCAACAACAGAAAAGAGATCTGAGGATGAAAGACTATTCATTCGAGCGCCCGTATATCGGCGACATCTCGCAGCTTTTCGATGTTAAGGAATACAGGCTCGTCGGCGGCAAGGCCGACGGAGTCCTTGCGGTCGACGTCTGGAACGGCGACAAGCTCTGCGTAACCGTACTTCCCGACCGCGGAATGGACATCTACTCGGTGCGCTATCACGGCCGGGAGATGGCATGGCATTCGCCGGCCGGGATAGTGCATCCCTCCTACTACAATTCGACCGGATCGCAGTGGCTGCGCACCTTCCAGGGCGGCTTCCTCGCGACCTGCGGACTCGAATGGATCGGCTCCGCCGACCCCGAATTCGCCCCGAACGAAGGCCTTCACGGACGTCACAACCACACTCCCGCCGAAAAGGTGAACATATCGGTCGAATACGACGCGGGAGGAGAACCGGTCTGCGTGCTGAGCGGGGAGGTGCGCCACGGGCTGCTCTTCGGGGTGAACTACATGCTCCGCAGGACATTCAGGTTCAGGCGCAACGAGAACAGCTTCAGCTTCACCGACGAGATCACGAACGACGGTTTCGCCGAGAAACCGCTCTATCTGCTTTACCATTTCAACCTCGGCTATCCGCTCATCTCCGAATCCGCCGAACTGCTGATCGATCCGGTCGAGACGGTCGCGGCTAACGACTATTCGGAGCAGTTCATCGACAGCTGGCGCGAGATCACGCCTCCGGTACCGGGATACCGTCAGCAGAACTTCTATCATTTCCTCGAGGCCGACTCCGAGGGGTTCCGCCGGTACGGCGTGCGCAATCCGGCGATAAACACCGCGATGTCGGTCAGCTTCTCGTCTCCGATCATGGACAAGATATTCGAATGGAAGAACCTGGCGTCGGGCGACTACATCATGGGCCTCGAGCCGACATCGATGATCATGGCCGGGCGCGACGCCGGACCTCTCGGCGAACTGAAGTATCTCGCCGCCGGGGAGACCGTCGAGAACGAATTCGTGTTTGAATTCGACAGGGCGTGAACTCCGGAGCGCGGTTCTGCAACCGTGCAAAACGGTAGAGAAACCGCTAAAAAAAATTACACGAAAAGTATTGACAATCACGTGACTGCGTGGTATAATATACCCGTAAACAGCGGCGGAGCTCCTCCGGCACGGCCGGAGAGGCGCACCGCCTGAAAACCAGCACGGAACAGGGAGGATAAAACCATGGAATGGCTGTACTACACGGTCCCCGCGGTGCTCATCGTGATCATTCTGTTCGCGAGCGGATACCTCAAGGCTCCGCCCGACACCGCATTCATAATCTCCGGACTCGGCAGACGCCGCATACTCATAGGCAGAGCCGGCTGGAGGATGCCCTTCTTCGAGAGGGTCGATAAAATATCGCTCAGGGTCATGCAGGTCGACGTAAAGACGAGCGAGGCGGTCCCCACCAACGAGTTCATCAACGTGACTGTCGACGGCGTCGCCAACGTCAAGGTTAGTTCTGACGTCGCGCTGCTCGACAAGGCGGCCGAGGCGCTGCTGGGCATGAACCGCGGCGAGCTCGTCGCTCTCGTGACGCAGGTTCTCGAGGGCAACATGCGCGAGATCGTCGGTTCGGTAGGTCTCAAGGAGATGGTCCAGGACAGACAGGGCGTCGCCAAGAAGATCACGGAGAACGTGGTCCCCGACATGCAGAAACTCGGCATCGAGGTCGTCAACTTCAACATCCAGAACTTCAAGGATGCCGCCGGAACGATCGAGAACATGGGTATAGACAACGTCGAGCAGATAAGGAAGAACGCGCAGATAGCCAAGGCCAACGCTCAGAGAGACATAGCGATCGCCACTTCGAACGCGCAGCAGGAGGCCAACGCCGTCAAGGTCGAGGCCGAAAAGCTGATCGCTGACCAGAACGCCCAGCTGGCCGTCCAGCAGTCCGAGATGAAGGCAAAGGCCGACAACAAGCGCGCCGAGGCCGACGCCGCCTATTCGATCATGCAGGAGACCCAGAGAAAGACGATCGAGATCACGAGGGCGAACGCCGACATAGCGCGCCGCGAGAAAGAGGCGGAGCTTGCCGAGAAGGAGATAGCTCTCCAGGAGCGCAGGCTCGATGCCGAAGTCCGCAAGCAGGCCGACGCTATGAAGTACAAGGCCGAAAAAGAGGCTGAAGCCGCCCTCATCCGCCGCGAGCGCGAAGCCGAGGCCAGGATGTACGAGGCCGTCAAGGAGGCCGAGGCGAGACGCGCCCAGGCCGAGGCCCAGCGCTACTCGATGGAGCAGGAGGCCGAAGGCATCAGGGCCCGCGGCATCGCGGAGGCCGAGGCGATCGAAAAGAAGGCCGAGGCCCAGAAGAAGATGGGTGAGGCGTCGGTGCTCGAGATGTACCTCAAGGCGCTGCCCGAGGTCGTGAAGAACGCCGCCGAGCCGCTCGCCAGGACCGACAGGATCGTCATGTACGGCGACGGCAACTCGACCAAGATCGTGAAGGACGTCATGAGCTCTGCCAACCAGATCATGGAGGGCATGAAGGAATCGACCGGCATCGACATCTCCTCGCTGATCGCCGGGGCGGTCGGAGGCCGCATGGCGGCGTCACGCCGCGACGGCGCGCAGGACGGGGAAAAGCCTGAGGTGTCTGTCTGACGCAGCAGTAACAGCTGCAAATGATCAGCCTGCCGGGGGTCGTATGACCCCCGGCGGGAAATATTTTTTTCGGAACAGCGAAAAAAGTGTAACTTTCGGCGAAAAACGGGTATTAACTGGTTGAACAGCCGGGAAAGGACTCTCCGATGAGACCCTACGACGAGGAATTCGAGCGGATATACAGGGAATACTACGGACGGGTGTATGCCTTCCTTTTCCGTCTGTGCGGCTCGTCCGACACCGCCGAGGACCTCATGCAGGAGACATTCTGCCAGGCTTACATCTCTTTCCCGGGCTACGACGGCAGCTGTTCAGTGTTCACATGGCTGTGCGCTATAGCGAAGAATCTGTTCTTCAAGTACCTCCGGCGGAACAGGCACGCCGTGATCCCGCTCGACCTTTACGTCGATACCCCCTCCGACGACCCCGATTCCGAACCGGGATACCGCGTCTCGAAGGAGATCGAGGCGGAGAAACTGCGCGAGGCCGTCGCGTCGCTCCCTCCGAAATACGCCGACGTGATAATCCTCCGCGTCTTCGGCGAGCTGTCGTATTCGGAGATATCGTCGAAGCTCGGCATATCCGTGAGTTCGGCGAAGGTGATTTTTTTCAGGGCGAAAAAGACGCTCAAGGAGAAACTGATAGATGAATGACTGTGCTATCGTAAAGGACCTGCTGCCGCTCTATTTCGACGGCGAGACGTCGCCCGGGACGTCGTCCTTCATAAAGGATCATCTGGCATCCTGCCCATCGTGCAGCGAATACTTCCGCGCCGGACGCGGCACCCTCAGGCCGGCTTCGGGCGGCAGCCGGGACGTCAGCCGCGACGGCAGATACCGCTATACCGACCTCGCGAAGAGAGTCCGCAAGACGGTGACGGGGATGTCCGTCGGGATAGCTTCGGGCATTCTCGGCACGGCGGCGCTCATCGGGTTCCTGCTCTCGAAGTCAGGGGCCCGGAAATGACAGGGACAGACCGGCGGATCTTCCGTCTGTCCCGAAATCAGCAAAGTAAACAGAAACACCGAAAGGCAAACTGACATGACAGAAAAGGCAAGACCTGCAGACCGGGCGGGAACGCCCGCGAGCCGCGCGATCCCGGTATTCTTCGCCGTCGACAGGAACTACGCACCCTTCCTCGCGCCGGCGCTGGTCTCGCTCTTCGACAACGCGGGGAGCGGCAGCGTGTTTGAAATCAACATACTCACCTCGGGACTTCCGGAGGAAGACAGGGACAGGCTTGCCTCACTCGTTCCGGCCCCCTCGGCAGTGAGGTTTTTCGACATGACCGAAAAACTGCGTGATTTCGGCGTTAAACTCCATATACGCGACTATTATTCCGCCGCGACCTACTTTCGCTTCTTCATAGCGGACATGTTCCCGGAATACGACAAGTGCCTTTATCTCGACAGCGACATCTGCATCCTGTCGGACGTCTCCGAACTCTACGCGACCGAGCTCGGAGATGATCTCGTCGCCGGCGTCACCGACGACATAGTTTACGGCAACGTGATCTTCAGTCTGTACACGAACCTCGTGCTGGGGGTCAAGAGCCGCGACTACTTCAACGCGGGCATACTCGTAATGAACCTCGAGGCGATGAGGAGGGAAGACGTCGAGGGAAGGCTGACCGCGCTCATGAAGCGCCGACGCCTGCCCGTCGCGCAGGATCAGGACTATCTCAATATAGTGTGCCGCGGGCGCGCCCGGCTGCTCGATCACAGCTGGAACCAGACCGCCTTCCCGGACCTCCCCGGAGATGAGGTCCCGAACATCGTGCATTTCAAGATGTACTACAAGCCCTGGCACTACACCGGTATCGCCTTCGAGGACAGATTCTGGAAATACATGCTCCGCACGAGTTACTACTCCGAGGTCCGCTCGATGCTCGACCGCTACACGCAGTCTCAGAGGGAAGAGGACGAAGTGAGATCGGAGAGCCTGCTCGAGCTGGCATGCAACGAGGTCGACGACTGGACCGTCGAGGAGGACGGAACGCTCTCCGACAGCCTGTTCGAGATATACGGGGAGGAGACCGATGGCAGGGCCGTTGCCGAGAACTGAGATAATCGAGCGTATACGGAAACTTGAGGCGGCGGGACAGTTTGACAGGGACGTCGAGGACGATCCCCCGACGGTCCCGATAAAGAGGGGCGAGGTCGACTACCTGGGGAAAAAGCTGTCGTCGAGGATCTCCACATACGTCGCGAACCGCGTCGCGAGGCATCATTTCGACGGCTGCATAAAGCGCGGTGAACTCGTGATCGACGGAGTGGAGGGCATCGAAAACTACCTTGCCGCCGCCGGCGGCGGGCTCATCATCACCTGCAACCACTTCAATCCCTTCGACAACTACGTCGTGTTCAAGGCGCTCCAGCCTTATCTTAAGAATCAGATATTATACAAAATCATCCGGGAGGGCAACTACACTAACTTTCCCGGCCTTTACGGTTTCTTCTTCAGGCACTGCAATACCGTGCCGATCCCGTCAAGGCTCCCGGCGCTGAAGGAGATGCTCGAGGCCACCGATGTGCTGCTCAGGCGCGGCGAGAAGATACTCATCTACCCCGAGCAGGGCATGTGGTGGAACTACCGCAAGCCGCGTCCGCTCAAGAGCGGCGCCTTTATGTTCGCTGTCCGGGCCGGCGTGCCGGTGCTCCCGACATTCATCACCATGAGGGACACCGACGTCCGCGATTCCGAGGGATTTCCGGTGCAGGCGCATACTCTGCACATCCTCCCGGCGCTCCGTCCGGGCGGGTCGATGTCGAACCGCGAGGCAGAGCACGATCTCAGGGACCGCAACTACGCCTGCTGGAAAGAGGTCTACGAGAGGGTCTACGGGATCCCGCTGACATATTCCGACGGTCCGGCACCTGCCGCGGAGTGACCGCGTCATGCTCTTGTATATCATTGTGATCGCCGCGGTGAACATCCTCACCGCGCTCATCAACTGGCTCGCCGAAGGCACTGCCTTCCCGCACCTCTTCATCTGGCTCGCGAGGACGGCGGCGGCGACGATTGCGGTCATACTGCTCGACGGCATAGGGGCCTTCCTTATCCGGCGTCTGCCCGAGAAGATGTTCGCCCCGGGAAAGGCCGTGTTCGACGTCGGAAAGGCGGAGCGGCGGTTCTACCGGAAGATCAGGGTGAACAGCTGGTCGGACAAGGTCCCCGAACTCGGCGGCTTCACCGATTTCCACAAGGACAGGTTCGAGAGCCCGAGCGACACCCGGTACCTCGCCAGGTTCCTGCTCGAGTCGAACTACGGTGCTGTCATTCACCTTGAGAACACCCTTTCTGGCATCGCGCTGATCTTCGTTCCGCCCTTCGGCGGCCTGGGAGTGACGCTGCCCGTCGCGGTCACGAATCTTGTCCTGTCGATGCTGCCTTTCTTTATATTGAGAAACAACACGCCTCCGCTGCTCGCGCTCTACCGAAGGAGCCTCAGGAAATAAAAGCGGCTGAAAAAATGAAATAATATAATGGGGCTGTAAAAAAGTCCCGAAAAAACGAAGATACCCGGAAGGCAAAAACTTCCGGGTATTATTGTGTACGACGGGCATGCCGCCGGTCTGTGGTGAAAGTCCACAATGTGCGTAGTTGCCGACGAACCCCAAAGCAGTTCTTTCTGAAGTGTTCGATCCCTGATTTTTCGCAGGGCCTTGTTGTTATACCCGAAAATAATGATCCGAATGAATTATTTGCCTGATTTATGTCGATTCTTTACCGTGCTGAGTAAAAAAGAACGCCAAAGCGGAAAGCCTGTTACTTCCTGCTTCGGCGTCTTGTTTTTTTCGGGACTTTTTTAACAGCCCCGGTCAGCGGGCGTTCCCCGCCTTTTTCTTTCCCTTTTTCCTTTTTCCGCCTCCCGAGACGAGCTGGAAGGCAAGCGAGACGAGGATGATCCCGATAGCGATCCCGAAGCAGATGAACAGGGTGTCGAGCGCCCAGGACGCGGCCTGTCCGCGGTCACCCCTGACGAGATACGCCATCGTGTAATACAGGGCTCCTCCGGGCACGAGCGGGACGAGCGCGGGAAGGATGAATACGGTCGCCGGAGTCTTCATCGTCCTGGCGAGTATCTCCGCGTAAAGGGTGCAGGCGGCGCTTCCGGCCGTGCTGGCGATGAACACGGAGGAGACACCCGGTATCTCTATCCTTCCGGCGGCGACGTAGCAGGCGCAGCCGATCATACCGCCGATCACCGCCGGCACGATCTTTTTCGGCGGCTCCGCGAAGAGCAGCGAGAACCCGGCCGAACCGGCCCCGCCGTACAGGACGAGGAGGATCGGATTCACGTCGCCCCCGCCGTAGATCTCGCCGCCGAGGAAGATGAGCACCGCGGCGACGCCTCCGGCTATCGAGCCGGCGGTCAGCATGCTCTGCGTCATTCTGAGCGAGCCCGAGACCACGTCTCCGCAGAGCAGGTCGCGGAAGGCGTTGCCGAGCGCGAGCCCGGGTATCAGCAGCATGATAACGCCGATGTTGGCCGCGGCCGGGTTGAAAGTCACGAGCCACCCGGCGGTCGCCTTTGATATGATCCCGATGATAAGCGTTCCGACACCCGACACAACCGCGGTGTAGGCGATCTGGTTGAGGCCGGACGGGCGGTTGAAGTCGAGCAGGCAGATGAGCAGACCGACGGCGACCGAGAGCGCCGCGTCGGCCGGTGTCCCTCCGAAAAAGAGAGTGAAGCCTGCGGCGACGAGAAGTCCGCCGATGTACATGAGAAAGGGACGCGTGCTCTTCGAGCGCTTTATCTCCTTCACCTGCTCTATGACGGGCAGCGGGTCGGTCGGGTCGTCGCAGATGCTGCGGGAGAGGGCGTTGAGCTTTTCGATCTTCGAAAGATCGGTCCTTGAGGCCTTGATCCGCCTCGTCTGGGTGCAGTCACGGCCGTCGGGCATGATGAGTGTGGCGGTTATGAGGTTTGTGATCGCGAATATGCCGGCGTCCGCGGCGCCGTACGCGGCGCAGATCCGCTCGGCCGTGTCCTCGACCCTGTGGACCTCGGCGCCAGACTCGAGCATGCCCGCGCTTATCTCGAGCGCCAGTGTGAGTATGCTGTCGGAGTCGTATTGCCGTCGGTTCCCGGGCACGGCCGCGGGCGCTGTCGCCGGAGTCTCCCCGGCTTCGCGCGAGGTCAGAGCGTCCCGGCTCATTTTGCGATATCGCTTTCGGACACGTCGGCGGGGATCCGCATTCCGCCCGCGCTGAAGTGTGCCGCCAGTTTTATGTTCATCGGTTCTTCCTCCGGAAATGATCGTCGTCCCGCGGCAGACCGCGGGTCACAAAAACCATTATATCATCAAGGATGTCATTTGTCAAGGAGGGGAAAGGCGTATTTTCCGGTGGCCGCGGGACCGTTTTTGTGGTATAATTAAATAAATGCCGGAAAGGCCGGACGCCGCGCGCCCGGGACGGATGGGAGGATATCATGAGAAAGATCAAAATGGGTCTGATCGGCCTCGGGAGCAGGGGAAAATGGTGGCTCGAAGAGCTGCTGAAGACGGATGACGTCGAGGTGACCTCGGTCTGCGACACGCATGAGGACAGGATGGAGGCCGGGCGCGCGATGTGCGCCGAAAAATACGGCCGCGATGTCTTCGGTTCGGTCGACTGGCACGACATCGTGTCGCGCGACGACGGCAGCGAGGCCGTCGTGATCTCGACAAACTGGAACGATCACGTGAAGATAGCCGTCGAGGCCATGAAGGCCGGAAAATACGCCGGGATCGAAGTAGGTCCGGCTCAGTCGATAAGGCAGTGCTGGGATCTGGTACGCACATATGAGCAGACGAAAGTGCCCTGCATGATGCTCGAGAACTGCTGCTACAACCGCGAGGAGATGACCGTACTCAACATGGTGAAGAAGGGGCTGTTCGGCGAGCTGCTCCACTGCCAGGGCGGATATCAGCACGACCTTCGCGCCATCTCGGACTCGATGGCCCGCGAACACGAACGCGCGTGGCAGTACCTTCACCGCAACGCCGAGCTTTACCCGACGCACGAGCTCGGTCCGATAATGAAATATCTCGGGATCAACCGCGGGAACAGGATCATGAGTCTGAATTCGATGGCCTCGAAGGCGCGCGGACTGAAAAAATTCATCGACGAAAAATGCGGCCCCGACCATCCTTTCAAGGGCCTCGAATTCAGGCTCGGGGACGTGATCACGACCACGCTCCGGTGCGCGAACGGCGAGACCGTAGTCCTGACGCACGACACGAACTCCCCGCGTCCCTATTCGAGAGGCGGAAGAGTGCAGGGTACCTGCGGAATCTGGATGGAGGATCTCCATTCGATCCACATCGAAGGACGAAGCGAGCCGCACAAATGGCAGCCGATGGACGATTACTACGGGGAGTTCGAGCATCCGCTCTGGAAAAAGAGTGCGGCGTCGGACTTCACCGGCGGACACGGCGGTATGGACCGGCTCGTCATGCGGGCGTTCATCGAGGCCGTCAGGCGCGGCATACAGACGCCGATCGACGTATACGATTCGGCGACGCTCATGTCGGTCGCGGTGCTATCTGAGGAGTCGATCGCTCTCGGAAGCGCGCCGGTGGCCGTTCCCGATTTCACCGACGGCCTCTGGCTGAAGCGCGAGCCGGCTCCGAAGTCGATCTTTTCGCTCGCAGAGGTCGACGACAGCCTGTTCGAGGGAAAAGTCGAGTTCTGAAGAGCGGCAGGTGCGGTACGGTCACCGGGAAAACCGGGAGACGGTCACGTGATCGGCGCGCCTCCGTGATATTGACTCTGCGATGACGGGTCACTGTCATCCGTTCCGGGATAACAGAAAAATCAGAAAGAAAAACCGCGGTTTTTGGCCGCGGTTTTTTTGTTCCGGTTAAGATCACCGGAGCGAAAAAACAGGAAACCGCCGGGGAAGGACGGTGTATGTGACAGTTGATTTCTCCGGAATTTCGCATTAATTTCTCAGAAACAAACTGTTAAAAAATAATTCGGTTTTTGTTCAAAAAAGCACTTGACAAGTGGCAAAAGTTGCGATATAATTACGGGCAGATGAACAAAATGTTAACAAAGCCGGGCCCGGAGACTTCCGGCTGCTGCCTCGAAGGTCACGGATCCGGGAAGGGATAACAGCAATGAAAGTAACGAGATGTGTGGAAGGCCACTATTACGACGCCGATGTCTATCCGTCGTGCCCCCACTGCGGGAGCGGCGGTGCAAAAGAGCGGATCCCCGCCGCGTCCGTACCTGACTCCGGGGATCCACCGAAAAGACCCGCCGCGGGAGCCCGCGGAAGGGGAAGCGGAAGAGTAAAGAAACGCCGGACAGCTGAAGAGAGCGATGCGCCGGCCGCATCATGCGTCGAGAGCATATGCGAGCCGACCGAGATACTCAGTCCATCTGAGATAAGGAAACTGCTCGGCAGTAACGCTCTGTCGGAGCCGGGAGAACGCGAGGGAGGAAATGCCGTGCCGGTGAGCTTCAGCATAACGCCGGAAAGGATGAGCGTTCCACTGTCACCTGCCGGAGGAGGACGCCAGACGCAGAGCGCGGACGCCGAAGAGACAGTAATGGAAGAGAAATCGGAAGAGCAGGCGGAAGAAATACCGGCGGAAGAAATACCGGCGGCGAGCGCACCGCGGGGCAGGAGAGATCTCCCGCCGGGAGCCGCCGCGACATGCCCCGGCGTCGGGGCGGTCTGCGGGAAGACGCTCGGCATGTTCGGCTTCGTGCCGTCCGACGCCGGGAATACGAAGCCGCTCGCGGGCTGGCTCGTGGGCGTCGCGGGACCGTATTTCGGGAAAAGTTTCGAGATCCTCCCCGGAAGGAATTCGATAGGGAGATCTGTTTCGAACGATATCCCGCTTTGTTTGGATGATCGCGTTTCGGGAACGAAACACGCATATGTGATATACGATCCAAGGGAACGCAAATTTTACGTCGATGCCGGAGAAGGCAGCGGTCTTGTCTACTGCAAGGACAGGATCATCCTGCACCATACTGCCGTCGAGCGCGGAGACGTGATCGAGATCGGAGGTGGTAAGTATTGTCTCGTACCGCTGTGCGGCAATGAATTTTCCTGGAGCATGGAGTGACGATGTTATGAGGAGATGTTTCAATTGTTTTGCGGAATTTCCGGACATTTTCGATGTCTGTCCGGCATGCGGGAACTCTGTGGGCTGTCTTCCCGTGCCCGAGGGACATCTGCGTCCGGGAACTCTGCTGCACGGCAGGTATTATGTCGGAACAGGAGCCGGAGAAGGGGGCTTCGGGATCGTTTACCGCGGTTTCGATACCTTGAGGGGTTCTGCGGTGGCCGTCAAGGAGCTGTTTCCGCCCGGTATGGTGGGGCGCTCCGGTGACGAGCTGACCGTCGAATCGACTTCTCCGCGCTCCCGCGAAGAGTTCTCTCTTCGCAGAAAAAAGTTCCTGTCCGAAGCCGCGGCGGCCTGCGCCGCCGCGGGCGAGGCGGGCTGCGAGATATACGACTGTTTCAGCGAGAACGGAACGGCATATATCGTTATGGAATACATCGAGGGGGAGACATTTGCCGCGAGGATATCACGCGGCGGTACCGGGCCCGCCGAAGCGGCGGAGACCGTGTACGGAGTCTGCCGTATCGTCTCGCGCCTTCACCGGCGCGGGATAGTCCACCTCGATATAGCACCGGACAACATCATTCTTGTCAATGATAACCGAAACGGCGCCACGTGGCCTTCCGCCGGGATTCGTGCGGAGTCGTCGGAGACGCCGGGATATAAAGGAATAAAACTGATTGACTTCGGAGCGGCTGAACTGCGCGCCGGCCTTTCCGGAGAGCCGGGCGCGGTGTTCAAGGAAGGGTATTCGGCCCCCGAACTGTGCAAAAAGCAGAAGCTGCCGGGGTTTCGCGGCATGCTTCCGCATCCCGGGGGGCAGACGCTTCCTTCGTCAAAGCGGATGCTGTGCGACGTCTACTCGCTGGGCGCAACTCTGTTCGCGGCGCTGACGGCGCGAAGACCGCCCGACGCGCAGCCTGGTGAGGCCGGCGCGACGCTGTTCTCGCGCGAAGAGTGCGACCGCATACCCGTGAAGATCAGAAGAACTGTTGAAAAGGCCATGAGCTATGCTCCCGAGGACAGATTCGGTTCCGCGGAGATGTTCGGCGACGCCCTCGCCGGGGCGGCGGCGGAGTCAGGGCTCGATATCTCATCTTTCCCGGGCAGATGCGGGGAACGGAAGGGGAGGAAGAGCGGGAAGAACTCTTCAGTCGATGCCCCGGGCCGTCAGCGGGAACGCGCCGGGAGTCCTGCGCCCGCTTCCGGGCTCATATTGCCCGGACAGAGCGGCGCGCTGCCGCCCGGGACCATTCTACGGGGCAGGTATACGTTAAGACCCGGCTGCAGACGAGCCGGGGCCTGCCTGGAATACGAAGCCGAAGACCTTTCCCTGGATACGGAGGTGTCGGTCTGCGAATACATGCCGAGAGGCAGATGTTCGCGTGCGCCCGACGGATACACGCTCATAAGTTCGGAACCCGATTTCCGCGACGGCGTATCGGCCGCCGGGAGCGCCATGCAGAGATACGCGTCATTCGGAAGCGTTCCGGGATTCGCGGGCATCACCGACGTCTTCAGTGAAAACGGGACGGTCTATTATGTCTTTAAAAAGCCGGAGGGGAAGCTCCTCCGCGATTCTCCCGGGACGGCGGGCAGGCTCGGGTGGCCTGAGATATGCGAGGCGCTGACCGGCGTCGCCGCTTTTCTCTGCAGGGTCGCCCGGGAGGAATGTGTCCGCGCCGTCCCGGACGGAGAGATCCCCGGCTTCGGGAACGTCGGTCCGTCGACGCTCGTCGTCACAAGGGAGGGATTCCGTCTTCTGTACCCCGCGGCGATCCATTTCCCCAGAAGGCTTTGCGGGTTCGGGAGCATCACGCCCGGTTTTTCACCTCCGGAGGCGTACTATCCTGACAGGACGGGCGTATCACACGCCGGGAACGCATGCGCCGGAACTTTTATGAGCGCTTCCGACAGCTATTCGCTCGCGGCGGTGTGCTGGTATCTGCTCACCGGAAAGATCCCGCCCGACGCGCCCGCGAGGACGTCGCGCATCGCGGGAGGCGGAAGCGACCCGCTGGTGTTCGGAAGCGGGACCGCAAAGGCCGGGCCGGAAGCCGAAAAATACCTTTCGCTCGCGATGTCCCCGAATCCGGACCGCCGCTACCGCGGTACCGCGTACCTCATTCACCGGCATAACGGGATCGGAGGCTGAATTGAGAAGAAAAATAATCCTGATCACTGAGGACGGCGGCTTTGCCGCGAGGCTTGCGTCTTCGCTCGAGAGAAAGCATCCGGGCGAATGCGAGATAAGCGCATTCGCGTCGCCGGAGGCGGCGGAGGAGAGCCTCAGGGCGGAGAAGCGCCGCGGGACGCTCGTGGCGGCCGATCCGGCGTTTTTCGGGACGATAGCGGGATCCGGGGATCCGGGTGGAAGCCGCGGTGTCTGTATCCTGAGCGAACAGCGGGAAGAGGCCGGCTTCCCCGGGATACCGGCGGTATACAAATATGCGGGAACAGAGGAGATATACAGGCTCTTCGTCAGGGAGTCGGCCGGAAACGCCGCGGCAGGTTCTGCCGCGGGCGGCAAAAAGGGAAGCTGCGTTCTCTTCATGCCGGTGTCGGGAGGCGCCGGAGCGACGACGGTATCCGCCGCGGCGGCCGCCCGCTCGGCGGCGCGTTCAGGGGTGCGCAGCCTGTGGCTGTCGCTCGACCCGCTGCGCGGAGGCAGCGGAATGCCCGAACCGGCCGGCGGGGGCGGGCTTACCGACATGATCTTCGCGCTGCTCTCGAAACACGGCGGGGACCTTGTGTCAAGGCTCGAGGGCTGCGTGAGCCCCGATCCGGGAGGAAGCGGAGCGTTCACGGTAGGGAGCGCGCAGAGGCCGGCCGATCTCGACAGCCTCGGCCCCGACGAGACGTCGCTGCTCGTCGGGACTCTTTCGGAGATGTTCGGGACGGTCGCGGTCGACCTGCCGGCGGCATTCGGGGCAAGGGAGAGAGCATTGTTCGGCATCTGCGACGTCATCGTTCTCGTCGCCGAAGAAGGCAGAGATCCGGAGCGGCTGCTGGGAGAGGCGAAAAGGGCTCTGCGCGACGCGGAGATGATGTCCGGCGTCCCGCTCGAAGGAAAGATACGCACTCTGATAAACAAAAGCAGGTCAGTCGGAGGAGCGGCGGGCGGACGTGCGGTGGCTGAGACAGTCAGACTCGGAGGAGGTCCCGATCTCTACCGCCGCGTGGCGTCGGCGTCGCGCGAAGCGCTTGAGGCACTGACATTATGGAACTGACAAAAGATAAGTCCGCGGCCCCCGCGGGGTCTGATGCGGTCGCGCGCGCGGCGGCCGGGATAAGGGAGGATCTGAAGAGCGCCACGGTATCGCTGTCCGACTCCGAACTCGGGGAGAGGATAGAAAAGGAACTGAGGGCGTGCCCCGAGATAGCCCTGAAACTCTCCCCGAAGGAGATAAGCGCGCTGGCGTCGGGGATCTTCGGGAGCATGCGCGGATTCGGACCGCTAGACCCGCTGCTCGAGGACCCGGAGATCACTGAGATCATGGTCAACGGCGCGGACAGGGTGTTCGTCGAGCGCGGCGGGCGCGTCGAGCCGTGCGGAGTGAGATTCGAGAACGAAAAGACTCTGGAGGACATTATCCAGAGAATAGTCGGGCTTGCCGGAAGGGAAGTAAACAGGGCGAATCCCGTCGTAGACACGAGGCTGCCTGACGGCGCACGGGTGAACGTCGTGCTGCCGCCGCTGTCGGTCGACGGAGCGGTCATGACGGTCAGGAGGTTCCCGTCGGATCCGATGACGCTGGCAAGGCTCATCTCGCTCGGTTCACTCACCGAACAGGCGGCTGAAGCGCTGAGCCTGCTGGTAAAGGCGAAATACAATATCTTCATAAGCGGAGGCACCGGTTCGGGAAAAACGACCTTTCTC
>JAEEGL010365215.1_pt1 | contig 25712 bp, 15 predicted proteins | sample 9134231 | NCBI WGS metagenome assembly JAEEGL01 (sample SAMN16246548, study PRJNA631951) | gut metagenome | biome: gut microbiome; feature: rumen; material: fiber-attached | host: Bos | place: Iran: Karaj | collected 2018-10 | reverse complement strand
GTTTATCCCATATCGGAACCCGGCTTTTACTCCAATTTGCGCAAGAAAAAAGGAGCGTTGAAAAATGGTATACAGAGCTGCGGCGGCGACCTGCCCCGGCAAAAAGAAAAGCTATAACAGCAACAACTTCTACCTTAATTCGAAATACATAACTGAGGAATATTGCTCTTCTCAGATCCTGCTTACCCAGAAAAAAGACCAGAAAGGCCTTCAGATCTACGCGGTAAGCGAAGGGTACGGCGCCGATCTTTATCAGGACGAAGCGTCACTCATTGCCGTGAAAAATCTGTTCAAATATCACAGCAAAAAAGTTGACGAACTCACCTCGATGAGGCAGACGGGGCAGTCAACGGCAAACGTTGACCTCGCCGCTTTCGTGAGCGCTTACATCCAGTCTACGAATAATGCCGTAAAGGCGAGGGTGAACGCAGTAGGCGAGAAGGCCAGAAATCTTCAGTCCACGCTCGCGCTGGTGTGCATTAAAGGAAGAAAGATCGTCACCGCGAACCTCGGCGATACGAGAATCTATCATTATCGCGCAGGCGTCCTCAGACAGATCTCTGAGGATCATACCCAGGCCCAGAAGATGGTCGATCTTAACCTCCTTACGCCTGAACGCGCGGCCGCCCATCCGAAGCGCCACAAACTTACGCAGTATTTCGGCGTACATAATTCTGAAAATCCGCTCGCTCCTGCGATCTTTGAAATGAAATCGGAGCCCGGAGACGTATTCCTTATCTGCAGCAGGGCATTTTATGAAAATATAACGCACGACGAGATGCAGAGCGCTGTAAGAAGCTGCGAGACCGTGGCCGAGATAGTTGACAAACTCATGTCTACGGTCGCAGAAGGCGGTTTTTCCGACGATACGACGCTCGTCGCAATCCAGGCGCTTAATACCGATGAGCTTGAAGCAGCGGGTGTCGCGGGCAAGGCTTCAGCTGCAGCCGGCGCAGCAGCAGGTGCGGCAGCGGGTGCGGTCGCGGCCGGAGCTGCACAGACAGTTTCTGCGGTCAATGAAGTTAAAGATGCGGCGGAAGCGCGCGTTGACGAGGCGGCGGACAATGCAGCTGCAGGAGCAGCGGCCGGTATCGCCGCGGCAGGTATAGCGGCAGCAGGTGCCGCGAATGCTGCGGAAGAAGATGTTACACGCGCCGCCGATGATATAGCTGACGCTTCCCGTCAGGCGGCTGACGACATAAGAGAAACTGCGGGCAATGCCGTAGAAGACGCAGAGGCTCGTGCTGAGCGCGCTGCTGAAGAAGCAAAGGAAGAAGCATCCGCTTCTGCGGCGGGAGCGGCAGCTGCTGCAGCTGCAGGCGCCGCGGCTGCCGGTATCGCCGCCAGCGGAGCGGCACGCAATGCGGCTGCTGAAGCCAGAGCGGCATCGGACGATATGTTTGAAAACTTTAACGATATTGACCGCGACCGCGGCGCAGGACGCAACGCAGCCGCGAACAACGCCGCAGGACGTAACGCAGCCGCGAACAACGGCGACAGCTTCTTTGACTTCTCGTTTGACGAAAGCGCGAACGACGACGACGTGAAAGTTGCCGACAGACCGAGCGCACGCCACGAAAAACTTACCGAAGACGACCTCGAAGAAATGTTTGCCGGAATCGACCGCGGCGTTGAGAACGATACCGTTCCTCCGGTCAGAGCCGATTCGAGCGTAAGGCGCACCGCCGCACGCACCGACGCGGCGTCAAGGGCGGCCAGTACCCGCAGCACCGATAAGAGCAGCCTGTTCGTACATGACGAGAGCGGTGAAAATGAGACGCTCGATCCGAATGATGAGATCGAGAAAAAGAAGAGCGGCGGATTCATCGGACGCATAAAGGCGTTCCTCGGGATCGGCGGAGGAGACGGAAACGATTCCCAGATCTGGCCCGCTGTTGTCGTATTCCTGCTCTGCATCGTGATCATAATCCTGTTCGTAGTGCTCGGCGTAAAATTCTACAAGAATTCGAAGAATAAGAACAATACGCCTACTCTGGCGCCTATTATTTCCACCTCTACGCCCGAAAACGGAGAAGCTACCCCCGTACCTACGGAAGAACCGGCTGTGACGCCTATAGAGTCTGCCACCGACGTTCCTACTGCTACCGCGGACGTTCCTACCGAGGCTACGCCTGTTCCCGCGACGGCCACGCCTACGACAGTTCCCGCAACGGACGTTCCTGCTACTGCTACTCCTACTAATGGCGTGACGCCTGTTCCGACTGAAGTACCCACCGAAGTTCCGACTGAAGTACCCACGGAGGTCCCGACCGAAGTACCCGTAACTGTCACCGGAATTGCCGCCGTCACTGACTCGGTGAAAAAAGAATATAACGTCGGCGAAGAACTTGACGTGACCGGACTGACCATTAAAGTGACGAAGTCCGACGGCTCTGAAGAGACCGTTGACGCCACGGCAGATATGGTAACAGGCTTCGACAGCTCTGCCGCCGGCACCGTGACACTTACCGTAACCTACGAAGGATTTACCGACACGTTCGACGTCGAAGTTGTTGACAATACTCCTGCGGTCGAGATCACCGGTATTTCTGTGAACACAGACGGTGTTAAGAAAGAGTACAACGTCGGTGACGAGCTTGACGTTTCCGGATTAAAGATCACCGTGAAGAAATCTGACGACACCGAAGAGACCGTTGACGCGACCGCGGATATGGTAACAGGCTTCGACAGCTCCGCCGCCGGCACCGTGACGCTAACCGTGACCTACGAAGGATTTACCGACACGTTTGACGTTGAGATCCTGGAGACCACGCCTCCCGAAGCCGAGATCACCGGAATCGCGCTTAATACCGATTCTGTAAAGAAATCGTATAACGTAGGCGACGAGCTGGACGTTTCAGGGCTCAAAATAACGATTAAAAAATCTGACGATACCGAAGAAACCGTAGATGCGACCGCGGATATGGTGAGCGGATTTGACAGTTCCGCAGCCGGAACAAAGACGCTGACAGTCACTTACGAAGGCTTCACGGCGACGTACGAGATAGAGGTCGTCGATAATTCGGGCGGCGATAATCCTGATAACCCTGATAACCCGGATAACCCGGTTGATCCTGAAAATCCGGATAACCCGGAGAATCCGTGACGAGCTGAGCCACGGGATAAGAAAGCGGATCTGATGCCGGAAACGGCAGAAAAAATTGACCTATACAACGGTGAAACAAGAATCATCCCTTGTTTCACCTGTTTTTAATCTAGCAATACGGAAGAACGGTATTGACCGAGAACAATAAGCGGCTAAGTCCGCTGAAGAGAGGGATCGTACAATGGAAGACAAATGTTGCTGCTGCCGGAAAGAAGGCAGTGATCTCAGCCTCCTGGAGCCTGTGCTGAAAGAGTATGCCGACGTGCCCGGCAGCCTTATTACCATACTTCAGCACGCACAGGAAATTTACGGCTATCTGCCCGTGGACGTAATGTGGCACGTAGCTGAGCGCACGGGAGTAAAACCTGCGAAGGTACTTGGCGTCGCCACGTTCTATACTCAGTTCAGGTTAAAGCCCGTGGGCAAGTATCTGATAATGCTCTGCCAGGGAACTGCATGCCACGTAAACGGCTCGGAACTTGTCCTCGCGGCAGTGAAAGACGAGCTCAATATCGAAGACGGAGGCACCACCGAAGACGGACTGTTCTCGCTGAAAACAGTTGCCTGCCTCGGCTGCTGCAGTCTGTCGCCTGTAATGATGATAAATGAAGAGACTTACGGTACGCTCACGCCCGAGAAGGCCGTGAAGATCATCCGGGAATTGCGGGGTGCTGCAAATGAGTAAGTACGTTATTAAAGTAGGCGAAGGCAGCTGCGGAATGGCCGCGGGCGCCGGAAAAGTGTACGCCGCGCTCGAGCGCGAACTGAATGAAAAGCAGTGCGGAGAAGCGGCAAGGCTTACGATCACAGGCTGCATAGGTATGTGTTATTTAGAGCCGATCGTTGACGTATACGTAAACAGCGGTAAGGACAATTCCGGCCGCACACATAAAATGTATTGCCGCACCGACGCGAAATTTGCCGCGCTGCTTGCTGAAGCGATCGCAAACGACAGCATTGACAACGACGCTCTTTCGAAGTACGAGCCTGCGGAAGAGGATAAACAGTTCCTCGAGAAACAGACGAGGATCGCGCTCCGCCACTGCGGCCGGATCAATCCCGAAAGCATCGAAGAATACGTTGACGCCGACGGATATAAAGCGTTGAAAAAAGTACTGCTCGGCATGAAGCCCGAGGAAGTAATCGACACGATAAAAGTATCGGGGCTTGCAGGCAGAGGCGGCGCGGGATTCCCGACGTGGTTCAAGTGGAACGCGGCAAGGGAAGCGAAGAGCGAGACCGGGAACAAGTACCTGATCTGCAACGCGGACGAGGGCGATCCCGGCGCGTTTATGGACCGTGCGGTCATCGAGAGCGACCCGCATAATCTCATCGAAGGCATGCTGATCGGCGCTTACGCGATAGGCGCGACAGAAGCCGTAGTATACGTAAGAGCCGAATACCCGCTGGCGATCATCAGATTGAAAAAAGCCATCGCACAGGCGGAAGAAGCAGGATTTTTAGGCGAGAACATTCTGGGCTCCGGTTTTTCCTGCCGCCTTCGCATAAAAGCAGGCGCAGGCGCGTTCGTGTGCGGCGAGGAAACGGCGCTCATCGAGTCGCTCGAAGGCCAGAGAGGTATGCCCAGACTGAAGCCTCCGTTCCCCGCGCAGAAAGGCTACTGGCAGCAGCCGTCTAATATCAACAACGTCGAAACTTTCGCCAACGTGCCGTGGATACTCCTTAACGGCGGCGAGGCATTCGCGGCGCTGGGCACCGAAGACAGCAAGGGCACGAAAGTGTTCGCGCTCACCGGAAAGATCCGCCGCGGCGGACTCGTAGAGATACCTATGGGCAAGACTCTGCGTGACGTTATTTTCGACATCGGCGGCGGGATCCGCGACGGGCGGGAGTTCAAGGCGGTACAGATGGGCGGCCCGTCAGGAGGCTGCATACCGAAAGAACTGCTGGACACCGTGATCGACTACAAGAAATTGTCCGCGACCGGAGCGATAATGGGTTCAGGCGGCATGGTGGTAATGGACGACTCTACGTGCATGGTCGAAATGGCCAGATTCTTCCTTGACTTCACAACGAAAGAATCGTGCGGAAAATGCATACATTGCCGCCTGGGCACGAAGCGCATGCTCGAGATCCTCACACGGATCGTTAACGGCGAAGGCCGCGAAGGAGACGTGGAGCTGCTCGAAGAACTCTGCCGGACCATCAAAGACGGCGCGCTTTGCGGACTCGGGCAGACTGCTCCGAACCCGGTGCTCACGACTATACGTTATTTCAGAAACGAATACGACGCACATATCAAAGAAAAACGCTGCCCGGCACACGCGTGCAAAGCGCTGGTCAGGTACGCGATCGATCCGGAAAAATGCCGCGGCTGTACGGCGTGCGCGAGAAAGTGCCCGACCGGAGCCATCAGCGGGAAGGTCAGGGAACCTCACGCTATCGATACGGAAAAATGCATCAGATGCGGCAGCTGCTACGACACTTGCCGCTTCGGTGCAGTAGTAAAAGAATGAGCAGGGAGGCGTTTTAAATGAGTATTGAATTCAAGATCAATGATATTACAGTAAGCGCCGAACCCGGCGAAATGATCGTCAACGTGGCCGCGCGCTACGGGATCGAGATCCCTACGCTCTGCCACGATCCTAAAATCAAGTCGTACGGCGCGTGCGGCATGTGTGTCATCGAGGCGAAGGGCGGCGGAAAACTTCTGCGCTCCTGTTCGACCGAGGTCAACGCACGTACCGAGGGCATGGAGTATTATACTGACACGCCCAGAACGATCCAGGCCAGGAAGCTCGCGCTCGAGCTGCTGATGTCCGACCACACCGGCGACTGCCGCCCGCCTTGTATGGAGGCCTGCCCGGCAGAAACGGACTGCCAGGGCTACGTGGGACTGATCGCAAACGAAAGATACGATGAAGCGTACAGATTGATAAAGGATAAGATCCCGCTGCCCGCTTCGATCGGACGCGTATGTCCGCATCCGTGCGAGAAAAAATGCCGCCGCGGCAGACTGGACAAACCCGTATCTATTGCCGCGCTCAAACGTTTTGCCGGAGATAAAAAACTTGCCTCAATAACCGCCGCAACAGTTAAATATATGCCCGAACGCGGCTACACCGGTAAAAAAGTTGCCGTCATTGGCGGAGGCCCTGCCGGACTTACCGCAGCGGCTGTGCTCGCCGGAAAAGATCACGGCGTGACCGTATTCGAGGCAATGCCCGAAGCCGGCGGAATGCTGCGCTACGGCATCCCTGAATACCGCCTGCCCAAAGACGTGCTGAGAGCCGAAATAGAAAAGCTCGAGGACGAAGGCGTTAAGATCCGTACAGGCGTGCGTATCGGAAAAGATATCACGTTTGAAGAACTGCGCTCGGAATACGATGCCGTCATCATCGCAATAGGCGCGTGGGTAAGCAGCAAGATGCGCGTGCCCGGCGAAGACCTTAAAGGCGTAGTAGGCGGAATAGATTTCCTGCGCGAAGTCGCCCTCGGCGGAAGACCGGAGATCGGGAAGAAAGTCGCGATATGCGGCGGCGGAAACACTGCTATGGACGCGTGCAGGACCGCGGTCAGGCTCGGAGCTGAGAAAGTATACACGATCTACCGCAGAACGCGTGCGGAAATGCCCGCCGAGCAGGTAGAGATCACGGAAGCCGAGGAAGAGGGCGTGGAATTCAAATTCCTGTGCAACCCCGCGGAACTCATTGCCGGAGAAGACGGACGCGTTAAGACGGTAAAGGCCCAGATAATGGAACTGGGAGAGCCGGACGCCTCCGGAAGGCGTTCCCCGGTGCCGGTAGAAGGCGCGTTCGAATATATCGACGTTGACACCGTAATAATGGCGATCGGGCAGGGCGTTGACCCGGCCGGACTGGACGGAGTGGAACTCACGCGAAAGAATACCGTTGTCGCCGATGAAAACACTTTCGAAACGAATCTGGAAGGCGTGTTCGCGTGCGGAGACGTTACGAATAAGGGCCCCGGAATCGCCGTGGCAGCTATCGCTGAAGCGCAGAAAGCCGCGAAAGCTGTAGACGAATACCTCAAGAACGGCACGGTGGATAAAGCTGCCGCAGCGAGGAAGCCGTTCAGATCTCACCGCGAACTCAGCGACGAAAAGATAAAAGAGCTCTATGCGCACCGCCTTGAAGAGCCGTCGGAACGCATAAAAATGGCGGAGGATGCTCCCGAGGTAAGGCGCGGCACGTTCACGGAATTCGCAAAAGGATATACGGAGGAAGAAGCGAAGACGGAGGCAATGCGCTGCCTGGAGTGCGGCTGTATGGATTATTTCGAGTGCAAACTCGCAAAATATGCCGGACAATACGACATCCATCCTGAACGCCTTTACGGCTTCCGTCACGACCGTAATTTAAGGCTCGAGAGCGAATATTTCATCCGCGACACGGACAAATGCATCCTGTGCGGCCTGTGCGCAAGAGCCTGCGAGCAGATCACCGGTAAAACGATACTCGGCCTCGTCGGGCGCGGCTTCGACACTATCGTGCAGCCCGAGATGGGACTGCCGCTGTCGGAAACGGACTGCCTGTCGTGCGGCCTGTGCGTAAGCGTCTGCCCGACCGGAGCGCTCACCGAAAAGCAGCAGCTTAAAAAGCAGGTGCCCGTAAAGGAACGCATTGAAAAGAAAACTTGCCGCATGTGTCCCGCCGGCTGCCACATAAGAGTAGCGACCTGCGGAGGCGCGTTGACAAGGGTGCTTCCCGAAGAAGGCGCTGACGGCCACGTCCTGTGCGCTCTCGGACGGTTTGAACAGCCGAAATATATGACCACGGACATCGACCGCGAGTTTAACAATGCGTTTGCCGAAGCGTCGCCGTTTACAGGAGTGCTCGTATCGCCTATGGTGCGCTGGAGCACGATCGAGGCGATCGATATCATATTCCAGCAGTATAATATGAACGGATTTGTTGCCGCGGAAGAAACGGTAAAAGTTCCAGAGGCGTTTGAAGAGAGCCGCAGATTTGCTATAAGACATAATTTCGGCGAAGGAACTCCGGAAGCGGAAAAGTTTATTGCCGATAATACTTACGGATCAACTTCGCAGATGCTGAAGGATGCGGGCATCAACGTGATCTGCGCCGAACAGAAAGAGATGCTTTTGAACGGACAGATTAAAACTCTGATCGCAATCGGCGTAAGAAATCTGCCCGAAACAGCACCGGACGTAAAGGTGATACGCATCAAAGCGCCGATGTAAATATCGCGCGAAGGCATCTAAAAAACAACAGGACCGGGAGGTGACATAGGCCATGATGAAAAACATATCGACACACGCCAAAGGCATGAGAACGTGCCTGCTTAGCTACCTTATGGCCCTTGTCATCGCCTGGGCCGCATATCCGCTGATAATAATAGTACTGATCGGATATATTGACCCCGACATCAGCCTGAGCATCTGGTCGCTGATCGTAACGATAGTTTACGTGACGGTCTGTTACCAGCTTATGCACTCTTTCGGCGAAAAAGACAGGCAGCCGTACGATCACGCGCGGTACGGGCTAAAAGGGCTCGTGTGTGCGGCGCTCGCGTACGCCGTTGTCACCGCGGCCGGCTTCCTGGTAATATTTATTGCCAACAAATACGTTATTGTACACCATCCGAAATTTGTTATCGAAACGCTTAACGGCTACCTGCGCCTCGCCGTATACATGCCTTTCTACTGGCTTATGCGGCTCCTGGAAGGGCCGAAGGGCGAAATATGCCCAGTTCCGTCGGTCACGTGGCTGCGCGCCGTCATAGGCGGCCTCGTCATGATACCGTCGTCCGCGTTCGGGTACTGGATGGGATTTACGGGCAGAAGGATCTTCAAAGGCGAGATCAAGAACCCGCTGCTTCGGAGGATACTTTATCCGAAGCCGAAAAATAAATAGTGATAAGAGGTATTGAATGAACGACGATATAAAAAAATTGATCGAGGATATGGACAATGTTCCGGAGGGCTCAGAACCGGCCGTTAACAATGCTGACGCGTTCGTGAAGCAAACGATAAAGAGCTGCAGACTGTTTACAGAACCTGCGGATACGGTCAAGTATTACGGAGAACAGCGTCGTGATTTCTGGAACGAGGACAGCGACGAAGTAATGCTCCTGAACCAGTTTTTCAACAACGCGATAGTTTCGGGGGACCCCGAATCCGTCGGGATCGCAAAAGCCGGATTTGAACAGCTTGAAAAGCACGACGACGAAATGCTGCACGACGTGATAGGAAGCGTACTGCTCTGCCACCTTAACCTCGAAGAATTGATCGATCTTTTTGACCCGGAAAAACAGCCGGAATACCGGCGCTATAATCTTGCTGTGACGGCGAAATTCCACCCCGAGCTCATGTCAGAAGAGCGCCGTACGGCAGTATTTGACAGCCTGAAAAAACGTGTTAAGGCCATGCTCAGGGACAATCCCCCCGAAGCCCGCGAAGTTTTTGACGAAGCGCTCATCCTGGGCGAATTCGGTGACAGCCGGGCAATACCGGTGCTGCGCCGCTATGCCGTGCTGCTTCAGAAGCCGTCTGACGAAGAGTACGCCTCGTATGAGGAGCGCGCTAAAAAAGGCGAAAAAGTGAAGCCGGTCGAAGGGCTTACGCCTGCGATGATGATGTGGGAGATCTGCGGCGAGATCGAAGAACTGGGCGGCAATGCAGATGATATTAAGGCGAAGGATCCGTTTAAACATCTGACGTACGATCTGTAAGATCCGGACGTGTGGTTCCGGCGAAATGATGTGAAAACCGGCCGCGACTGACCGGTATGCAAAAAGGAGATTTGAATATGGACAATAACTTTCCAACAGAGCTTATTCCGAGAAAAGAGTTTCCCAGGCCGCAGCTTTACCGGGGAGAGGAAAACTGGCTGAACCTGAACGGCAGGTGGGAATTTGAAATTGACCACGGAAACAGCGGAGTTTCGCGGAAAATGTTCCGGGAAGACGCCGTGTACGGCAGGGAGATAATTGTCCCGTTCTGCCCGGAAAGTAAATTGTCCGGCATCGAAAATAAAGATTTTATGCGCTGCGTCTGGTACAGGCGGAAGGTTTCGCTCCCGGCCGGATGGGATCTTCAAAAAGGCAGAGTGCTCGTTCATTTCGGCGCTGTAGATTATTTTGCGCAGGTCTGGGTCAACGACGAGTACGTCGGCGGCCATCGCGGCGGCTACGTTTCGTTCCAGCTCGACCTTACCGACGCGCTGAAGAAGGCGGTCAATGACGGCGGCGCTTCTGTTGTCCCCGAATTCAGGCTCACGGTGCGTGCCGAGGATGACGTCCATTCTCCCGCGCAGCCTTCCGGAAAGCAAAGCTATGATTATTATTCGGCCGGCTGCCACTACACCCGCACTACCGGCATATGGCAGACCGTCTGGCTCGAATACGTGCCGCGCTATTACGTGCGCAAACTGTTCCTGACCCCTGACGTAAAGAACGAAAAACTGAGCGTCCGCGTGCGTTCCGACCGTTATCTCGCGCCCGGTTCGAAGCTCAGCGTCACGGTAAAAGACGGAGAAAAAACACTGAGGACGTTGACCGCGGCGGCAGGCTGGGGCGAGACCGAGATCGTGGTACCGATGCCCGGGGCAACGCTCTGGGAGCCCGGTAAGCCGTATCTGTACGGGCTCGAACTCGAATTGACCGCGCCCGGCGAACTGACGGATCACATCGAATCGTATTTCGGCATGCGCACCGTCGAACTTACCCCAGAATGCCTGCTGGTAAACGGTAAAAAGGTGTTCCAGCGCCTCATCCTTGACCAGGGCTTCTATCCGGACGGCATTTACACCGCTCCGACCGACGACGAACTGCGTGCGGATATCGAGCGGTCAATGGCTTTCGGTTTTAACGGGGCGCGCCTCCATCAGAAGGTGTTCGAGCAGCGCTTCCTTTACTGGGCGGATAAGCTCGGCTATATGTGCTGGGGCGAGCATGCGAACTGGGGCTTCGACGTCTGCAATCCGGCAGTGTACGGATCTTTCGTTGACGAATGGAGCGAGATAGTGGAGCGCGATTATTCGAATCCGTCGATAATCGGCTGGTGTCCGTTCAACGAGACGAATAAGGGTGACGCGACCGTGGGCGGGATATACCGCCTTACCAAACGGCTCGATCCGACGCGCCCGGTGATCGACACGAGCGGCTGGTTCCACCATAAAACAATTGACGGCAGTTCCGGAACGGATATTTTCGATTTCCACGACTATGAGCAGAACGCAGAGGTCCTTGCGGAACGGTTAAGACCGTATGCAGAAGGTAAAACGCCGCCTCACGCGCCTATAACAGACGTCAGCGTATGGCGCCCGGATACGCCGTATTTCTGCAGCGAATTCGGCGGGATCCTCTGGACGGAAAAGGAATCCGGCGCCGGCTGGGGCTACGGCGTCGGCCCCGCGGATAAGCAGGAGTTCATATCGCGGTTCGGTGCATTGGCGTCAACGCTTCTTTCGAATCCCAAGGTCTGCGCTTTTTGCTACACTCAGCTTACCGATATCGAGCAAGAGCAGAACGGCCTTTATACGTACGAGCGCGTTGCCAAATTCCCGCCCGAAGCGCTGAAGCCGTTTATTGCCGCGAGAGCCGCGATAGAGGACTGAAACGGAGCAAATTTAAGAGGGGAAAGTGTTGAAAAAATATATTGCGCCAATAATTATGCTGGCGATCTTCGAAGCTATAGCTGTCACGCTGTGGCTTACCAAGGACAATTTCTTCTATTTCGTTAATTTTACTTATATCGGCTGCTCGATCGCGCTGGGCATGTTTCTGTACATAAAAAAATATAAACACGCCAGACGGGTCGTGCAGCTGCTTGTCGGGCTGTATATGCTCATATACCTCGGATTTATCTGCGGCGAAAATATGCAGATCGAGGGTTTCTGGTACTATCTCTTCACCGGCGTGTTCGAGGCGGCAACGATCCACTATGCCGTTGCTAAGATCTTCGGCCCGCTGATCTTCGGCCGCGGCTGGTGCGGTTACGCGTGCTGGACGGCAATGGTGCTCGATTTTCTTCCTTATAAAGTCCCTTCGCAGCCACGGAAAAAGCTCGGCTGGATCAGGTATATCACGTTTGCATTGTCGCTCATATTCGTATCGGCGCTGTTTCTTGCGAAGGTGGGCAATATCGAGCGTATCATGTTCTGGTCTTTTGTTGCCGGCAACGCATTGTATTATGCGGTCGGGATCGTGCTGGCATTTGTTTTTAAGGACAACCGCGCTTTTTGTAAGTATGTCTGTCCGGTCACGGTGTTCATGAAGCCGATGAGTTATTTTGCGCTGTTCCGCGTGCGGTGCAAGAAGGATCTGTGTGTGGATTGCGGGAAGTGCAAGCGTGTCTGCCCGATGGATGTTGATGTGACCGATAATTCGCGCAAGCGGAAGAACGGCACCGAGTGCATTTTGTGTATGGAATGTGTAAAAAACTGCCCCAAAAAGGCGCTTTGAGCGGGCGCGCCGCCATCGTTGACAAATCCGAAGGCATGTCTTAAAATTTAAGGTGGAAGTGATTATTCCAGAAAAGGAGACGCAAACTCATCATGACCGGTAAACAGCGATCATTATTCAGGGCTGAAGCGAACACGCTGCAGGCGATACTGCAGATAGGAAAAGGCGGCGTAGAAGAAAACCTGGTGAAACAGGTCGACGACGCACTTGAAGCCAGAGAACTCATAAAATTCAAAGCACTCGAAACTTGCCCGGACGACGCAAAAACAGCGGCAGAGACGTTGGCCGCACAGACGGGAGCGGATGTCATACAGGTGGTAGGACGGACGATCGTGCTTTGGAGAAAGAGCGAAAAACTCGCGCGGGAGAAGGAAGCGCGGGCGGCCCGCGAAGCGGCGGAAAAGCAGGCACAGGAAGCGGCTAAGAAGAACGCGCGCCAGGTGAAGCGCGGAGGAAAAAGAAATGCAGCGAAATGATAAAGACCTGAAAGAGCTAAAAAACGTCAAATATTTCCTGCTCGACATGGACGGAACGATATACCTTGACACCACACTGTTCGACGGAACACTCGACTTCCTTAACGTCCTGAAAAAGCAGGGAAAACGTGCGATCTACATCACGAACAACTCCTCGAAAGACACGGTAGAATACGTAAAAAAACTGCACAGGATAGGAATAGAAGCCACGCACGACGACTTCTGCACCTCCGCGCAGGCGCTGGTGTATAACCTCAACAAAGCGAAACCGGGCGCGAGAATCTACTTGCTCGGGACGCCGCCGCTCGCCGACTACCTCAGACGCTCCGGATTTGAGTTGATCGACGACTACTACGAAGAACCCGAAAAAAGGCCGGATTACGTTGTCCTCGGCTTCGACATGACGCTCACTTACGAAAAACTCAGGATCGCGTGCGACTACCTGACCGACGGCGTAGCGTACTGGGCAACGCATCCGGACATGGTTTGTCCGATGCGGCCGGGCCACTCCGTGCCTGACGCGGGAGCAATGATGCTGCTGATCGAGGGGGCAACGGGCAGGAAGCCGGATTTTGTTGCCGGCAAACCGAATCCATGCATGATCCAGATGGTGATCGACAAGTACGGCCTGCTTCCGTGCGAAGTCGCGGTCGTTGGCGACAGGCTGAACACGGATATATTGTCCGCGATCAACGCCGGAGTCATTTCCGTATGCGTACTGACCGGCGAAACCACACTGGCGGATATTGACGCCGCCCCGGCGAAACGCAAACCGGACTACGTTTTCGACAGCATTAAAGATATTTACGAAATACTCGCACAGGAGGGAAGATAAGCATGCCTGAAAAAGAAAAGAACAGATTCGGATTTCTTTCGACAGTGAAAGTGACCGGCACCGGAATGCTGCGCCTGACGCCTGATACGACCAGGATCGACATTACTCTCCACGGCCCGGAAAAAGAATATGCGGATGCGGTGCGCAGGAGCGCGGAAGACACCGAAGCGCTGAAAGACCTGCTCGAAAAGCTCGGATTTGCCAGAAACGAGCTGAAAACACTGAATTTCCGCGTAGATCCGCGCTACGAGAGCTATCAGGAGGACAATATCTACCGCCAGCGTCTTACGGGCTACGAGTTTTACCACAGCATGAAGATCGAGTTTCCGTCGGACAACGCGTTCCTCGGCCGCGTGCTCTATGCACTGGCGAATTCCAAACTTACGCCGGAGTTCAGCCTGAGCTATACGGTGAAGGATAAGGAAGCGTCTAAGAATAAGCTGATCGGCGCGGCGGTGAAGGACGCGAAAGCAAAAGCAAAAGTGCTCGCAAAAGCATCGGGAGTCGAACTCGGCCACGTGCTGTCGATCAATTACTCGATGGCAGAACCGGACTTCGTTGTACGCCCGATGGCGAAAATGATGATGGCCCGGAACGAGAGCGCCGACATGGCCGGAGGGTATAATATTGACATTGAACCGGAGAGCATCCAGGTGAGCGATACCGTGACGATCGTCTGGACGATCCGGCAGAAGGAAGAGTAAATAACGAAATTAAGAAACCGGTTATAATAAAGGAGAACTGAAATGAAACGCACAATTATTTTGCTTTTAACGGCAGCGCTGCTCGCAACGTCGCTGTTCGGATGCACTAATAATAAGCCGGGTCCGGAAAACAAAACGCAGGAACCTGTCGTTATTGACCAGACTCCCGAAGCTACGGATGCGGCGCCTACTGACGTCCCCGCTACCGTCGTTCCGGAAACTGATGTTCCGGCTACGGACGAGCCCGCGACAGAAGCGCCTGCCACCGGCGAACCCACTGAAGGCCCGGTGATCACAGGCCCTTCGACGGAAGTCCCCGCCACTGACGGACCCGCTACTGACGGACCCGTTACTAACGAGCCCGCTACCGATGCGCCCGCTACCGACGTGCCTGCGACACAGGGACGAGCCACTCCGACGGAGACGGTGAAGCCCACAGCTACGCCTACAAAGGTGCCTTCGACGCCTACTCCCACGCCTGTTCCAGCGACTCCCACACCTCAAGCCGATCCCGGCCCCGGTTCTCCTACACGCGTCACGTTCGGTGCGTCAAAAGTTTTATCGTACTTCACGGGCGGAAACTCCGTAAAAGCACAGATCGTTGACGACGCCGATTATGGTAAAACGGTGAAACTCAGCACTACCGGCGCTACCAACGACCCGTTCATTACGTTCAGCTACAAGAGTTATCTGACTGCCTATAAGCTTACCGCGGCATCCGCGAACGATTACAAGATCGTCGTTCTTAAAGTGAAGCAGGAGAAGTGCTCGAACACGCAGTCGGAAATATTCTACTGCGCAGGCAGCATTTACGGCGCGACCGGCGGATACAGCAAATCTTCGACGTTCGACAATACCGATCCCGACTGGCAGTACATTATTTACGACCTTTCTTCTGCAAACGGCTGGAGCGGTACGATCAATGCATTCCGCTTAGACTATATGTTCTCGGCAGCCGGAGCGGGCGAATCGCTGATACTCGGCGAACTGATACTCGCGAAAAACATGGACGAAGTCGTTGACCTCGTCGGAGGCGGCGGCGCGGACGCACACGCCCTTTCGGAAGCCGATCAGAAGCGGGCGGAACAGCTCATAAATAACGCGAAAGAAGTTGCCCCGAAGATCTCCAACAATAAACAGACCGCCGCGCACGAAGACAGCGACATTTCGCTCTGGTTCAACCATTCGTACGTAAAGACGGCGGAAAACTCCACCAAATCCTCCGGCCTGAATTCGTACCAGATCCGCATGGCTAAAAACGAGATCGAAGGCGTGCAGTTCATGCTCTCATCCACGAAAGCCAAGAGCGGCCTCACGCTTGAATTGACCCCGTTCAAAGACAGCAGCGGAAACACGCTCAAATACGTGATCTGCGAAGGATACTATTTTGACGATATCGAAGGGCAGTCGATCGTTGACCCGATCCCCGTGCTCAAAGGCAGCTTCGATCTTAAGGCGAACAAGAGCAAGACGTTCCTTATTAAGGTCTACACCGAGACCGGCACGAAGGCGGGTCAATATTCCGCGACCATTTCCGTGAAGGACAGCGGCGGCAACGAGATCAAGAAGGCGATCGTTTACGTCTACGTCTGGAATTTCGCGCTGCCTCTCGCTTCGAACTGCAAGATCCAGGCGGACCTTTCGTGGTGGAACATCTACTCCACTAACGCGCCCTGGCTTTACAACGGCGATGACAGCCTCACTTACGTTAAATACTACGAATACCTGCTCGAAAACAAGGTGAACTGCTACAGACTTCCTTACACTGACGATAACAAGGATAATCCGAACCCGTTCACCGATCCGCGTGTCGATAAATACCTGAACGACCCCAGAGTGCAGTGCTTCAACCCCGTAGGTTACGGCACGGATCACGTCACGCAGGCGCGCGTACAGAACGCATATAACTATCTCAAACAGAACCCCGAGTGGCTCGCAAAAGCGTACTTCTATCCCGTTGACGAACCGCTCAATCAGGGCATGCTGGATAACCTCATCAATCTCGGCAATATGATAAAGGGCGTCTTCGGCAGTCAGTACAAATTGATCGCCCCGATGCATATCAACCGCGCGCTGAACGCGAACTCGACTTCGGACTACTTCTCGTACGTTTCGAGCGTTGTCAACGTCTGGTGCCCGCACAGCTATTTCTTCAACTCTATTGCGGATTACAAGGCGAATCCGAAGCTTATGACGTGGTACTACACGGCAATGATGGAGAAGAATCTGGGCGTATTCGCTGACAGAATGGCAGCGGAGCAGGCAGGCGGCGACGAAGTATGGTGGTACGTCACACGCTTCCCGCATCACCCTGAGATCACGTTGTCCATCGACGACCCCGAGATCGAACACCGCCTCATGTTCTGGCAGCAGAAGATGTACAACGTTGACGGCTTCCTGTACTACCTTGTCAACGACTGGCACGGCGGCACGTATCCGTGGAAGGCTCTGCACGAGACGGATAATTCGTACCCGTACAACGTTTACGGCAACGGTATTCTGGTGTACAGCGGCTTCGAGGATTCCGAGGGCAAGTATTACCAGGGCGGCGAACGTTACAACGAGCTTTCTGATAAATCCTACAACGCTTACCCGGTAGGCTCGCTGAGGCTCGAATCCGTGCGCGACGGCGCCGAGGACTACGACTACTTCACGATCCTTGACGACCTCTACGGCGAAGGCACGTCCGATCTGATCATAAAGCAGATCACGACGTCGCTTGGAAATTATAAAACTGATAACGAGCTGTTCAACGAGCTTCGCATCGCTGTCGGTAACCTGATCGCTGCGAAAAGCTGATCAATTTACAGTTTGAAAAAATGTTGTTACCATCTGCACAGGAACGGTTACTATATGCGTGAAAGGCACTTACGTGACCGGACTTGATCCAGAATCAGGAGGCAGATAAAATGAAAACTATAAGCAAAATACGCAGGACCGCGATAATCGCGACAATATTGCTGCTCGTGCTGGCGATGTTGTCCGCCGGCTGCGGCGTAAAGCAGAACGGAAACGTTATTGACGGCAGCGGTAATAATACCGGCGAGCATGGCAACGTTATCATCGATCCCGGAAAGCTTACCGGTGACGACGGTAAAATTATTTACGGCGACGGCGTGATCGGCGAGGCAAGTGCTTCCGAAGACGGAACATTTGGGTTTGATAGTGTTGCCGGCTGGCCTAAAGGCGGCATCAAGTCGGACCGCACCGAAGCAATGCCCGCGCTGGCTGACGGCGAGTGGGGCGGAATTGAACCGATAATCCCGGGCCCCGGCGGAGAGATCCCCGGCGACTATAACGGCCAGATCAGAGCCGGAACATTGACCGCAGGCGAGATCAAGGACGCGAAGGACTTCGAGAACTGGCGCTCGCTCTGGAACGACGCCGAGTGGGACGGTCTTCGCAAGGCCCGCGGACTTTACGCGGATAATGTCATCTCCGTGAGCACGCTTCCGATGCAGTACGTGCGTCTGTTCGACGGCGAAACGCTCGTGTTCACAGCGGTTTCCGACATATTCGGCGCAGCGACGCTCGTTTTCCCCGACAGCCTTAAGGGCAAGGAATTGACCGTGCAGAGCATCGACGCCACCAGGACCGTCACCTGCACGCCCGGAACGTCCGTTTCCTTTACCGAAACGATGAAATTTGCCCCCGCGCAGCCTCAGATGCTTGACCTTATGCTTATGATCGACACGACCGGCAGCATGGGCGACGAACTCGAATACCTGAAAGTCGAGATCAAGGACGTCATCGAACGCGTGCAGAAGGAGCAGAAGATCAGCGTGCGCCTCAGCGTTAATTTCTACCGCGACGAGGGCGACGAGTACGTGGTCAAATACTATGACTTCCGCGACGATATTGACGATTGCGTGAAGATCCTTGGCGAACAGTCCGCAAACGGCGGCGGCGACTGGCCCGAAGCGGTGCATACGGCGCTGGGCAACGTGCTTCAGCACAGCTGGCGCGAAAATGCGGTCAAACTTTGCTTCTTCGTGCTCGACGCTCCGCCTCATGAAGAGAGCGAGATCCAGGGCATTAACGAAGGCATGCTTAAAGACCTTAACTCCATCGCGGGCAACGGCATCCGCATCATCCCCGTGGTTTCTTCCGGTGCTGATCTTTCCGTCGAAGCCCTGATGCGCAGCTGGGCCGTAATGACCGGCGGTACCTATCTGTTCCTTACGAACCACTCCGGCATCGGCGGAGATCACCAGACTCCTACAGACACCGAGTACGAGATCGAGCCGCTCAATGACTGCATGGTCCGCGTGGTAAAGGATTATATGTTCGCTCCCGGCACGACACAGGATAACGTGCAGTGAAAGCAACAGCTGACTGATAATTCTAATTTTAATACTTCCAAGAGGTTTCAGCCGCATTCTGCCGGACAGGCGCTTGCGGCTGAAATCTTTATGCAGCGACATGCGGCGGAAATGAGGCGACATGCGGCGACATGCGGCGGAAATGTCGCCCGCCGGCTTATTTTCCACTGGAAAAATCCACGCAGATAAACTATAATCCCATCAGAGCCTACAAGACGCTGAGGAGGATCGCAGAAATGAAAAAAATTGTCGGAATCGAACTCGGATCAACGCGCATCAAAGCAGTAATGATCGACGAAAACGCAAACGTGATTGCCACCGGGATATACAGCTGGGAGAACAGACTTGTTGACGGGCTGTGGAGCTACCCGCTCGAGCAGGCACTGGAAGGATTGGCCGCCAGCTACGCAGCGATGGCCGAAGAATACCGGCAGAAAACAGGAGAGGAATTGACCGCGATCGATGCGATAGGAATATCGGGAATGATGCATGGGTACCTTGCCCTCGATAAGGAAGACAGGCTGCTGGTGCCGTTCAGAACGTGGCGAAACACCAACACTGAAAAGGCAGCGGCGGAGCTCTCCGAGGCGTTCAGGTTCAACGTGCCGCAGCGCTGGAGCGTCGCGCAATACTATCAGGCGGTGCTGCTGGAAGAGCCGCACGTGCCGCAGGTCGCAAAACTCATGACGCTCGCGGGATATATACATTATAAATTGACCGGGCGGTTCGTTACCGGCATCGGGGAAGCGTCGGGCATGTTCCCGGTGAGCGGCGGAGAGTACGATAAAACGATGATGGAAAAATTCGGGCGCATACTCGAAGCGCGCGGTATTGACCCCAACTTCCAAAAAGTGATGCCGAAGATACTGAAGGCCGGAGACAGCGCGGGCGTGCTGACCGAAGAAGGGGCGAAGCTGCTTGACCCGACCGGAAAACTCAGAGCCGGAGCGCCGTTCTGTCCGCCGGAAGGAGATATGCAGACGGGTATGGTATGTTCGGACGCGATCGCGCCGGGAGAGGCCAATTTCTCCGCCGGAACGTCGTGCAACATCGTCATCGTGCTCGAAAAGCCGCTGAACGGGTACCGCAAAGAAATCGACGTCATGCTTACGCCCGAAGGCTACGAGACGGCAATGATCCACGGCAATAACTGTACGTCCGAGATTGACAGCTGGGTAAAGCTGTTCGGGGAAGTTGCCGCGCTGTGCGGCGCAAGCGTATCTAAACGCGAACTTTACGACCTCCTCTACGGCAAATCGCTCGAAGGCGACGCCGATACGGGCGGAGTGATCGGATACAACTACCTTGCGGGAGAGGCGATCGCAGGGGCGGAGACAGGCGCGCTGCTGATCGCACGCAAGCCTTCCGGGAAGCTTTCGCTCGCGAATTTTATGCAGATGATGGTCTATTCAGCAGTGAGCTCTATCGCACTCGGCATGGACATTCTGGCAGGAGCCGGAGTAAAACTGACCGCAGTGACGGCGGCGGGCGGTTTCTACAAGACGGATTTCGTCGGTCAGAACGCTACGTCGGCAATGTTCCGCGTCCCCGTTACGGTCATGCAGACGGCGGGCGAGGGGGGCGCGTGGGGAATGGCGCTGCTCGCTTCGTATATGCTTCAGAAGGACAATTTCTCAGACCTCAGCGCGTTTTTGCGCGCGGCCTTCAGCGGCGTCGAGAAAAAGACGGTCATGGCTTCGGACAACGACGTTGCTAAATTCGACCGTTTCTTCAAGCTTTATAAGAGCGGCCTTCCGGCCGAGCTGCTTATGGCGGCGTCGATGAACGACGGGAAATGATATTCAGGAAATGTCCGGAAATTTCCGGAAAAAACCGGAAATAAGCGGAAATATCCGGAAAAAACCGGAAATAAGCGGAAATATCCGGAAAAAACCGGAAATAAGCGGAAATATCCGGAAAACTGACCGGGGACACAGAAAAATGACAAAAAACACAGCACTTGAAAAATATATTGACAGCCTGGCCGCTAAAAAGACGGCCGTACTCGGCTTCGGCATCAGCAACCGCGCCCTTTTGCGCTTTCTGGCGGAAAACGGCGCCCGGAACGTGTACCTTTTTGACCTGAAAGACAGCGATCCGGAGGCGAAAGAAGAGGCGGAGCGGCTGAAAAGCTCGGGGGCGATAGTGGATTACACGTTCGGGCCCGGATACCTTGACGCGCTCCCCGGGGGCGGATTCGAGCTGATATTCCGCTCACCGATAATGAGGCCGGACGAGGAACATATTGCCGCCGCCGTACGTGCCGGAGCGGTACTCACGTCGGAAATGGAAGTGTTCATGGAGCATTGTCCTTGCCCGATCTACGCGATCACGGGAAGCGACGGGAAGACGACGACCACGACGCTAACCGCGCTCCTGCTGCGAAGCCATTATAAGGGCACCGGCGTTAACGTATGGCTCGGGGGCAACATCGGGACTCCGCTGATCGATAAACTTCGTGAGATCGACCCCGGCGACCGCGTCGTGCTGGAGCTTTCGAGTTTTCAGCTTATGCACATGGACGTCAGTGCCGATGCTGCGGTGATAACGAACATCACGCCGAACCATCTGAACGTACACCGGGATTATCAGGAGTACATCGATTGCAAAAAGGCGGTGTTCGACAGGCCGCTGCACGGCTGCGGGGAGGAAAAAGGGACTTCAGGGCGGCACTCAGAGCTAAGCGGTGCAAAAAAAGTGCAAAAAAGAGTCGTTCTGAACGCGGGCAATGAAGTTACGGCCCGGATCGCGGCGGAATTAGCCTCCGACGGTGGTTCCGGGGGCAATAATTGCGGCGATTCTTATATCGTTGACGTGTTCACTGCCAAAAAATCGCCCGAAACCGCGTTCAAACTGCCCCATAACGGCGCCACCGCGGTGTTTGACGCGGACAACAACCAGATCCTTTTCTCCCGTTTTTGCGCCGGCTGCGGCGGCTGCGGCGGGAAAGAATACGCGCTTGACCGCGGCGACCTGCTGCTTCCCGGCCTGCACAACGTCGAAAACCTGATGGCCGCGGCGCTGCTTCTCAGAAACGAGATCACTCCGGAAGACGTGTACGCCGTTGCCTCCACGTTCCGCGGCGTAGAACACCGCCTCGAGACCGTGCGCGAACTTAACGGCGTAAAATACATAAACAGTTCGATCGACAGCAGCCCCGAACGCACCATCAACGCATTGTCCGTATTCCCCGGACGCAACCTGGTGATGATCGCGGGAGGCAAGGACAAGAATCTCGATTATTCGTCTATCGGGGCGCATATCGTTGCGAAGGTCAAGACACTGATCCTGACCGGTCCCACTTCGGACAAGATCGAGGCGTCGGTACGTGCTGCCGATCCGTCCGGTTCGGTGAGGATAATAAGGGTCAATTCTTATGAGGACGCCGTCGGGACCGCGCGCAGCGCCGCCGTTCCGGGCGACGTTGTGCTGCTTTCGCCCGCGAGTACGAGTTTCGATATGTTCAGGAATTTCGAGGAGCGCGGCAATACGTTCAAGAAGCTCGTGATGGAGCTGTAATTGTCGCAAAAAATTATACAGAGCGCTTTATATTTTAATCTGAAACACCGCCTGAAAATTCAAAATCGAACTTCCGGCGGTGCTTTCTGTCAATACGGAGCATTGCCGCCTGAAAACACCATATATTGTGCCATGCGGCAAGTACATATCAATATATAATTTGATTTAAGCATTTATTCAGTTATTTCCAGATTACTAAGTTTTGAAATTGCTGCAAAACTTTGTTTTTTGTAATCTTTTCTAAATAAAGTATTGTAATTGTTTTGAAAATATGTTAATATAAATATGTCTAAAAAGAAGATCTTTAGGTCTTTAAGACCTTTTAGGATGCTTTAAGATAATAAGGAGGAGTTATGAAAAGATTACTTGGAATTGCTTTAGTATTGGCATTAGTACTTACTGTAGCTTTGATCATTCCGTCATCTGCTGTTGAAGAACACTTCAACATCGATGAAGTTTCTTTAAGAAACGATTCTAACGGAAAAGTCAAAGACGGTTTAACCGGAACTGATATCGGTCAGCTTAAGCAGTATGCTGAAGAAGGCGCTACGAAGTTCTTTGTCAACGGATGGTACTATCCGCCAAAACCCCTGCTTGACCTTGGAACTCAGACCGATGACGGCGAGATCCATTGGGGAGGCGGAATAGTTGACACAGGCACTGCCGGCGCTGTTAAAAGCTGGGGTGCAGGCTGGGAAAACGCTGATTGGCTTCTCAGGATCAATGCCTATGAGCCGCTTCAGGAAGGCGAGCACGACTTCAAAGTTGTGGCAAAGTTTTCGGACAATAATACAAAGGTCATCCACACTGCACATTACCACAATGACGATGTCCTGATCACCCAGTGGGTAAATGTTTCAAGCGGTTTTGGCGTGGGTCAATGGCTTCAGTCAGCCGGTTGTTATTCTGCTGCCGCATTTACGGCCAATGCTCCTTTCGACGGAGTTCAGATCCCGATGATGTGGAGCTCAAGGATCGATGCAGGCAAATCAGTTACGTTTGATCTTTCTATTTATGCCTTTAACGGAACTGTCGCAAATTCAGTTGCCGGCACGCCTCTTGCTACAAAGACCATTAACCCTGAAGGCGACCAGGCTTCAGGCAACCAGCTGACCTTTGACGCCCTTCCTGCGGGACAGTACGTTGTAGCGGTTAAATTCGTTTCCGGTGAACCCGAGGCGTACACTGTTCTTCCTGAATCCGGAGATCCTGCGAAGGCGCTTTATTCAAACAGCGGGCTTTCTGATTCTCAGGTAGCAAAGACGTTCAACTTTGGCGTAAAAACAGCTGATACAGCAAACTTCTTCGGGCCGCTTCCCAAAGAGAATATCGCGCTTGGAAAGCCGGTTTACGCTGCTCTTAACGGCGGCACAGCGGCTGATATTAATTATTGGAGATCCGAATATCTTACAGACGGCGTTGCACAGGATACGGCAAACGGCAATGCTCTCGGCTGGGCTTTTGCGACTGCAACTGTCGAGTGTGACGCTAGCGCATATGTTGACCTCGGCGCACTGTATTCTGTTGATTCGATAGTAATCGTTCCTATGCAGTGGGTGCCAGGAACTACGTTCCCCGGCGCTTATGAACTCTATGTTTCCTCAGATGGTACGAACTGGACGAAAGTTGCAGAACAGGGTCTGCGCGGCGCATCCACAGGTACGAACGACGTGTTCAATTTTGATGCCGTAGAAGCTCAGTACGTTCGCTTAAGAGTAATAAGCCACAACGGCGCATGGGGCGACGGCGTGAACTTCTTCTCAGGATATGGCGATCTTCAGGTCTTCGGTGCTAAAGTCGGAGCATCTGAGAATCCTGATATTCCTGTATACGTTCCTATGGAATATGTTATATCTCGCGATCAGCTTTTAGCTGATGAAGCAGACGTAGCATTAGTTGGCGGTAATCCTTTAGTTACTATTTCTCCCGCACTTAAGGATAAGGCAGGCGCTAAAGTTCGCGCATGGGGCTGGGTAGTTTCTAAGAGAGCTGTAGAGAGTTACGGATATTCTATCGACGGCGGAGAGATCGTGTACAATACCGATTTCATCTATGATGACATAAATGTCTACAACCTTGGGCTCACATGGGGCATTGGCGGACACGGAAGTGCGAACCGGTATAATGTATATATTCCTTTTGAGACCGTGCCTCAGGAAATCAACGTATACGCAAAGATCGACGGACAGGACATCCTCGTCTGGACGATCAAAGTTGCTGATGTTTATAAGAACTACACCGGAGCTCCTGCAAACGATACAGGCGGTCTCACCGCATGGACAGGCTTTACGTCCGGAACACTTAAGTGGCAGATGGCGTTCAATACTGACGTCAGCTTCTCTGCTATCAACTTCCCTATGGCGTGGGCATTCCCCGGAACTCCTATTCAGGTCACTATAGCTAAAGACGGTCATTTTGATGATGGCATCGTATATCAGGAAAATATTGTACGTCCCGGAGACGGCGGCTTCCTTCTTGACCTCGGACAGACCATTCCTGCCGGCCAGTATGTGCTCAAGATGAAGATCACTGATGACACGCTTGCCGAAGAAGGACGCTATGCATTCTATGCAGTTTACGGATACGCGACAGATATGCTTGGAACGGACTATTGCCTTAATTCATCAGGAAACGTTGCCATCGAACTCGTTTCTGCCGATGAAGGCACAGGTTTCATTCCTCGTGAAATCGTTACAAGAGTAAACGTTGACGGTGTCAATGCCGGAGAGACCCCGATTGACAAAGCTGACGGGTCAACGACCGTGCTTCCTGCCGGTACGACGGCTATGTCCTTCAACGGCTGGGTCGCTTCTAACTTCGACATCGAAAAATTCGGCTACAGGATCGACGGCGGCGAGGTCGTTTACGACGACAGCTTTAAGAATACTGCCAACGAAGCGGATGCCAATGCTATAATGGGTGCTGCAGTGAACTTCTTCGGATTCGATGCGAACGGTAAAGGCTATCGTTGCCTCATTGACAACGCGATTCCGCTTACTGACGGAGAACATAAAGTTGAACTTGTCGCCCTCATCAATGGCAAGGATGTTACCTTTATAACCTATAATGTTAATACCGAAGAGCCTCAGCCGACCGCTGAAGTTACCGCTGAGATCAACGATGCAGGCAAGCTCGTTGTCACTGTTACCGGTACGTTCGGCGAGAAAGACTGGATCGGCGTTTATGCTGAGGGCAACGAGCCCGGCGGAGATGCAGGTTCGCTCGTATGGTGGTACGTCGGTGCAAACGGCGGTACGTTCGAAGTTCCGTTCGACGGCATGTCTGAAAACGACAGAGCCGCGCTGCTCAACGACGACGGCACCGTAAAGGAAGGCAAGTATG